>Ga0206127_1005548_pt1 | contig 10570 bp, 8 predicted proteins | sample Helgoland_Spring_6_FD_148646 | JGI IMG/M metagenome (GOLD analysis project Ga0206127, IMG submission 148646) | Pelagic subsurface seawater microbial communities from Kabeltonne, Helgoland, North Sea - Helgoland_Spring_Bloom_20160419_1 | ecosystem: Environmental > Aquatic > Marine > Epipelagic ...
GCCAAAAAGGCAAGTTTAAAAAGGGGCCCATAGCTCAGTTGGTTAGAGCAGTCGACTCATAATCGATTGGTCGTAGGTTCAAGTCCTACTGGGCCCACCATTTTCACCTACGGTTCGATGTTGAACCCGTAGGACTAATCCAGTCAGCTCTCTGTATATCTTCGATAATGCCGCTGCCGTTCGGCTGCTAGAACAGCCTCACCCTACTGGGCCACTCTCTATTCTCACCTTCGGTTCGATGTTGAACCCGTAGGACTAATCCAGTCAGCTCTCTGTATATCTTCGATAATGCCGCTGCCGTTCGGCTGCTAGAACAGCCTCACCCTACTGGGCCACTCTCTATTCTCACCTTCGGTTCGATGCCGAACCCGTAGGACTAATCCAGTCAGCTTTCTTTAACTCTTCGATAATGCCGCTGCCGTTCGGCTGTTAGAACAGCCTCACCCTACTGGGCCCACCATTTAGGTTCATATAAATCAATTAGTTAAATGTAATTTCTCTTTCACACGAACCCATATTGGTTCATCAGGTACAGTAGAGGTTACAGTCAATGGCTACACTCATACCCTCCGGCAGTAAACTAAAAGCTGTCATGCGCAATTCAACAATCGACAGGATTCAATCTTGACCTACAACTGACAACTCCACCATTACCCCTAAAACAAAAAGGCCTAAATCCAACATTGTAGATTTAGACCTTTAACGTAATTGGCTACTCTATATAGCTATCTGATTTACTGGCTTGGAAATATCAGTTAGTGATAACCGTATCAATCACATGAATCACACCATTTGTCGTGTAGATATCCGTGGTTATTACATTTGAACCCTGAACCTGCAGAGACACCTGCTCCTGATTCACTGCCCACCAAACCCCACCAACAGCATCTCCATTAGTGTCGCCCGGGGCCAAATCACTCTGGAAAAAATACAGGGGACGACCCAGATAAGCGGCCTGTTTGGAATCGTCATCTCTGGTAATAATACTCAATCCGGGAATATTGCCAACCTCATCATCAGTAACTAATACCGGAGGCCATGCGCCTGCACAGCCGCCATTACAGACACTACCGGAGGTGCCAAGATCATTATCGAAAACATATAGCGTAAAACCGGGTTGTGCGCTATTAGTGCCACCGACAAGTACTTCCATTGCACTGTTATAGGCAACTTCGTCATTTGCACCATTGGCTGTCTGGGCGAAATTGACCAGATCAACGCTAATAGTATCACCACCAGTGGTTTCGACATCCGAGCCATTAGCTGCAAAGGCATTTAGCGCATTGATCTCAGCGCCAGAGACAACATGCTTTGACAGAACATTGGTCAGCGCCGTGGCATCTGCAAGCAGAGCGTCCAGAGCCGAACTTTCAATCTTTGAAAATGCCTCATTAGTCGGCGCAAATACGGTAAAAGTTGCCGACTCATCGGCCAGAGTTGAGACCAGATCAGCCGCTGTAAGCGCATCGACTAGCGTGGAAAATTCTGCATTGGAGGTTGCCACATCAACAATACTCATGGTCGGTTCAGCTTTGGCTGACAGTGGCAAAATAACCTGATCAACCACATGGATAACGCCGTTATCTGCGGTAATATCAGTGAGTGAAACGGCTGATTTATTGACATATAGAGTCCCGTCAGTGAATGACAGGGATACATCCTGAGTATTGGCAGTGGTGACTATGCTATCAACCGATTGAGCGATTGTGACTGCCCCGTCCTGAAGAACAGTGGCACCGGGCAGTACATGGTATAAAAGGATTTCTGTGAGGGCTGCGGTATCTGCAAGTAAGCTATTAATGGTCTCCTGTCCGAGAAGTGCAAAGGCGCCATCTGAGGGGGCAAATACCGTGAAGTTTGACTCTGGATCATCGAGCACTGTATCCAGACCGGTTGCCTGCAATGCAGCTACTAAGGTGGTGAAATTGCCATTGGCCAGGGCGACATCGACAATAGACATCGCGGGGGCCGGCAATTCAACATCTGCAACTACCACCATATCAATCACATGGATCACGCCGTTACTGGCATAGATATCCTTTACGGTTACCGTGGCACCACCAAATGACAGGCTGTTAAGAGCACTGTTAATCGAAACCGGAATAGCCACGCCGGAGAGGGTCTCTGCTGACTGTCCATTTAAGGAGAAGGCGGTTGTCGATAGCACTTCAGCTTCCACAACATGCTGCAAAAGGATATCTGTCAGTACATCCGGATTAGCCAACAAAGCGGCAATAGTTTCTGCATCAATCATGGCAAAAGCTTCATCTGTGGGTGCAAAGACAGTAAATGATCGGCTTTCATCAGCCAGTGCAGCATCTAATCCAGTTGTCTGAAGTACTGAAACCAGGGTATCGAAAGAACCGGCCGCAATAGCGGTATCGACAATATTCAGGGTTGGCTCTGCTCTATCTGCCAACGGCATTAATACCGCATCAATCACATGGATAATGCCATTGTCTGCCTGGATATCAGTAATTGTTACCGTTGCGACATTGACTAGCAGGTTATCGCCATCCAGAGATAAACCAACCATATCGCCATTGACCATCTCCACTAGATTACCAGCACTTGCTATTGCAGCAGCGGCATCGACTTCTCCACTGATCACGTGGTAGGTAAGGATATTTGTAAGCGTATCCAGATCGTTGAGTAGTGCATCTATGGTCTCTTGGCCCAGTAGCGCAAAGGCGTCATCGGTGGGGGCAAATACTGTAAAGGACCCACTGGTATCGGAGAGAGTGGCATCCAGCCCAGTTGCCTGAAGTGCTGCAACTAGAGTAGTGAAGTTTCCATCGGCAACGGCGACATCAACAATGGTTGTGGCTGTAGGTTCCGGGGTTGTATCTATTGGGGTATCTGTCTCATGAATGCTAGTGTTGCTGCTTCCGCAAGCCTGTAAAAAGAACAGGCTCACAACTGTAATGCTGAGTAATTTTAAGGTTTTCATTTCGTTTCCCTCGAGTTCTTATAATCATTATTTTTGTTTTCCAGTTACGCCTGAAAAATCACTCCAGATCACAGGGGTAATTCAGGCGAGTAAATCTGAGGGAAATCAAACGGGTAATTCAGAACTGATATAGGGAGATAAAAATTAGCTTAATTGGGGGTTGCAGACCAATTATGGCTTCGGATTCAAAGCTATAAAAAGCGCCAAAAAAAGCCCCTTTGCAAAAAGGGGCTTTTTTTAGATTTTAAGTTAGACCGCGAGATTTAAAATGCTTTCTGATACCCAAGAATAAATTGATAATCTGTATCCATCTGCAGATTATTCTTCTCTTGCTGAATAGGCTTGATCAACTCCAATCCAAATCTGTCACTTTTCCCGGGAAGAATATGGGTCAAGAAATTTACACCCAGTGCAAAATGTACTTCTCTGCCGCCATAATTTTCCGGGTTTGCGGTTTGAACTGGCGCGCTAATCATAGAGTTTCTTCCGGATAGTTTGTCCTGATAAACAACCTTTAATCTTGAAGAGAAAGAAACCGACTTGTTGAGCGCATATTGCAACCATGTATTTAGTTCCGTCTGGTCACCAAAGGACCAGTCATTGTCGGAAACAACAAATCTTGATCGCAACTGGTTACCCCAGACCACTTTTTCACTCAGTGTTCTCAGGTTGGTTAACCCCAGCACTAACCTGGTGGCATCATCTCCAGCTTGCATACCATAGGGCAAAATCATTTCCATGTTCATACCCATTGGGGTTAGAACAACATCTTTAGCCTTATTGTCACCGATAGATTTTTGTAGAGTGACTTCCCCGTGCCATCTGGAGGTATCTGTCTCCTGCAGCTTGATCAGGGCACCCAGAGAAATATCGGAGATATCGCTGGAAGAAGTACTGAAACTGCCTATAAGGTTACGACCCATCATTGGCTCATAGCTGTTGAGGGTCATATCTTTAGACATAGACATAACCATGGCCATCAGAGTAACTCTGTCAGAGGGCGCATACATGGCGCCAATCATGGTCATTTTCATATCCATCTCTGTTGGCACTACGGAAAGATTTGCGGGCATATCTCCAAGGGGATTTGGCATTGCCAGAATCTGTGAATTCGAGATACTCTTGCCATCGAGAAGATTACCGCTCATATCCATATAGCCCTGACGGACAGATATCATCGATTCGCCTTTTTTATGATAATGATCGGCCATAACGCCTATGGGCGCGTGGTCGATGGCGCCCATAGCAGAATCGGAATATGCAGTTAAAGAAAGGCTGGATAAAATTAAAAATAGCAGAATAGATTTAAAAACATGCATATCAAAAGCTCTTTGTGTGTTTTTGAGAAAGGAGTAAATTAGGCTACTATTTTATCAACAGCACTTGGTTGACAATATGTGACAAATTGTCGCAGTTGGCTTAAAAAACAGTCCCATCAAATAAACGGAATTAACAAAAAAGAAGCTTGGATATGCATTACAGATCGGCAATTTCCCTTGCCAATTTAATTTTATTGACTGCTGAGTGTAGCCGCTAAACACTATTGCAGTGCTGCGGCGGCTCGCTCAAATAGATTGCCGGCATAGTTGATCACATGAAAAATAATGCTCTGCTCATTAGTGCCGGTTACCAGATGGGCTCCGGGGCCTATGGCATAGATCGCCACATCCTCGCCACCATGGGTCTCTGATTTTCTTGGCACCAGTGCTTCCTGATGGAATCCGGCAGTTTCGGTGTCTACTTTGCTTAAATCCTGACGACCGGCAAGCGGACCGTTGTGATAACTATGGTCAGCATTAGTCTGATCCAATAGATCCCTGTAACCCAAACCATTGGCATAACCCAGTGTGGTGTATGGCATACCATCTGCAGCCAGTGCCGGCTTATCTGAGCCCACATTGATCACCTTGCCGAGGATCGGATTTCCGCGCTTGGGGTAACCGGCCATGGTAAATACATGACTGTGGTCAGCGGTCACAATAATCAGTGTTTCCTCTGTATTGGTTTTATCGACGGCGCTCTGCACTGCGCGGGAGAACTCAATAGTGTCCTCAAGTGCCGCATAGGCGCTGCCGGCGTGATGACCGTGATCAATTCTTCCGGATTCAACTACCAGTAAAAAACCGGCCGGATTGTTGTCGAGAATTTCAATCGCTTTAACCGTCATTGCCGACAGTGAAGGTTCGCCAGCAATATCATTATGTCGGTCAGCGGCGTAGCGCATATGGGATTCATTAAACAGGGCAAAGAGTTGCTCAGTCGAGCTGGTATCAAGCTTATCAAAGCCCTGCTGGCTATCTATATAAATACCGGAGGGATTGAGGCTCGCCCACTCTTCAACCAGATTACGGCCGTCCGTGCGGTCTCCTTCTATCTCACTTTCAGCATCACTGCTGTTGGCAGATTCCAGATTGGGTAAGAAATGCCGGCGACCGCCACCCATAACCACTTCGATTCCGTCGATTGCGGCGCTGCTGTATTTGCTCTGCAGATTGGCTTTAAAGTTTATTAACTGAGAGGCGATATCTTCGCAGCCAGCGGCTAAGGCTTCGGCGGGTAGTGTTGAGTTATCTTCCCAGTCGCGCTCGGGAGACTTGGCATAGGTTGCTGCAGGCGTGGCGTGGGTGACTCGTGCCGTAGTGACAATACCGGTGGATAAACCGGCTATTTCGGCTAACTCCAGCGCTGTAAATACCTGATTGCCGGCAATCGATGCGCAGTCTCCACGGATAACATCTTCATCCACACCCAGAGTCCCAGCATCAGTTTTGATACCACTGATCATTGCGGTCATGGTACCCGCAGAATCTGGCGTCTGTGCATCGACATTATAGGTTTTAGATAGACCGACAAAGGGAAAGCGATCAAAACTCAGGCTGTTTTCTTCACCCAGACCGCCCTTCTGCTGACCGTCGAGAATACGTGCTGCGGTTACTGTTGATACGCCCATACCATCGCCAACAAATAGAATAATATTTTTCGCTGAACCGGCCTGAGTTGCTAGACGCTGAATTTGGCTATTAGTGCTAGCCACCGCAGCAGCTGACTCTGTGTACCAGTTATTTTCGATGGTATTGAGTATTTCACTGTCAGCACCACTGGTGCTTGCACTTTTAATCTCAGTATCGTTGATAAACAACCATCCCGATAGAAGTAGGAAGATTGTCAGGGTCAGAAACAGCGTTGATTTATTCATAGGTTTTCCAGGCAAGCAGAATTTTTTAAAAAGCTTATCCGGAGATTATGACATTGAAACGACTAAAAAGAGAAAACTACTGATTGGACTTAATCGAAGTGCAACAACTCGTCGATATTGAGGTTGTGAGCTTTAGCAATTTTGAACAGCTGCCACAGGGAAACAATGGCTGTTGGATCCTGCTCCATGCGTTGATACTGACGAACCGAGAGTTCGTATTCGGCCATATCTTCCTGAACAAGATCCCGTTCATTGCGCAACGCCACTATGCGCTTTTGCAGTTTTTCCTGAAACTGTAAAAACTCATCGTAGTAAATTGAATCTGCGTTTGGGCGCTGCATAACGGTTTTCTTAAATTCCTCTTGACCTTGCTAGCCAAGCTTGGCATATTCAAAATCACAGCAACACGCCATGCTTGACGTAGCAGATATAGAACGACCAAGCGGCGAAACAAGGAATTGTTTATTTTGTATAAACAGGGGGCTCCACGAGCTCTTTCTTTAACAGCTAAAAGCAAGGAGCTAAAACCGTGAAGCTATTGGTGTCTTTTAAACGACTCTCGACCACTCTAATTTTGTTCGGCACATTAGCCGGTACATTGACCGGGTGTGCTCTGAATTCTACGCAGCCCAACTATGATTTGGATTCCCATATCCTGATGCGCAGCGCTATCTTCACCCAGCGCGAGTTAATTAACAGTCTGCTCGATGACTCGGCAGGCACGCCAAGCGCTAATAGCGCAGCACTGCTGAACAGTTACTGCGATCTGGTTAAGCGCAAAGTAATTTATATATCCACAGACAACCTTCCCCAGCAGTGCAGCGATCGTGCGATCAATCACCAGACTCTTAGCTGTGCAAAGAAATTCCATGAATGCACAACCATGTGTTCACTGCGCACCGATAGCTGTCAGTCCTGCACAAGCCGGGCTAAAAAATGTCTGGATTAATAGTGTCCGAAGTAAGACCACTGATTGTTCTAGCCAACGAAGCGCTGTAAGCTACAGCGCTTATACAAGAGCCTCTTTCACCCGCTTTTATCGAGATTAACCTGTGTCCAAAGCCTTTACTTATCCAGCCCTGCGCTCGACTCGCGAAAACTTTAAATGCCCGAGCTGCAGTCAGGCGCTGACGCTAAATGCCGAGTCGCAACCCAAGACCTACAGTTGCACTAACAGACACAGCTTTGATATGGCCCGTGAAGGTTATCTCAATCTGCTATTAGCCCAGCATAAGCGCAGCCGCAATCCCGGTGATAGCGACGATATGATTCGCAGTCGTCAGCGGTTTTTAACCGCCGGATACTACAGCCCGCTATCCGAAGCTATAGTCAATCAGGTGGCCAACTCAGCCAGTGATGTTGATCAAACATTAATCGACCTTGGCTGTGGCGAGGGGCACTATATGCAGCAGCTGCGCAATGCCATGCCAGATTTAAAATTACTGGGTATAGATATTTCTAAATTTGCCGTACGTCTGGCGGCTAAACGCAAGATGGATGCACGGCTAGTTGTCGACAGTGCTTTTAATATTCCTCTGTTTGAACACAGAGTCGATACCGCTATCTCGGTATTTTCTCCCATCAGTAGCGAAGAGACAGCTAGAATTCTTAAACCCGGTGGCACACTGATACTGGTTGGTCCCGGCGAGGAGCATCTCTCTGGGCTCACCGCACTTATCTACGACAAGACCGTTCCCCACGCCGGCAACCCACTGGAGGCCACTGCACAGTTTGCACTACAGGAGACCCTTGAGATCAAGCGCGATATCTCGATTGAGGGCAGTGATATTCTCGACCTGCTAACCATGACGCCCTACTACTGGCACAGTCGCCCAGAGCAACAGCAGATGCTCGAAAAACTCGAAAAGTTAGAAACGCGTATTCATTTTTATCTGAAAATCTATAAAAATGGGGACTCTGAATAAAACCTCCAGTACGAGCCCAACTATGACCCCCGCAGAAAAACAATTTCTTCAGCGCAACAAGCTTCCAGATAACTACCTCGAGAGTGCTAACCGGTGGTTCGCGCCGCTTGTCGCCGAGTTTGCTAAAGCAATTGAATCAGAACTTAAATCACCGCTTATTATTGGTATCAATGGCACTCAGGGCTCTGGAAAATCGACTCTCGCTGACTATATGTGCACTATGCTCGGTGAACGCAAGCTAAGAACTGTATCGCTCTCGCTGGATGATTTTTATCTAACCCATGCCGAGCGCCAAACTCTGGCAGATACGGTGCACCCGCTATTAAAAACCCGCGGCGTGCCCGGCACTCATGATATTGCTCTGGCCTTAACCACCATCAATAGCTTAATAGAGGGTTCAGGGGAGACACTGATTCCGCGCTTTGATAAAAGCACCGATGATCGTCACTTAGAGGCTGACTGCGATTTGGTTAGCGGCGCTGTCGATGTGATTATTTTTGAAGGCTGGTGCGTAGGTTCAAAACCACAGCCTGACGAGGCGTTGGCGAAAGCGGTTAATAGCCTTGAGCAGAATTCTGATGCAGATGGCTCGTGGCGCAACTTCGTCAATCATGCTCTGACCAAAGATTATGAGCCTCTTTTCGATATTTTAGATGGATTGATTATGCTCCGCGCGCCCTCTTTCGATACGGTGTTTAACTGGCGCCTGGAGCAGGAACAGAAAATGATTGCTCGACTTAAAAGCCAAGACGATGCCGATTATTCAGGGGTAATGTCAGAAGCACAGATCGCTGAGTTTATTGCTCATTATCAGCGCATTACCGAGCACAGCCTTGAAGAGATGCCGAGCCGTGCAGACCATCTGTTCCAGCTAGATACTCAGCGACAGATTATTGAATATCGCCAACTTGGCTCGTAGAGAGATTAATCAAGTGTCGGCAAGGAATGTGGCCTAATTACTGATAACCAATGTGCGCAAAAGAATTTTGGTCTAGGATTATTTTCAATATGCATCAAAAAATGCAAAGAGGTTTCAGCTATAACTGACCTAGAGTTATAAAAACCACACTTGAGAAAGGAACGTTAAAATGGAATACAGCATCGCCATTATCCTAATCGCACTTCTGCAATTTATTTTCTTTACTGGTCGAGCCGGTTTTAGCCGCGGCAAATACGATATCAAAGCGCCGAAAACTGTCGGCAATGAACGCTGGGAAAGAATCTTTCGTATTCAGCAAAATACCATGGAGCAGCTGGTGATTTTTATTCCCGGCATACTGATCTTCAGTGTCTATGTCAGCGCCACCTGGGCTGTGCTTCCGGGAATCTTATTTATTGTCGGCCGCCATATCTACTCGCGACTGTACCTGCAGAGCCCCGAGAATAGAGGCCCTGGCATGGTACTGAGTTTCTTTTCTAATATCGCCCTGGTGATAGGCGGATTGATCGGTATCGCTTTAAAGCTATTGGGTTAGTGCTTAATTCCTAGCTTAGCGTTTAAGCAAAAGCATGACGCAAAACAATAGTCTCAACACGATCTGGGCCGGTTGATACCACATCAACCGGAGCCCCAACCAGCTCTTCAATGCGCGATATATAGGCGCGAGCATTGGCCGGCAGGCTATCTATATCCTGAGCACCAACAGTTACTTCGCTCCAGCCCGGCATTGTTTCGTAAATTGGCTGCAGCCCTTCAAAGTCATCCGAGTGGGAGGGAACACCCACCTCTTCTCCTGCACTGTTTTTGTAACCAATACAGATATTAACTTCGTTCAAACCATCGAGAACATCGAGCTTGGTCAGACAGATACCAGAGATACTGTTGATTAGTACCGCCTGTTGCAGGGCTACGGCATCAAACCAGCCACAGCGACGCTCGCGTCCGGTTGTAGTGCCAACCTCATGACCTTTAACACTGAGGTAAGTACCTGTTTCGCAGTGCAGTTCTGTGGGGAAAGGACCCGAGCCAACACGGGTTGTGTAAGCCTTGGTAATACCCAGTACATAATCGATATACAGCGGACCAAAACCTGTGCCCGTGGCTGCGCCACCGGCAGTGGTGTTTGACGAGGTAACAAAAGGATAGGTACCGTGATCAATATCTAGCAAGGAACCCTGTGCGCCTTCAAAAAGAATATCGGCGCCAGCTTTACGGGCATCGTGAAGAATTTTGGTGACATCGGCTTTCATCGGCAGCAGCGCAGCGGCCCAGTCTTTGGCTTCGGCGAGGGTCTTATCAAAATCGACCGGCTCTGCTTTGTAGTATTCCGTCAGTGCGAAGTTATGGTAGTCGAGCACTTCTTTGAGCTTGACGGCAAAGCGTTCCATATTGGCCAGATCGCCGAGACGCAGTCCGCGACGGGCGACCTTGTCTTCGTAGGCGGGGCCAATACCACGGCCGGTGGTACCAATTTTGGCATTGCCACGAGCGGCTTCACGAGCCTGATCAAGAGCAATATGATAGCCAAGAATTAGCGGACAAGAACCTGAAACCTTGAG
>Ga0206127_1005551_pt1 | contig 10560 bp, 15 predicted proteins | sample Helgoland_Spring_6_FD_148646 | JGI IMG/M metagenome (GOLD analysis project Ga0206127, IMG submission 148646) | Pelagic subsurface seawater microbial communities from Kabeltonne, Helgoland, North Sea - Helgoland_Spring_Bloom_20160419_1 | ecosystem: Environmental > Aquatic > Marine > Epipelagic ...
CGAAGTTAATCTAAAAAATAGTATAGGGAATAATGCGTGGGCATATGCCCAAGAAAATTATGCCCTGTCAGAAACTGAAGGTTTTTATGCACTTAAAGAAGCAACGTTAGATCAGACAAGTCCATAAGCGCTAGGTTGAAACCAGATTGGAAAAATATGAAAAACATATTTAAGTTTCTTTTAGCGGTTGTCGTAGCGATTATTGCCGGTGGCGCTTGGGGTTTTGTTACTCATCTACTTTTCGGCCCCTCTATTATTACCAGCTTAGGAACAGTTGGGATTGGCATGCTTGTAGTGTATTTGTTCTACTCAAAAAAAGAGCCTGACCAAGATGAATGAATTTATAAACCTTGTTCCGGAGCGATTAATAAAACCTCTGATAGGTGTGTCGAAATGAAAAAGTTGTTTCTTCGTCTCTATCTAGTGATCGCAGCCCTCTTTGGCATCGCTGGAAATGGGTTTGCAAATGATTTACTAGATTGCTCAAAGTCGAGAACTTTTCAGAACTGCAACAAGACGAATAATTCGAACGTAAGCACTAAAGGCGCGAAAGAATACTCTCTATTGATTGAGGAGGATGGTGACACCTTCATGTTCATAATTCATTTAGATGATGGATTTAAAATTGGTAAAATTGCGACCTTTGGTGGTTTTGAGTGGTTTAAAAAAACCTTCAATAATTTGGATGATGCTGAGATTTACGTTCAACCTGCACATTTAAGAATTTCTGGAAACCTTTCGTCTTACATTCAATCAGAATATGAAGTTTCTGATATAAGTTATGAATTTACAGAAAACAGCAGTGGAGATCATTTTTTAAATTTTGAGTCAAAAAAAGCAATTTCTGATATCAATTCGTTTATTTTGAGAAACGACAGTTTTTCTTTTGCTGGATGGAGTGGCAGACATTGGTATGCTGGAACCTTTTCGCCTGTAAATGACATTAGTGACCTTCTTAGCCTCGCAAAAACTAATCTCGACAGCTTGTGTTTCTTGATAGATCAACCAATTACACAAGGCACAAAAAATAAAACGTTAAATGTCAATAATTTAGCGGAGTTAATGCGTGAATTTGCTGTTGGATGTGATGGGACACAATACCTTATGTGAACGAGTTCACCGATCCGGGGTCCCTAATCCGTGATACTGGGCGTACTGAAACAAGGCACTTGTGTTGTGGGCCTATATTACTAGCATGTTGCGTGAGCGGTGCACGAACTTAGACCACGTTACTTATTTGGTATCGACCCCTCTTCTATGGAAGCCAGATTTGCCAATCAACGTGTTATAAGTATCTTTTACAGGTACCTTAAATCCTTAAAAGGACAGGGATTATTTATGGATACAAAATTCACAAAAAACTGGAACGATTTGCAGTCGGTCAAAGACAGGCTTAGCGACGATGATGAAATTGCAACTATTTTAAACGAAATATCAACGTTAGGTTACGATGAAATTGCACTCGCCAAGGCTTTTGAAGAAGCAGGCGGCAATGAAGAAAAAACAAAATCAATCTATATTCGACATAGAATCCGTCGCCGCAAGGATGTGGCGATATACGGCTCCGCCATCTTACGCCAAATTTCTATAGAAACAGCTTCGGAAGAAAGAGCACATCTCAAAAACGAATTAGAGATGCTTAAAAAATCAGGCAAAACTAACGGAAATTTGTTCGCCGTATCTTTTATGGCATGCCTAGTTATGGCGCTCTTAATGCCAAATTTACTTAACATTTGGTTTGTCATACTAGCATTAATTTTCACAGCTGGTTTTATTCAGGATCAAAGGATTTCTCAACAAATTAAGTTGTTAGAACAAAAATTATCTAATGAAACTAACACAACTAAAACAATAAGAAATTTGTTAAGTTTTGTTATTTTGGTAGGCTTAGTCTACATTTTTTACACTATGGGATAGGCAAGGCTAGGCTGGGATTGGACAGAAAAGACTAAAATTGCCAACCAGATTTATTCACCACAAAACGTTTCCCAAAAACATGGTCCAAGGCCCGCGGCCCGCGAAGGCCGACCTGCAATCTGCTGAGCGAGTTCGGGGAACCAAATAAGTTGACCTCAAAAGCGTGACGGGCCCCTGAGGTTTTTTGGCTGGCTGCTTACTAAATGCCACTACTGCCAGCGCACACTACAATAATCCTCAAGCTGTATAGTAAACTCAACTATCAATTTTAATGATGGTCGCATCTAACCGTTAACACACGAGCTCTATTTTAATCTGAGGTTTTGTGGTGGGTATAATGGTGGGTAAAATTTGTATTTTAAATTAATTATAAATAAAATCATAAACTTAAGTGAGTATTATGGCAGAGAGACAGGGATTCGAACCCTGGGTACCCTTGCAGGTACAACGGATTTCGAATCCGTCCCGTTCGACCACTCCGGCACCTCTCCGCACATGAAGTTTGCCTTCAAGTGACTTTCTCATATCAAACGGATTCTGAAATGCAACGCAAAAAGCATAGGGTTTGTGCGCGTGTAGTGGCTTGGCTTAGACGCTGGCCAGGTGACAGCAGTATCGATGCGCCTTGGGGTAAAATATCAATACCGTCTGGTAATCTCGAGGATGAAAAGACCCGTCTATCCAACAATGGTCTTAAATCAGCGCCCGCTGATGCCAACCGTGTGCAGCAAGTATGACGTAGAGCGTGGACTAATAATTTGCATCAGGTCCTGGACCACGGTTTATGCCTATGGTTACTAATACAATCACAAAGAGAGCTTGTTTTTATTTGAAATTCAACTGTTAGACCACTTTTAGGTATAAATGCTTTTCTCGAAAGTTAATTTATTTTTCAAAACAGAATAGATTTTGTGATAAAGAAATATCAAAAAAACAATAGAGAAGATAAGAATGTTATTCTTAATCTAAATTACTGTACCCTATATAATCATCAGTCTAGAAGTGGTTATTTATACCCCCTGCAACCCCTATGTATATGGTTTTGGGGGTAAAAGATGGTAAAAGTGCCGCCGAGGGCCAAATCAGGGCAGGGGCAGAGCCTGAGGGGGTCGATACCGTTATACCTAATCCCCCTAAATCGGACTCAGACTTACAGTTAAACCTATAGTTAGCACCTAAGATAAGTTGTCTTCTTCTGGTGCCTCCAATAACGGCAAAACCTAAAGGCGTCTGGTCACGCAATTTGTCTTATAGGTTTGAAAATTTCTCTAGTGTTCATATTAGATTTGATTTGGTTGAAAATTAATGCAATGAAGCTTGCGGCAACTGTCAAATATGGTGGTAAGACAATGCAAGTAAGTGTTCGTGATAATAATGTTGACCAAGCTCTTAGGGCCTTGAAAAAAAAGCTGCAACGGGAAGGTGTGTATCGTGAAATGAAGCTCAAGCAGCATTTCGAAAAACCATCTGAGAAAAAGGCTCGTCAGGCAAAAGAAGGACTTAGCCGTCAACGTAAACTCGCGCGTAAAAAAGCTGAAAAAGAGGGCTGATTATTCCGTATATTAAGCTAAAAATAGCCCTGTTTAAAACTTGATGGCATATGCTAAGCTCAGTTTATACATTTTGGACGTCTGCTATCACCGCGAGCGATTAGCAAAATCAGCTGCATGTACTGTTTGGTAAAATGAGTGTGGTTTTTTAATTAGAACCTTAAAGGTAATGGATTTACGATGACTTGTCTTTTTGTACAAATACGTTGTCGGCCCGGCACTGCCTATGAAGTCGCGGCGCAAATCGTCATGCGCGAAATTCATTCAGAGCTTTATTCCACCAGTGGCGATTTTGATTTGATGATGAAGCTTTATGTGCCAAATGGCGAGGATATTGGTATGTTTATAAATGACAATTTGCTCAATATTGATGGAATCGAGCGCACTTACACGATCCAAACTTTTAAAGCGTTCTGATTAACACAATGTATTTAGGGGGCGATTCCAATGAAACTCATGTTAGCTTGCATCGTTCTTTTCGTTGCTATTTTACCCAGTGACTTCGTCTCAAAAATCTTGGAATTAATATAAAAGTAGTCATCAGATAAGTTTGTAGTTGGGTTAATGACTTTGGTGTTATTTTTTGTTTAAAACACCCAATTATATGACGACGCTGGGCATGAGTATCCCGTACATTTTTAAGAGCAGGGCAAGACCAAGCGTTAAGATTAGCAATGCGCTGACGATAAGCCATCTTTTGGTCTGTAGAGGTAGCATAGTAGGAAACTAGCGCATTACTGTAGGTTCTAAAATGATAGAGGAGCTGTAAAGACCAAAAAAATTTTGGATGAGCGTCGAAAATCCCATATTGTTTATAACAAATTTGTGTCATTATTTATGATAATACTAATTTTGACATTTTGGCTGGGGCATATTGTTTTGTAATAGCGATGGGATTGTATTTTGGCCCCAATTATTTGGTCGATACACCGCGTCTTCCAGCCCGAGCGGAGCATGGGGGATTTTTGCCAGAGACCATTACACGTAACCCCCTCACATTTTTTCGCCTAAATTAATGGCGATATACTTTAAACTGCTTAAGGGCTGCGCAATTATCCATAGTTTGCCTTTTTGATTGGCGCATTGCCAGCAATTGTTTTGCCTCATATTTAAACCATATTCAAAACTTAAACGTACCCCTCGAGGTATCACCCAGTAACCCCATTCCCAGGGTCAATTACAGGGTGTACTGGCCAGCTTTCTCTAAATGAGTGGCTGGCGTTTTTTTCCTTGAAATCACCAAAAGTCGAACCACTATCTAACTCGGAAATGGCTCATAGCTATTTTCTTCTCCGGGGGAGATTGGTGTTTGTTTTGCGGCAAGCGCACATCGTTGGATGAATAGCAACTGTGGGTGACCGCAGCTTGTTAGTCATCCGCCCCTATCTCTACAGGTTGAACTAAAGGTCTACTAATAGCTCTACTATGGATTTGGCCCTCCCTTGCCATTTTATCCACATTTATGAGGATAGCTTTAGGGAGAACTATAGGTATAAGTTCCCCCACCGTTTAACCTATAGGGAAACCTTCAAAATTGGTCTTATTTATAGAGGTTTTTACAACAGCGGCACCAGTCCTATAAGTCAACCTATAGTTACCACCTCAGATTTTTACGCCAAAACTTTTAGGTTGAACCTTCAGCCATCTACCTCCATTGGCGATGATGCGCGCTAGAATTGCTACACCGTGAACTAAAAGGATTTGAGATGAATGATTTCGACGACGGGCAGTTTATCCACGAGCAGGGTAAACGCGCCCGTAAATTATTTTCAGCAGTCGTACTGGCCGCATTAGATGACGCGGTTGAGGATGAAAAGGAATATGGCAATGGCCCCGAGAAAATCGCTCGATGGGCGCGCTCTCGTGATGGCTGCGAAGTTCTGTCTTGCGCAGGGATTGACTCCAATGAGCGTGTTGTCTCCGGCATGATGGACTTTGTGGGTAAAGGCATCCGCACATCCGTGGCTTTGAGCTTCGAAGAAAGAGAACGTCGTCAGCAGGCAAAAGCCGAACTAGGCTAAACTTACGAGTCTGTGGCTGGTCTTTTTTTGGTGGGGCTACAGGTTAAACTAAAGTTCTACTAATAGTTCATCTATGGATTGATGCTGTCGATGTCATACCTTTATCTACATTTCTGGGGATAGCTTTAGGGAAAACTATAGGTATATGTTCCCCCTCCGCTTATCTTTAAGTGCAACAATTGAAATTGGTCTTATTTATAAGGGTTTTTACATGAGAGGCACCAGACCTATAGGTCGACCTATAGTCATCACTCAGGATGGTCTCAAATGTCGCAGCATAGAAGTAATCTAATTTTAGTACTTCCCCGTAATACTAGTCAAAGGAGCAATTCCAATGACCATACACCAAGAGTTTTTGAACTTTGAAGCAGTAATAGCGCATTGTGAAACACGGGTACCATCAGGCACACTGTGCGAGGCAATAAAATATGGACGTAAAATGCAGTTTATCGATGAAACGAACAAACTATTGCCGTCAGGTGAGCTTCTAGCTGAGATTATAACGAATTGTTTGCCATCAGATGAGCTGCTAGCAGAGATTAAGTTGCCTACCATCTAAGGCTAGTGGTGGTGTTGGTCTTCTCACTCTGGTGACCCGTAATTAAAGCGAAACCTAAGGACGCCTGCTCACGCAGTCGGTCTAGCTCAACACTCATCAGTTCTTCCCGACGTGCACCTATGCGCTGCTCGGCATCCTGAGCCATTGCATCGACCCAATACTGACAGGCCATAGCAAGCGCATCCAGTCTGTCATCATTCGTCAGAGCGCTTCTGTCGGCCGTCAGGCGGGTCAGCTGGTACATCAACTGGTAACGAAGAGCCTGCTCCGGGGGTAGGTGTTGGCAGCTGTCGAAGTCCTTCTGGATGACCTTCTTATCGATGACCAGACGATGCTGGTTCATCACAGGCTCAAGAACATCGATGATGCGGCGTTCTTTCTGCTTATTGTGACGAACTTCACTCGTCGTGACAGGATGGACCTTGTTCAACACAGGCATAAACAGCTGGTTAAACATCCCATCACCGAAGTTACTCTCGACGATGATTTCGTTGACCTGTTCTTCCTTGGCGATGACTGCAAGTTTCTTGAGTGCTTCCTCTGAATAGCCAACAGCGATGCCACCGCATCTACGGACGTATAGATAACCATTGAGCATCTTTACGACTGCGTAGCCTGTCTCATCCTTACCGCGTCCTGAGGGGTCAATACTCATGACCGAGCCAGTGTATTCTACGAACTCAGAACTCATGAACATAGGCTTATGGTAGTGGTCTCCGTTGAATGCCACGTTCGGCAATTCTTCTACGATATACTGGCTGTCAGATGACCATGAGACCTTCTCAGGGGCCTCCTGAGGGGGTATATCCATCACGATTAGGTTAGACACCTTGAGAGGGTATCTTTCGGCATCAGAGAGTCTCGTATCGAGCATAAACTGCAGTGCAAAACCTGAGCGTCCGTAGGATGCTTCACGTTCCAATAGGTCAAACTCGGAGAAACGGGCAGGGTCTGTGGGTTCACCTACAAGTAAATCATTTGCTGCCATAGCATTTGAGATAAGACGGGCTAACTTTGAATCGTAGCCAACAGTTTGGTCAGCGTTCGGGTATCGTGCTGGCCAGATACTGACCTTGTATCCACGGTCGGGTAGCTTGTTATACAAACTCTCTTGGTTCTGTGGTGTCCCAAGGTAGATGATACGCCCATCTGGTTTAAGAATAGCGTCAAACTCCTTCACAGCCTCTGAGAGCTTATCTCTCATACCTTGGGTCATGGAGTTGTTTGGGACTTCGATGTTATCTGCGACGATTACATCTGCTCGTGAGCCAGCCAATTGACCTGAGATACCCACAGATTTCACTGAGGGTGCGTGAGACGCTGCAGCAGGGGCTACATCAAAGCTAATCTTCGACTGTCTCTGGTCCGTCTTTGGCCTCAGGTGTGCCAGGATGTCCATCTCGCTGATGAGCCTTAGAGTAAAGTGGTGAAGTCATCAGAGCGAGATTTAGACGCTGAGACGACCAAAATGTTTAACTGCGGGTTCATGTAGAGCAGCCAGACGACGTAGGCTGAAGTAATCCAAGATTTGCCCACCCCTCTGAATGCTTGAATAATCATTCGCTTGTCGCTGTGTTGTAGGTTATAAGCTTTATCATACTGAACTGGCGTAGGGTCGGGGAGGTTAAGATGCTTCCAGATAACGAACAGAAACTTTCTGAAATCTGAGAGTGGGTCTTTCGCTATCGTAATACCGAGCGACGTTGTTGCTTTAAACATATCTACCTGTTCTAGTTATAGCTATTCTAATTGGAGGCGTCTGTTTTGCCCACCTGTAACTCGTGTAAGAAATTTTCATTCGTTGATACTAAGGAATGTTTAAATTGCGGGAGTCTAAACTCGTCACAATCGAAACGCTTTTATGCGTTTGCTTGGATAATTAGTGGTGTCGTATTTTCTGTCGTTGTTTGGAGTTTTTGGGAAACATTTAAGTGATAAATTAATTTACCATTAACTCATTAACGTCGAAATCAGCATCGCTAAAGTCGGGCAGGGTGCGTACTAGGTCACTCAGAGGCGACCCCTCGACAGGTACGGCGTCTATACCGTTGTCTTTCAGAAACTGACGGGTGACATTCAGGTCTGATGATTTAGCCTCTGGGTCTTTGATGCGAAGTGGTAGGTTCTCTGCTAGCGTTTTATGCAGCGAAGCCATCATCTCTTTGTTTGTTCAACTTTAGCCGCCGCGCCACTAACTACACCAAAGTGGGACGCTGTTAAGTTGGTCATTTTATTATTACAAAATTGTGTTGATAAGGGGAAATGACCGTTGTTCCTACTCTCAGGGGTTGTCACACGCATGTGGCCTATGTTTTCGTTACTTAGTCCGTCTGCCTAAAGAGGCATGAAATCTGACCAGAGGAGGAGGTTACAATGAAAAGGATTATTGGTTCAATTTTTGTTTGCTTAATTTTGGCTACATCTGCGATGGCGAACGAAACATTGATATGGCCTCGCACAGCAAACGAACCCTTTCACCCCAATCCAGAAATAGTTTTAGCGCAGGGCAAAATACTTAGTACGCAACTAGATGATAATCGCACTGATAGGTATGTAACTGTGGTGAAATTTATAGTGACTTTTGACGATCTGATTTATATGTGTCGTCATATTGATTATCGCAGCGGTGATAATAGCGACATTTATTGTGTAAAATCGAGATCGGTTACGAATTAGGTTTTTTGGGCTTGGTAGTTCCGCCCAGCATCGCGTTATAACTGCCGCCAATATAGATAATTCGAAATTCGAAGCTGTTTTTTTGTCCATAGTTGGAGCATCTGGCTTTCTTTATGACTTCCTTGACCGTTATCTCTTTGCCATAGCGTTCCATCAGTTTCGTCACGGGAACATTCGGTGCGTGACCCCACTTATATTCAAATGAAAGATGGTTGTTTAATATGGTTTGGAGTTGGTCAGTTATAACAAGTATATGAAAGTAATAGAAGAAAAACTGATTTATAATTTAGTGTAGTTTTTGAGTTTATCTTATGCACAATTTTGAGAGTGAAAAAATGTGAATATAGAAATTAGGGAGGAAAAAGAGATGTCAATTCGATGCATAATGATGGGTTCTTATAACGCAGAGGGCGCTAAGGGTATAATTGGTGGCTCTGACCGGATGGCTGCAGTCAAAACGGTTGCTGAAGCCGCTGGTGGTAGCGTTAATTTTGCAAGTTTTATGCGTGGTAGAATGGACATTATTGTTGATTTTAATGTCCCTGATGCTGCGACAGCGATGGGCGTTATGGCTGCAGCTCACGCATCTGGTACTTTTGCAAGTTTAGAAGTTCATGAGTGTATCGATAACGGGCCAGTAGTAGCAGCGGCGCAGCGTATTATGAAGGCATACGTGCCAGCTAATGCTTAACAAAATGATATGCCTTCTTTTAGAAAGGAGTAATGCAATGGCCAAGTTTGTAGTGTATAGTAAATGGTTTTGGAAAGATGGTGTGCCTGAGGATGCTTTTGTCCAAGATTGGTTGCGCGGCCGCAAGCCAAATATGATTGCTGAGGATACTGTCTTATTCAAGGTTGACGATAATCATCATGGTTCTGTTACGACTTATGCAAATGAAGCTGATTTCAAAAAAGAGCGTGTTTCCGTTCTGGAGGAACGCAAAAGAAATCATGAAGAGGGCGCTCAATTAATTGATGAAAATATAGGGTCTGTAGTGGATCAAATGTCTGGGCTTTAAATCGATAAAGCGACGCATGCCTAAATAAATCTGGTGGGGGATACCCCCCGCCAGACTGCTCATTTTTTCTTTGGTAAATGACCTACTTTTTTACCTTAAGTTCCTTTGCCTTTTGCCATCCTAATCTTCCTGTAAAGTACGCCTGAAGGGCCCTTTTTTATTTTACTTTAAGTTTTTCGCTTAACTCATTCAAGAATTGATAATATCTGCAAGACGTGCAGCAATCGTCCCCATCGTATTTGGATTGGTGTGAACATATTTCATCGTGCTCGAGGGGTCTTTGTGACCAAGCATAGCGCCAATTAACAGATGATTAATGTTCATCTCGTTAGCCATCACGGTAGCTGCGGTATGGCGGGTACAATGGAAAACAGCAGACTTGTCGCCATCACAAATATTTAGCCTGATATTTTTCCAAGCATAATAATGTGCACCCTCAATAAACATGGTCTCTGCGTTCCAGTTTAACGCTTCAAATGCGTTAAAAGCGTCATCGCTAAGTGGAACGTTTCGGCGGTCTCCGTTTTTCGTGTGAGTTAAACGTACATGACGGACATCATTTATGAACACCACGTCCTTTTGTCGAACACGCAATATCTCACTGAGGCGCATTCCTGTATTGATACCGATGTTAAACATTGGCAGCAGCCATGCGTGTTTGTGGCCAGCCAGATATTCTCTGATTTGTTTGACTTCAGAGCGGCTATAAAAGCGCACACGCTGGTTCTTAACTTTAACAAATTTGATGTTTGGAATTTTTGGTAGGTCCAAATAATCTTTGGCATAATTAAAGAACCTGCTCAGGGCTGAACGATAAT
>Ga0206127_1005554_pt1 | contig 10558 bp, 6 predicted proteins | sample Helgoland_Spring_6_FD_148646 | JGI IMG/M metagenome (GOLD analysis project Ga0206127, IMG submission 148646) | Pelagic subsurface seawater microbial communities from Kabeltonne, Helgoland, North Sea - Helgoland_Spring_Bloom_20160419_1 | ecosystem: Environmental > Aquatic > Marine > Epipelagic ...
TAATCTTTAAGCCGAAATTGGCTTCCAGTGCATCAAACAAATCTTCCGTATTGGCGGCACTGAAGCGCCCGCCAATGCGCATCGACTTGATTTCCGGATCCACGATTGCAATGGACAACGTGGTATAACGAGCAAGCTCTTTAACCACCTCTTCCAGCGATTGCCCACTAAACACCAACAAGCCCGAACGCCAGGCGCCACGTCGATCCAACTCTTCTTCCGCGACTTTCTTTACCGTGTCCAGCTGATTGCGCTCGCCGGCGGCCGACTCTTCCGCCACCAAAATAGTGGTCACCTCTCCAGCCTCCAGCAAACCCAGCTCATCGACAGGAATGGCCAGGTAGTATTCCGGACCTGAGGTGCCTGGCTCGGAAGCTGCCTGCGCCAACTTAGGCACAGCAGGCAATTGTGCAGCCCCACCCTTCCCACTGGCTTTTGCATAGGCACCCAGCGCAACAACACCTTCGTTCACACTCACATCCACATCGTCGCCGCGCAGATACACCGTAAACGCTGTGCCCACCGCCTGCACCCGCCCGCCACCGGCATACACACGAAACGGTCGCGCGGCTTGCTTGGTCACCTCAAAATGCGCCTCGCCCTGCAAGAGGTGAATGCTGCGAGACTGCGCGCTGTAGTCCACTCTAACCTGGCTATTGGTGTTGAGATAAATAACGGAACCGTCAAGCAAGGTATGAGCACTTTGCTGACCAATGGCGGTCGCATAAAGCCCAGTCTGCTCGGCATAGGGTCGCCAGCCGGACGGCAGCCATTGCGGATTGTTAAAAAAGGTCATGCCCAAACCCAAGATCAACACAAACGCCATAGCCGGCGCGTGCAGCAGTCGCTGCCAGAAAGCGGTGCTATCGTGGTTTTGCTGATCGGATTGGGGGTAAGCAAGGACTTTCAGCTCAATGGGCAAAGCCGTCAGCGACTGATCGCTCCAGAATTCACTTAAGCTGATCAACTCCTCCCGATGCGCAGGACTGCGCTGCATCCACTCTCGCAGAGCTTGCAAGTCTTCCTGGCGTGGCGAACGGTCACCATCAAGCCGAATCAACCACTCGGCCGCCTCCTCTGCAATTGCTTCACGGTTTGGAAATTCATGTATATTTTCCATGGCTATTGACCTCCTTTACGCAACGTCACCACGCTGTCTTGGGTATCGCCACCACGTTTATCCGCCCTGGCCTCTTCTTCAAGCATATGAGCGCGACAGCGCAGCACACCTTTTTGCAAGTGCCGCTCCACCGTGCGCACGGTAATCTGGAGCCGCTCCGCAATCTCTTTATAGGCCAGACCATGCACCTTTCTCATCAAATATACCCGACGGCACTGCTCGGGCAATTGGTCCACCGCCACGCAATAGGCCTCCAATTGCTCCAGGGCCACCACCTCTTCCTCGATCGTGTCCCCGGTTTCTTCCGGCGCTGTTTGACACTCCTCAACATAATCCGTCACCCGCCGCGCCTTGCTGCGCAGCTCATTGAGGGCAATGTTTTTGGCGACGGTAAATAACAGGGCTTTGGGGTGGGAGACTTCGCCTTTCTGCTCGGCCGTAAAGGCCCGCACATAGGCTTCTTGAGCGATATCTTCTATATCTTGCTGGCGATGCAGAAATCGACGCAAAAAGGACTTAAGAAAGCTGCCATGTTCGACGAATGTCTCGGTTAAGGCAGATCTGGGCGATGGAGCACGAGGTTCCTTGCGACTAGTCATAGACAGCTAGGCCCCTTAGTTTGCTTGAATTTACTACCTTACTCACAATATCAGGCCTCTCTCAGCCCCAATTTGCCTTGGAGACAAAGGCTATGGGGCTTGGTTTAGTATAGAAAATCAGGAGAGACATGCCGAACTTTATGACGCCCCAGAGGATAGGACACATGGAGAGCTGAAAACCGACACTCGGAGCAGAAACAGACCCACATCGCGATAATTTCTATTACCCGTGTGGCAGCGTCTGTATAGATGGGTTCGGGGAAGAGACCAGACTTGGTCCATAAACACTACACAACAAAACCTACGCAGCGCTCGATCAGCCAGAAGGAGGCAAGACTACCAATACCGTATGCGGAAAATCGCTGCAGGGCTGCAGCACTGTCGCGCTGAGCTAAAACCCTCCGCAACAGATACCGCAAGGCCGCAATGGTGCCCAGCGCCGCAGCGGCAAAAATGACCTGGCCTATTTCAACACCCAGATTAAAGAACAACAAACCCGTCATCAATTCGGTTTGCGGCAGGCCAATCTCGGCCAGGGCCGCCGCAAAACCAAAGCCGTGCAGCAAGCCAAAGGAGCTGGACACCGCAATGGGATAACGCCAGGTGAGTGTTTGGCGATTATTCTTGGCTATTTCTGTCGCGAGGAAAACAATGCTTAAGGCAATCACCGCTTCCACTGGCTGCACCGGCAAGCGCAGCCATTGCAAGGCAGACAGAATCAGGGTGATTGAATGCGCCACAGTAAAGCCGGTGATTGTTATCAACACGCGCTTCCAGCTGCCGGCAATCCACAAGAGGCACAGTAAAAACAACAGGTGATCCAGACCAATCCAGATGTGCTGCATACCCAAGACGGTATAGTCGTAGGCAACCCGCGAGGGTGTCTCCGCAGAGGGAATTTGCCACTGTTTTTCACTCGGCGCCAATAGGCGAGTATGCTCTTCGCCATTTAGGGCGCGGTATTTAATCAGCGTGGAGGTGGAGGGATTAAAGCGGGAATAAGTGATCGCCACTGTCTGGCCCGCCAGCGCACTTTTGCAGTGAACACGCTGTTGCTGATTGAGGCCAAAACGCGCTGGGCTCTCCACTCGGGCCCGTGCGCCCTCCCCCATTCGATTGTTAATACAGCCATCGGGCAAAGCAATCAAAGGCAGGTTGTTTGCTTTGAGATTTGCGGGCAATCGCCAGTTCACCGCATAGGTATAGGCCTTATCAGGCAGAACACTCAGCTCCTCTACTTCGACAAATAAAGGTTGGCTGTCATCGGCTGTGGCAGGCAGCGCTATTATAAAAAGGCCTACTATCCAACAGACAATAAATCTGCGCAGCAACTTTACGTGTTCTGCTAACAAGCGTGAGCTCATTTCTATACTTTTAAACATCAGGCACCTTTCGCTTTTTCATTGGAGAGCAACTCAGGCGAAGGCCCCTTATTCCAGTCCGCTTTCAAGCTCTCGTCCACCGTCACCTCATAACCCTCGCTCATGCGTGTTATGGCCTGTTTCAACTGCTCCTGCTGCCGCTCTTGATGCAGGTCCTGGGCAACTCGGGATTTCACTTCACTTAATTCGGGGTAAAAGGCCTCGCTGCGCTGCGTCAACAGGACGAGGTGGAAACCGTAGTTCGATTGTATGGGGCCCTGCCATTGGGTATCGCTGATCTTTGCAGTGAAGACCGCTTCTTTAAGACCTTCACCAAAGTGGCTGGCAATGGTTTCTTCATCTTTGTTGACGTAGTTGCGGTGGTAGAGAAAGCGCTCTCCGTGGGCCATGGATTGATGGAATGGTACTTTTTGCTGATTTAAGTTGCGCAGTAAGTCTTTGGCAATCGCTTCTGCGTCTTCTGGCTTGCGCTTTTCGGTGTTTACGAAGACATGGGTAAAGGTGGCTTTGGCAGGCTCTTTATAGCGCTCGGCATTGTCAGTCTGATAACGCTGGAGCTCCTCTTCGGTGATGGTCATATTGGCGTCGAGGTAACGCTGGGTGAGATAGCGCATCTGCTGGATAAGACGCTGGCGGGCGACGTAGTCGTTTTTGTCGAGCTGTAGGGCCTTGGCTTCTCGGTAGAGTGTTTCTTCTTGGATATATTGTTCAATTAAGTGCTCGCGAGTGATGGCCGGCATGGCGTTTAGCTGTTGGGCGGCCTTTTCTTCGTCGAAGGCTTTGGCGCGGTATTGGATAAAGGCGAGTAGGTTTTCTCGGTTTACGGTGAGTTGTTTGCTGTCGGGGTCTTCGGGGGGTAGCCAGGTGGCGTAGGCCAGGAAGAGTAGCGCGCCTAGGCTTAGGAAGTGGAGGAGTGGCTCTTTGAGCAGGCCGGAGACAAAGGTTCTCATGTGCTTGTACCGATTACTTGGGATGATTCGATGTGTTCTTATTGATAACGTTTTTTGGAGGTGAATCCTCAGCCGCTTGTGGGAATAATTCGTTGAGGTGGTGACTCTTTTTTCGGTTCCATTACTACCAAAATCAAATTTATCTACCACCAATGACCCAGACTGGAAAGTCGGGGTTTTGGGCTGATAACGTGTCTTAATTTTAAGAAACGTGTTCAACTATTCAAATTTGGCGAGGATGAATCATGACTGACAAAAAATCGCCAAAGAACTGTAGCTCGCCATGCTCACCTTGCTCATTCACTATACGGCAAGGCATATGCGGACTCGGACGACCAATGGTTTCAGTGAGCTCAACTATGTCGGCGTTGGGGCTGGTGTAGGTGGTGTTGGCGGCAGTTTCGGTTAGGCCATAGACGTTGAGCATACGCGGTGCCAATTTCTGAAAGCGTTTAATGGCATCTACTGGCATGGCTGCTCCACCCCATAGAACAAGCTCGACGCTACTGAAATCAGTCTGTTCAAAGTTAGGATGATCCAATAACATCAATAGCATTGTAGGCACACCAATCAATACAGTGAGATGTTCCTCGCTCACGGTGTTCAATACTCGTTCCGGATCAAAACGTTCCTGCAAAACCAGTGTGCCACCAGCTACCAGATTGACACAACAGGTGTCGGCAACACAGGCAACATGGTTAATGGGGAAGGTGCATAAGGCTCGCGGGTGCTTCAGGTCTAGGTGTTCTACACCAACACGAGAGCCAAAACTTAAACCGTGATGTGACAATAACGCGCCTTTGGGTTTGCCCGTTGAACCCGAGGTGTAAACTAACAGGGCGGGATCCATGGGATCCACTTGGGAATGTCGTTCGCTTAAGTCTGCATCACTGATGCTTTTACCTAAAGCCAAAAACGCCTCGAAACTTTGGCTATTCGGTAGAGGATCCGCTAGCGCAATAAGTTGCTCGATGGAATCATTTTGTTTACACAAGGCAGCAATGCTATCCGCGTAATTATCTCCTTCAAAAGACGCGATGGAAAAAAGCAGCCTTGGCTTGGCGTCGTTGATGACGTATTGCATTTCTTGGAGGCGATATTTTGGGTTAAGTCCCATCCATATTGCGCCGATGTGAGTGGTGGCTAGAAAAAGTATCCAGTATTCGAGACGGGTGGTACATAGCACCGCAACGCGGTCGCCTTTTTGTATGTCTGAGGCGACGAGCGCCTTAGCGCAATGGTGCACTTGATCCCTTAGTTGGCTGTAATTTAGGCGGTGAGTAGAGAATATCAAGGCGTCGCGCTCGGGAACATTTTGGGCATGGTGATCCAGATAGCCAGAAATAAGTGTATGTATTGGTGCTGCAAAGTTGATTGTCATTACAAAGTACCGAGGGGTTACATTGGGACCAACTACAACCGAAATGATAAAGTCACAATCTATCGTAGTTGGTCAATATCTTATCGCCACCACCTTTAAAGTAACTTAACCTCTTTCCTCCAGTATCTTAAGGCTTAAAAACAGTGAACTGTCATTTTGGCGAGTACCAGATTGGGGAGGTATACGCTCGCTCCTGAGTCACCATAGGAATCTCCTTTGGTATATCTTTTATCTTGAAGAACGTTGCGTCATAAGCTGTCCAGCGTGGCGTAGGTATTTCCAATACTCTAAGATAATAAAAGGCCAATTCGTTTCTGTTGAAATCAGGATCGGTCCAAACAACAGCCAATTCTTGGTCACCTATGGAATTACTGTAAGAAGCTTCATCCACATTTACTGTTGAGCCAACGGGAACAACCTTGCCAACATCATTTTCTCTGCGATTTTCAGAAAGGGCTACATTGTATATTTTTTCATGCAATTCTCCGTCTACTGACAGCCAACCCTTGATCACTTGCACTCTATCCAGATTGGCACCATCAGGATCTTTAATCGCTCTAACCAAAAATCGGGGCGCCTTGTTTCTCGGGGCGTTAGTCAAATCACCTCCCATCGGCACACCTTTTGAATATCCGATGTTTTCCAAATCCGGTTTTAAGGCATCGTCTTCACTATAGTCCCAACCTCCAAAAAAGCGTACTGTCATACGCGGTCCAGTGGTCGCATACACTTCCTTACGCTTCATGGCATTAAATATTTCTTCTCGGGTATTTTCAGTTGCCCAAACTGCCGCATAACCGGAAGCACTAAAAAACTCTCCTGCTGTCATCCCAAAATCAAAAAAGTCCGCAGTCACTCGGCCTGGATAGGGCCTTTCCCAAGGATGTCCACCCCAAAAATTATTTTCCTCAACAACGGGGACAGCAAGATGGCCATCCGTACTTCCGATAAAACCAAATTTAAATGGGTTCACTCCTAACTGAGCCTGTTGGCGCAAACCCAATTTCAATGCCGGCCGGGCATACTCATGCCGCTTTTTATCCAGATATTCGGTCATAGACTCGTCTTCTGCACGCCAAGACAAAATTTCATGATCTGAAAATTCATCACCGGGAGAAAGCGCCGGATAGGATTCACTTGTCCCCTTCGATTGAGTAATCTCGAATAAAGGCTCCCACCTGCTGCGAACCTTGGCATAATCACTACTGAATGGGCGTCCCTGAAAGTCAGCTTCCATAAAGGTTTTTCCCTGACTGAAGTTAGCATTATGCGGAATCCCCAAGACGTCACCGCCTGTATTCTGATGATAGTTCTCCATGTAGTCCCAAAGTTGTTCAGGATCATTCCCTTCCCAAGATGAATAAGGTATCACCTTCTTTACCTTCTCGGGCCCGTCTTTAAAAATGACTGTCCGGTGAATATAGTAGGGTCTTCGAGACGACCACTCAAAACCGATTAGCGTGGTAAATGTGCCTGGATCATTGTAATATTCAGCCAAATCCACCGCTTTATCCCAAACAGACTGCCGAAATGTCGAATTTACAATTTCTTTGTCAATTTCGAGATGCAACTTCATTAGCAAACTAGATACCTTCTTGTGCTCAGGTTTTGCAGCTTGTAACCGTTGATACCATTCCTCACCAATCGCGGTTTGCAACAATAGACGGTTCCCCTTATCTAAGGCCCCCGCTACGCCAAAGCTTTCCGCATGATCAGCAATCATTAAAAAATCTAGAGGTCGACGTAAGCGTACGGGCATGTCATTAATAGACTTGACCGTTTCACCTCTTGCAGCCCGATAAGCTTCATCAGAACTGAGACGTTCATTACCATATTCGTAGCCAGCTGCGTAGGTTTCTGTAGACAAGTTTGTGTGCAGGTGCGTATCCCCCCAATAAACATTCATTGGGTACTGTGTAGTGACATAGGGTGAATAAGTTTTTTGCGCACTGGAAACTGGAGAAATAAAAACCATTAAGAACAACAGTGCATAATGATTCGCTGATATACATTTATTTAAAACCATTAGGGTGTACCTATTCATATTCTCTACCTTCAGTTTGATATTTACGTAAATAGTTGATCCTGATAAACCGTTATATGACGGCAAAATACGCTAGGTCAGACGACAGTGCTGTGTTTATATAACCTCTCTCTGAACTTAAACGCAGACGCAGAAATTAAAACGCCAACCTGATCGCCTTAAAAGCACCTCAACAAACTTCGATTTAATCGGTGATCCGAATTTAAGCAAGCTATAAAAGGCCCTATCCCTGCCACTCTTCAAAAAAAAGGGGGGGAATCCCCCAAAATCTGAAGAAAATTCGATATCGATAGTAAAGTCATACCATTACTGTTTTCAAACCCGCAATAGCCCTATCAATATGCTCTTCAGTATTATAGATCGTTGGGCAGAGCCTAATACCATTAACGGGAGCGCCGGATATACCAAATTCAGAATAGAGGCGTTTATATATTGTGACGCTTCGACCTTCGGAGGAGAGGTACGAAGTATTGGCCCTCTCCCTTTGAGGTATTTCAGCTATGCAAACGCCCAAACTGAGCTCAGGATCCATAGGTGAAACTAACTTCAGACCTGCAGCACTGATTCCAGATTTTAATCGCTGTGCCAATGAAATAATTCGATTTTCTATTTTCTTTGGCCCAATAGTATTATGTATTTTTGCTGCTACCCCCAATGCAGCTAGGGCCGCATCATTTCGCTGCCCAAGAGATTCAAACTTTCGAGCTCCTTTTAGAGAGGATTCCATGCCAATACCCCAGCTAGATGAAATAACACCTGGCCAAATACGTTTCTTATTTGACGCATTTACATAAAGCAGTCCCACTTCTTTTGGTCCCATATACCATTTATGTGAACTTGCAGAAAATGAATCTACTCCAAGGGCCTTTAGATCCAAATCTAATGCGCCCCAAACTTGAGCCCCATCCAAGTGAACATAAATTCCTCGATCATGAGCTGCAGCAGTAATTTCTGCAATAGGTAATTTAACCCCGGTCAGATTGGAAACATGAGTTAAAGCTAGAACCTTAGTTTTCGAAGTAAACTGTGACGTAAATGCTCTCACTAACTCTTCCGCGCCTAATGGATCTTTCGGTGTTGTAACTCTATTTACTTCCAAATTAAAACGTGCAGCGCGAACCTCCCACGCAATATTGTTAGTTGGATGGTTTTGATCCCAAATAAGAATTTCATCTCCTGCGTCTAGTTGTATTCCGTTGTTAACAATATTGTTGGCTTCACTGGTATTACGCACCAATGCAACTTCGTCAGCCCCGACGTTGAGCTGTTCAGCTATCAATTTGCGGGACTGCTCGTGCAATTCGTAAAACTTCGATCTATTATCAAGCGAACAGTCCCGATCGATATCAAGTGTACGCTGGTTAATGAATTCAGTCACCGCACTGAAGGACGGACATAAATTCGCCGCATTCATGGGTACTACGCTGTCATCAAAGGAAAACAGCCTTCTCACTGCCCCCCAATAGCTCTCTTCCGAATTAGGATCATTTAGGAAGAGAGCGCGATGGCTATTATCAACTGATTGAGCACGACCATGAGAAGAGCGGAGACCGGTCGAACCAAGTACTAATGCACCACTGCTTAATAAAAACTGACGTCGTGATTTGTTGCTAGTCATAGCCTACCTATCTATATTGAATGGTTGCAAAATATAATGAGGTAACGATATGAATCACCCCCGCTACAGAACGTAGCAGAGGATGAAACCCTCGCAAATTCTCTCATACGGACTTCCCGTAGGGGGCTCCGCAGAATCTTGTTCCACTTACATACATCAGCCATAACAATAACTACAACCCTCTTCAGCCTCTTATGCTAAGCGCAACGATGTTCGTTATCACTGAGTGCACTCTTTCCAAGCGATGCTCCCGAAACCTTTTTGTAATGTCTAGACTTACATATTCTATGCATGAACCTTGTCCGGACTCAATGAAAAGCTACCTGTTGGCTAGTTGCTCCGAACGCCTTTTTACCAGCGCAGGAGTTTCGCTTTTCTTGGCGCCTCCAGAACCAACTAGATTGATGTAATATATCCTCAACCTTACGCTCGATACACAAGAATCAATATCCATTGAATTAGAAACAAACCTTGATACTAGAGTGTTTGCCTAGCTGATTTTGTTAGGACATATTTTCCTCGTAACTTCCACAACTCTAACAAACCGAATCAAGCGTATACCGACAATATCGATATATACAAGACTGCGTATATTTAAGTATTTTTCGAGACGTGAAATATCTTAATTTCACTCTGATAGTCCTTTGCGATGAACTTTACAACGGAAATTATCAGTGCTGTTGACATCGCCTTTCCCTTGATAGATGGCAATAGACGGGTACGGACAAAGCGGACGTGTAAATTTAACACCCAACTCCGGCTTGTCCCTAATGTATTTTGCCGCAATTATTTGCTCAGGCACACGACCTTTCTCTACCCAAGCCTCCAGTGCGCGGACTATATCGTGCTCAGAATCATCTTTAAGCGCTTTGGAATACTTCTCATTGCCATATTGACCAAATGCATTCGCACCAGGACCGCCGACACAATGCATAAAGCCAGGCACCATAAATAACCTCATAAACTCCTGTGTTTTATGATGGCCACCCATATATTTTGAAACATTCTTATAGTAGTCAATGCCACCTTGTGGAGGTTGGTTTTCATCACCCCAACCATGGTAGATCAGCAATCTTCCACCTTTGGCTTGAAAAGATGACAGGTCCGGACTGTCCGCATTTAGAATTGAGTTTAGGCTTTGACCTAATAGCCGCTTATTGAAGGCGCGCGGGTAGTCCCTGTCGAAGCTAAAAGACTCCGCCGACCAAGCTGAACCCTCACTAATAAAATTTCGATATACTTTTTTGAACACATTGTATGAACGCGGAATTTCGGCTTTGTTATTTACCACGCCTCCTGTTGTACCTAACATCCAACTGCCTCCCCAAGCAGGAGAAATTTCCGCCTCCATGCCTGCCGGAAATCCCGGGTAGATCTGTTCACCAGTTCCGAGACGAGGCCCTTGGTATATATTTTCTAAGGTCTTTACTTGTTCGGCCGTGAGGCAATCATTTCTGTCTAGAC
>Ga0206127_1005563_pt1 | contig 10553 bp, 8 predicted proteins | sample Helgoland_Spring_6_FD_148646 | JGI IMG/M metagenome (GOLD analysis project Ga0206127, IMG submission 148646) | Pelagic subsurface seawater microbial communities from Kabeltonne, Helgoland, North Sea - Helgoland_Spring_Bloom_20160419_1 | ecosystem: Environmental > Aquatic > Marine > Epipelagic ...
CTGGTCGAAAATAAGTGCAAAAATTTCACACGGGGAAATATCTCCAAAGCCGGTCACCCGCACCATCCGCTGTATTTAAGGAAGGAGTCGAATATGGATGCTTTTGATTTGGAGGAGTATGTTAAAGATGTTTTAAGAGATGGTAAATAGACATCCAAACAGGGCCATCCTGAACTTATTTCAGGATCTTTGAAGGGCTTCCTAAACTTTAATCTTTTTCAAGCAAATCATCAAAGTAGCTATTCTTTATTCTGACCCCTTCTGTCTTCCCCTTGGATAAGGGGAAGGACGTTTTAACTAAATCTCAATAGTTTTAAACTCCCCTATCTGAAGGCAGTTCATTTCTGTGCGGGGCTGTTTCATCAAAAGAAAAGCAGGAAACAGGATTGTGTTTTATGTATTCCCGGATGCGGTATAAGGATTGTTCATTCCTGATGATGTGATCGTAATAATTTCGTTGCCAAATTTTGGTTCCGGGTGTTTGGTTAATAATGTTTACTTGTTTGGATGTATTCATTTTATACCAACCAAAGATTTTAGGGATCAACATTTTTCGGCGGTTTTTGCGAATAATTTCAATGTCGTTTCCCAATGGTAGGGGCGATTCATGAATCGCCCCTACCATTGGGTTTGGGTTTATTATTTCAATAATGCCGTGTACATGATTCGGCATAATAATGAATGCATCAACACGCGTATTCGGATATCGATTATCAATCGTATTCCAATAATCCCGCGCAATTTTCCCTAATTCATTCAAATGCATTTTTCCATCGATCACATCCCCAAAAATGTGCTTCATATTCTGCACACAAATGGTGATGAAATAAAATCCCGGACGGGAATAATCGTATCCCTGCAAACGCATGGATTGTCGGTTTGGAAGACTTTGCTGTCTCATAATAATCAGTAAGACAGGTTGAGAGGTAATTCCTTACAAACAAAGTTTTTGAACGGACTTCAGGAGTCGGGGAGGTCGGAATCGAGCTGGGGTCAAAACAAATTGCTTGTGTTCTGTTTTGCCTCGATTAAAATATTAGGGTCATCCTGAACTTGTTTCAGGATCTTTGAAGGGCTTCCTAAAGTCGAATCTTTTTGAAGAAAATAATCAAAGTTTCTATCCTTTATTCTGACCCCTTCTGTCTTCCCCTTGGATAAGGGGAAGGACCCGTTGTTAAAACTTAGAATATGCTTCGAAGTTCCCCTCCTTATGGAAGGAGGGGTGAACTATTTAGAAAGAAAAATATAAGCAGGTTTTGGGGAGGTCTTTTAAAAAGTAGTTTCAACTCTTACACTATTGTTGGAGATTGCCTGCCTGCACGGAGCCACGCCTTCTCCCGAAGCATCGGGATATGTCGGACAGGCCGTTTCGGCAAAAGAAGGCTTCGCTCCGCTCGCAAATGGGAATATAAGAAAAGGTTTGAATTCCTTCTCTATATTGATACTATTCTTCAAATAAATAACCTACCAAAAAGTATAATGCGCTATCTACTTATTCTGATCTCTGTACTGCTTTTCAATTGCTCAGAAACTTCAAATGAACCACCAATTGATTGGGGAGAATCCCCTTGGCCGGAAATTCGGAAGGAACGGATTTCCACCCTATTGCCGCAAGCCATGGAAGCTGCTGAGGTTGATATTTGGCTGGTAATCTGCAGAGAAAATAACAATGATCCGATCGCAGATCATATCGGGGGAGAAAATGCAGGAGGAACTGCAGCCTTTCTATTTTATGTGGATGAAGATGGTTTTCATTCCAAAGTGTACTCACCATCCGGAGAATCAACGGCGCTGGGTGAATTGGATATTCATGATGAGGTGATCCCGGTAGAAAGAGGAAAATCAGCAGTTGAGCAAGCGGTGGCATTTATCAGAGAAAAAGACTTTAAACGCATCGCAATTAATTCCTCTTCGGGAAATGCTCAGGCGGATGGATTGAGTTACACCCAAAGAACAAACCTGGAAGAAAGATTGGGATCAAGTTTTAGCAAACGACTGGTTTCTTCGGATAAACTTATCTATGAATGGCTGTCAATTAAATTACCGGCAGAAGTAGAGATCATGAAAAAGGCCGCAAAACTAACAGCGGAGTGGCAACTGGAAGCCTATGAAATGATCGAGCCGGGCGTTACTACTGATGCCGATGTCGCCGCATTTCTGGATGCGAAGATGGAAGAATACGGAGTGGGCGAAGCTTGGAGTCCTACTCAAAATCCAAATGTGAACTCAGGTCCTGATCGTGGTCATTCTCACGCAACCGAAAAAATAATTATGCCCGGTGATGTGATTCAAACAGATTTTGGAATCAAATTATACGACCGATGGGTGAGCGATATTCAGAGATTCGCCTATGTGTTGAAAGAAGGAGAAACCGAAGCGCCGGACGACATTCAGTTTTATTGGGAATCTGCCAGAGCCGGAAACCGTGCAGCTTTTAATGCCATGAAACCCGGAGCGAAAGGAGTGGAGGTTGACGCTGCACAACGGGAAGTGATGAAAGCCAACAATTCTGAATATGTGCCGTGGAGCACCGGTCACCCGGTAGGATATGTGGCTCATGATACGGGACCAAATTTAGGAGGCTCACAATCACCGAGTATTCGACCGGCAGCTCAGAAGATCTTAAAGCCCGGGATGGTCTTCGCTTTCGATGGCTTCCATGCCTGGAATCTGACCGACAGTACCACCAAAACGATCAGCGTGGAAGAAATGGTGGTGATCACCGAAACCGATGCCCGATGGTTAATAGCCCCGCAGGAAGAGTTGGTTTTGGTGGGGAATTGAGTTGAATAAATGCCACTTCTTTTAGTTTCAACTTAGTGCGCCAACTGTTACTTTCTGTGCTAGAGCAACACGTACAAAAATAAGCACATGTTCTATCTGTTGTAATATTAAATATGACCTGTATGTAGTTAAAAAAAAATACGATGAGGAAAGAAGAGCAAGTAAGTTTTTTATTATATACATCAAATCAAGGGGATATACGAGTTGACGTTGCTTTAGAAGATGAAACTGTGTGGCTTTCTCAGAAAGCGATGGCGAATTTGTTTGGAGTATCAACACCGACTATAAGTGAGCACTTAGCAAATATATACGACACCCTAGAATTAACAAAAACAACAACTGTTCGGAATTTCCGAACAGTTCAACAAGAAGGGGATCGGGAAGTAACGCGCAATATCGAATACTATAATTTAGACGCAATTATATCAGTTGGATATAGAGTTAATTCAGTTAAAGCTACTCAATTTCGTAAATGGGCTACAAAAACGTTAAGGGAGTTTTTGATCAAGGGTTTTGCGATAGATGATGAACGTTTAAAGCAAGGCAAAACGCTCTTTGGCAAAGACTACTTTGATGAACTGCTGGAACGTGTTCGGGAAATTCGTGCTTCGGAGCGACGATTTTACCAAAAGATCACCGACATTTATGCAGAAGCTAGTATTGATTACGATCCAAGTGCAGAAATTACTCGAACCTTCTATAAAACGGTTCAAAACAAATTGCATTGGGCAATTACCGGGAATACTGCTGCTGAATTAATTAAAGAACGAGCAGATTCGAAAAAGCCAAACATGGGCTTAAAAACTTGGAAAAAAGCCCCCAAAGGAAAAGTGCTTAAAAGCGATATTGCTGTAGCTAAAAATTACTTGGATGAAAAGGAATTAAAATCATTGAACCGAATTGTCTCCATGTATCTGGATTATGCGGAGAACCAAGCAGAACGACAAATTCCCATGACGATGCAAGATTGGACAAAAAAGCTGGATGCTTTCTTAGGTTTCAATGATTATGAAATTCTGAAAAATGCAGGTAAGGTTTCAGCTAAGGTAGCCAAGAAGTTAGCAGAAGACGAATACGAGAAATTCCGACCTATACAGGATAAAGCCTTTGAATCAGACTTTGATCGGTTGGTTAAAAAGACGGAAAAGAGAAATAACTAACTATAATAACCATCAGCGTGGAAGAAATGGTGGTGATCACCGAAAACGGCACAAGATGGCTGATAGCCCCACAGGAAGAGTTGGTTTTGATTGGGAAGTAATCTCAGAAAATAAACCCTAGAAAGACAAGCATTAAAAACTTTCATAATTAATGTTTGTTAGGGTTTTGGCATTAAATTAAGGTCGGAAATTTAGCATACATTAAAAAAAGAGTAAATTAATGTATGATGCTTGGAATGCAATTATTTTAAGGTTACGTTCTTGGTATACATTAAAAAATATAAATTTTAATGCCTGATAAAGAACTCTATCCAGTCAATCCGGACCGAACAACACCATGGAATTCGCTTCCTGAACTTCCTATCCATAGCGGGTTGTATGAAAATCTGGAAATTTATAAGCAATTGGGAAAAGCAAAAGAAGCACTGGCTCTATTAAATGGAAGAAGTATTGCTATTCCAAATCAGGGAGTTTTGATCAATACGATTACATTGCATGAGGCAAAAGATTCTAGTGCGATTGAGAATATATTTACTACTGAAGACGAGCTTTACAAAGCTTACAGTGAAGATAAGGCAAACCAACCGTTGAGGGGAACGGCTAAAGAGGTACTGCGTTATCGTGAAGCTTTATGGGAAGGCTTTCATTACTTGAAACAGAAAGAAAAATTTGATCAGGGTTACTTTACCGGGGTTTTCAATCAAATAAAAGAAACAACAGAAGGATACAGATCTCCGGTATCCAGAACGTATATTCGACAAGGCGGGAGCGGACCGAATGCAGGAAAACCCGTGTACACTCCACCGAGAGGTCCCGGAATCATCGAGCAAAAAATGGAGAACTTGACAGCTTTCTTAAATGGTGACATTAACGAACCGGATGAGGTGTTATTAAAACTTGCCATTGCACACTACCAATTCGAAGTAATACATCCGTTTAACGACGGAAACGGAAGGACAGGTAGAATTATGATGATCCATTACCTTTGTAAAACGGGTCTTTTGGATTATCCGATCTTGTTTTTAAGCAGATACATTATGGAGCATAAAGACGAATATTATGATTCGCTGGCCGGTGTTTCTCAGCGGGGAGACTGGCAGTCCTGGATACTGTATATACTAAGAGCTGTTGAATATACCTCCTCCTTAACATTCCAAAAGATCTCAGACATACTTGTTGCCAAAGATGATATTCTTGAAATGATAAAAAAGGAAACCTCTATTCGAAAAGCGGAAGATTTAACAGAGGCGCTGTTCAGCCAGCCATTCACAAAAGTAAATCACCTTACAGACACAGGGTTGTATGCCGAAAATACAGCAAGAGATTATCTGGCAAAATTAGTAGAGCTTCGATTGCTGGAGAAGAAAGAGATAAGCGGAAAACATTATTATCTGAATACAGAATTGAAACGTATTTTGGCTTACTGATCCGGGCTGATCGTGATAGAAGAGATGGTAGTTATCACCAAAAACGGAGCAAGATGGTTAATTGCTCCGCAGGAAGAGTTGATTTTGGTGGGGTGAAAAGTTAACACAGGATCCATGTTTTGTCTTCATTTTGTTTAACTACACCCTCAATTTCCATAATGGCAAGTAAGGTTCTTGGAATATGCCCCTCATGCCCTTTATGACCAGTATAAATTCCTAATGCACGACCAATTTGTGCATTAGTCATTCCATTTTCTTTTTGATTAGAAAGCAATTGATAAATCGCAGATTTTAAATTAGAAATTGCTATTTGAGCTAGGTGATAAGGTGGCATAGTTAAAAATAATTAGTTGTTTTCAAAATTGTAGCTTGGAGAAATTGATTCATATTCAATACCGGCAAAAGTCTTAAGTAATGCTTCAAAAATAATTTTTGCACCTACCGGAGGAACTGCCATACCTATTTGTTTCCGTACTTGCTCTTTACTGCCCTTAAATACAAATTTATCAGGAAAACTTTGTAACCGAGCTCTTTCTCTATTTGTTAAAGCTCGGCACTCTTTCCAATGATAAACATGCGTTCCACCACCACCACTACCTGTAATGGTATACGAGGACTTTTCAGGATGCAATCTTTTATAAATATGGCTCATTTTGGCACTTACGCAGTTCAGCTTGCACTTTTTTATTCTAGTCAGTATTTCTTCATCTGATAAACCTTTTACTTCTGATTCATACCAAGGTAACTCTTTGAGAGCATTACGTCTTTTTATAGTAGTCATCGTGACTAATTCATCAAGAAACCAAGCATTTTTCCAGGGTGGTGTAAAAAACAACCTGTCTATTACATTTTCACTTTGACGAGTTTTTTTAGTGTTAGTAGTAGAATTGTTAATTTTTGGTGCTAAAGCTTTTTTTGAAGTAATGTGATTATCGGGGTGAGTAGGTGCGGGTACTTTAAACGTTTTGTTAAAGTCTTTTCTAATTCCAACAATTAAGTATCTATGCCTGTATTGTGGGACTCCATAATCTTCAAATTTATATAGATGAACTGATAAGTCGTATCCGTGTTTACCTGCAGCACTTAATTCTTTAAGTATTTTTCTAAATGCTTTTCCAGCATTTGAAGAATGTATACCACTCACATTTTCAGCAACAAACCATTTAGGATTGCTGTGCTCAATCGCATGGATTCCTGCTTTATATAAATTACCATATTTGCCCTGCATACCTTTTTGTTTGCCAACAAGACTAAAATCATTGCATGGAAAGCCAAAAGCTAAGGCATCAATTCTTTCAAAATCCAATATAGTTTTATGACCATCTTTAGAAACACCATTTGCAAAATCTATGGCGTCACACTCTATACCTTTACCTAATTTATTGGCATCATAAGTTGCAATAGCATCAGGATCTTTATCCACACCCCAAACATGCGAAATTGAATACTTTAATTTTGATGAAGTTTGAGACTTAGCAAGTTTTGCTCCCAAAGCCATACCACCAGGTCCACAAAATAATTCACCAAGCCTAAAACTAATTTCCTTTGACAAAAAATCCCTCCTCTGTTGCTTTATCTTCAAGCTGCAATATTACTCTGCATTGTTTTTCCGAGGGTGGTGATGTGTTCATTCTTGAGGTAGTTGCAAGAATAGACATCTCTTTATCACTAAATATCTTTGACTTAGAAGCCCAGCTATATAATTTTGACCAGTATTCTTGACCCTTATTATAGACTTTAATTTGAAAATTAATTTTGTTTAAGATTTTTTGGTCTCTTTTGGCGTGTTTCTTTTTGTGTTGAATCTCTGACGAATCTATAAGCTCTTCAATAACAGATTGACTCAAAGTAAAGGAAAAATCTTTTACTCGCTGCCAACAAACTGTTTTTTTACAATATTGTGTGACGTTTTCTTCTGTGTCAGTAATAATATTATTTACGAATTCAGCTAATTCTAAAAGCTGGTCTTGCAATACAGTACTTAACTTTTGTTTTTGCCAAATTCCCATTAGATCAACAAATTTTCCCTTCCGCGAAACTTCATGATTGAATTTTGCAAGTGTATATGTAACAATATTTGCTTTGTACCCACCATACCAATCTTGACGCATCAAGTTTTTATCTAAAAATTTAAACATGATGGTTTTGGCAATTAATTGCTTGAAATACATTTCATTAAACTGTAAATCGTTTTTGTCCCACAAACCTGGAGAGTCATCTTTACCACTTATTTCCTCTGCAAATTTCCCAAAGTTCCACTGAGCTCCCTTACTTACAAAATGAGGCATTTTTGCAAATGAATTTTCAAACTTTGCTAGGTCAGTTTTTGTAAACTTTTGACTTTTAGGATTTCGAATTTGAAACTTCTTTTTCTGAGATTGAGTCATTTTAGCCTGTCTGTTAGCGTATTGTCCTCTTGCCCGCTCATAGAACCAATAAGTTTCTGTTAAGCTGCCATCTGCTGAAGGAGCTAAAATTCTTCTTGAAAAATCTTCTATTCTTTTATGAAACGGATGATTACTAAAGAAATCAGAATTACTAACCCGGTTCTGAGTATTTGCAAACCTCGATATTTCAGGCACAACCTCGTTAACTAACTCAGGTTTGATAACAGTCATTTTGACCTGTACATAAACCTTGCTTAAATCAATATTCTCTTTATTCTTCTCTTGTAAATAAGACATAAATATAGAGGCTGTTGTTTGTCCACCATTTACAATCTGTAAATTCTTGACACTTTGCATTCTGCCATTTTCAACTTCAGTCTTTTCTGCTGTTACAGTTAGGCCATTATTGTATGCAAAAAACATATCAGGTTCATTTTTTATGGTATTTCGAATACCTTTGTTTACTTTTCCCCTGAATTGAAGAAAGGTCCTGACATTTTGTTCTAGTAAACGTTCACCATATTTGTCATAAACTTCAGCCAGTAATGATCCTGGCAATGCTAACAAATATGATTTACATGATTCTGAATCGGTAAAAGCTGGCAGATATTTGATACCACCATCAACAAAATCTGAGAAATTGATAATAATATCCTCCTTTTCCTTACCGGATTCCTCGATCCTTGCTCTTCGGCTTATATCCCATATGTCATAGGAAGATTCAAAGCCTTCTATTGATCTATCGCTGATTCCTTTAAACCTGGAACTAAAACTAGCATTGGAAAGCAGATAAAATTTGACCTTCCTTATTTTATGTTTGTTTTTTGCAATGTCTCTTGCAGTTCCATAAATAGGTAATGACTCTTCAAGATCTTGATAAAATTCTTCAGTAATTGCTTTAAAAAAAAATCGTTCAGCTCGTTTTAGGAAAGTATCTGCGTCTGTTTGGGTTAAGCTCCTTAATTCTTTAGAAGGTGTAAAGTCACAAATGAATAAACACAGCTCTTGTTTGTCTTTATTATAGTTCCAGGCATCAACTCTAATCCCTTGATGAGTTTTTTTATAAAAGCAAGAATCATACGATTCAATTACAGCTTGATCCACCAAAAAGTCACACATTTCTTCAGTGAATTGCTCTTCTGTGAAATCTGCTTTTGACCCTGCTCGTGCATAGATATCTTGCATGTAATCATTGTAAAATCCAATAAACTCCATATCAATAAGCCCACTTTTTTAAATCGATTTCGAATGGAGCACAATCCGCTAAACATATACTGTAATTAATTTTAGTAATTCCAGGTTTTATGTCCGAAGGAATAATTCTCGGAAAATTATCAAGCACTTTAAAAACTTGAGAAGCAGATATCACATAATTGAAGTCATTATATTTTTCATTATATATATAACCTGCTTCAATAAGTAGGTCTTCAAATCTGTTTATTGATGGTGAAGATTCTCTATTAAGCAGGGTGTCTAATTGCCCTACCAACTGGTTCAAATTTACCGATTCACTGTTTTCTAGATCTGATTTACCCATTGTAACTACGTAAAGAAATAAATCTGGTAATTGGGAATAAAGCTGATCAGCAGATGATATTTTAATACTTGGAATTGAACCTCCCATTTGGCATTTAACTTCAACTGCAATTTGGTTTATGTTAAAATCTTGTGGTGACCCTTCAGGACCTTGCCAAAATTTTATCGCGTCTGTACTACCATATTTAGGGATCAATTGATTTCGAATAAAGAGCAATTCACCTATTAATCCTTTTATTTTTTCTTCAGGAAGTATATCAAGCCGCTTATTCTTTAGAAATTTTTGCCATCTTCTTAGCCTAGTTAATATAACCCCTGATGCGGTTTCTGGGGTTTTAGAGGTCTCAGTTGCTCTTAAAAGGTCTTGACAAAGAGAGTAAAACAATTCCCAGTTATCTTTCTCTTTTAGGATAAGAATTAGTCGAGAAATTTCTTCCGAGGACCTATTTGCTATTGTTTCAATACCCTCAAGGCTTGGAGGGTTTTTGATAATTACATTCGAATTTGATGGGTACTCATAGACAAGAAGATATCTCCCCTTGTGATCTTTTGCCCAAAAAAGATCTAATGGGTGCTCACTATCAATCCGTGAAGCACTAACATCTCTTGTAGGTGCTATAATTGGTTCCCATGGATTTCTCATATTTCTCCAACTAAATCTTCATCAGTTTCTTGATCATCTAAATAGTTTTTTTTCCACCAAATAGTATTTGCTTGGAAAGATACTAGTGTCTTTGTTTCTTTTTTTCTTGTGCTATATGGGAACATTATACCATAAGCAATGACGCCATTTTTAAACAAGGTGGCCTCCTTATCTTTATGGTTTCTACAATCCAATAAGTGGATAATTAATAGCGGTATTTCCCGCTCGTTTGGGTCATCTAAATCTTTGAATTCTATTTTCTCTGGAGAAACTCTGCTGCTATCGAACTTTATTCCACCTATAATATATCTAGTCTCCCTTCTTACTCCAGCGCTAATTTTCTTTAAATGTTCTTGTTCAATTTTAATTTCATATGGCGAATTTGGGTTCGCAAACAAAACATTCCATTTGTCAATATTTTTTTCATCAGCTAACTGGTAGATGTAGTTCTTTAATGATCCTGAATCAGTTCTCGTTGACTCTGGATGATTCTCAAAATACTGAACAAAATTTATTATATGTTTGTAAGGAATATCTTCCCAAAAAATGTCATTGCCAGTAACTTTTGCTTTGGGGTATTCTTGCAAATCCTTATATAGTTTATCTGCTAATTTTA
>Ga0206127_1005567_pt1 | contig 10550 bp, 9 predicted proteins | sample Helgoland_Spring_6_FD_148646 | JGI IMG/M metagenome (GOLD analysis project Ga0206127, IMG submission 148646) | Pelagic subsurface seawater microbial communities from Kabeltonne, Helgoland, North Sea - Helgoland_Spring_Bloom_20160419_1 | ecosystem: Environmental > Aquatic > Marine > Epipelagic ...
GTGATGGGAGTTTTGCCAGTGGTGGTGGATGTCCTTATGACATTCTTGGCAGCGTTGGGAGATGCTGTTTTGGCCAGGGAGTTTGTTTAAACTGGCATGGAGCTCAGGGTGTTGATCACCAGTGGTACCGGTTTGCAGGACATATTCATCCGGCTTATCATTGTCATTGTCACTGTTGTTGCCGTTGTCATCGCTGAGTTCTTTTTTGCCGCAGCAGCACAAGCTGAGCGCTAGCAGAAAGCTTATCAAATATCGGCAGTTAGTGAGTATCACGGCGTGAATGATTGGGATCAAGAAGACGGGGAGATTAGTGGAAGTTTATTTCCTGAACAAGAAGTTGGCTGGCATTAAAAAGCGCGTGGATAGAAATGGGAGCCCAGATCGATCCGCTTAGCTCGTAGGCAAGGGCAAGAATAAGGGCGAGAAAGATCAGCGGAATCAAGGCCGAAATATTAAAGTGCACAACGCCAAAGAGCAGTGAGGAGAGAACGGTGGCAAAAAGGCGGCCGGAGAAGCGCTTGATTGTGGTGTAAATATAACCTCGAAAAACAATTTCCTCAGCGATCGGAGCTATGAGTATAGCGCTGAGAGCAATCATGATGCGGACGGTGACAGCATTGGTTTCTTGGTAGGTCTTGACCGTCTCCTGAAGCTTGGCGTCATTACCAAAATATTGCTCTAGCCAGCCGCTGTAGCCATAATATTCAATGCCAAATAAGAACATGTAGGCGATGATCACACCAGCTGGAGTGATCACCCACAGATAGCGTGCGTGTTTCCATTTTAGTCCCAGAAATTGGCTCATACTGGCTCCTCTAGATGCCAGCATGACGGCAACTAGCATAGCAGGAACAAGTTGTACTACAATGCCGACAGCAAGTATCCATGGGGTAATGCTGATTTCCTGAGGCTTGCCGTTGCTGTCCAGCGGAGCAGGGCTGAGGTAATCGAGTAAAAAGACGGCATAGATGCAGAAGAAGATCAATAGGCCGAGCAGGTCAAATGCGTTTAGGGCCTCTGTGCGCACGAGCCCTTTTTGATGCGGTCTCAGCGATGGCCCTTTGTCACGAGCATAGAGGTAGAAAGGCAGAACCGTCGCCATCAGAGCTACACAAAGGAAGTAGCCATAGATAAAAATGGAATCCGCAGTAATGGGTATGTTGATGGGCATCGGGTGGGGCGGCAGTGTAGTCCAGGATCGCGAAGTTTGAAGTTTGAAGTTTAAGAGATTCAGTGCTGTGATTAGCGCATGCCGAATTCAAGTGCTCATTCCAGTGAGTCCACCAGCAAGATGCTCATCGATGCCGCCGCCGAGTTGGTGGGTTCATTGAAGCCGCTGAGCTTTCAGGAGCCAGTGAGTCACGTGTATTTGTCCACAGAATATGCATGGGATAGGCATTGCGAGTACCTCGAGCGATATGGGCAAGGTCCTAAAAAAGTGCTGATGCTGGGAATGAATCCGGGGCCGTGGGGGATGGCGCAAACGGGCATTCCCTTTGGTGAAATTCCATCCGTGCGTGACTGGATGGGGATTTCTGGCCCAGTGGATAAACCTGATCCTGAGCATCCAAAGCGGCCCGTGGAGGGTTTTGCATGCAGTCGCTCAGAGGTGAGTGGCCGGCGCTTGTGGGGTCTTTGCGCGGAGAAATTTCCCAATCCAGATGATTTTTTTAAGGATCATTTTGTGGCCAATTATTGCCCTCTCGTTTGGATGGGAGAGACGGGTAAAAACATCACGCCTGACAAGTTGCCAAAGGCGGAGATGGAGCCGGTAGAGCAGGCGTGCCGCAAGCATCTTGCCGCGGTCATCGCTGCCATCGATCCCGAGTGGCTCATTGGCGTGGGTGCCTACGCTGAAAAAAAGCTCATTGAGACGGTGAAGGAATATTTTCCATCCAAGCCATATCAAACGGGCAAGATATTGCACCCCTCGCCAGCATCTCCTGTTGCCAACCGAGGATGGGAGCCCCAGGCCGAGCGCCAACTCAAGGACTTGGGTGTTTGGAGCTGAGGCTCCAAAATAAAGTGGGGGAAGCTATGGCTTTCGGCGGACAGCCGCTGACTAATTTAGCCTTGGCTGGTTTTGATGTAGTCGCCAACCCACTCAATACCATACTCGCCATTGACGAAATCTGGATGATTCATGATTTCAAGCTGGAATGGGATGGTGGTTTTGATGCCCTCGATTTTAAACTCTGAGAGTGCGCGCTTCATGCGTTGGATAGCGATCTCACGGGTTGAGGCGGTGACGATGAGTTTGGCGATCATCGAGTCGTAATGTGGTGGCACGCTATAGCCAGAGTAGACGTGGGTATCAATGCGGACGCCCTTGCCTCCAGGCGTGTACCATAGGGTAATGGTTCCTGGGCTGGGGGCGAAGTTGTTGTACGGATCCTCGGCGTTGATACGGCATTCGATGGAGTGGCCACGCGGATTGGTGTTGAGCACGTGGTGAGAGAGTGGCTCGTTTGCAGCGACGCGGATTTGCTCCTTGATGAGCTCACAGCCCATGACTTCCTCGGTGACGGGGTGTTCCACTTGGATACGCGTATTCATCTCCATGAAGTAGAAGTTCTCGGCCTTCTCATCGACAAGGTATTCGATGGTTCCGGCGTTTTCGTAACCGATGGAGGAGATCAACTTGACCGATGCTTTTGCCATTTGCTGACGGAGCTCCTCGGAAATTAAGGGGGAGGGGCACTCTTCGATGATTTTCTGATTACGGCGCTGCATGGAGCAGTCACGCTCGCCGAGCTGGACGAAGTTGCCATGGGTGTCGCCGATGACTTGGATCTCAATGTGGTGCGGCTTGAGTACGAGTTTTTCTAGGTAGCAGTCTCCATTGCCAAAACAGGCGATGGCCTCTTGGCTGGCCTGGTTATACATTTCGATGAATTCTTTTTCTTCGAAGCACGGGCGCATCCCGCGGCCACCACCACCAGCAGTGGCTTTGATCATGACGGGAAAGCCAATATCTTTGGCTAGCTTCAAACCGTGCTCGGCAGAATCAAGCATTCCCTCTGAACCGGGGGTCACAGGTACGCCGTTTGCGACGGCGGTCGCACGGGCAGTGTTTTTGTCACCCATTTTACGAATAAGATCCGCAGAAGGCCCTATGAATTTGATCTGACAGCTTTCACAAATTTCAACAAAGCGAGCGTTCTCTGAGAGGAATCCGTATCCGGGGTGAATAGCATCAGCTCCCGTAATCTCAGCGGCCGCGATGATGCGGTCTGGCTTAAGGTAGCTGTCTTTGCTGGCAGCTGGCCCAATACATACAGCTTCATCAGCCAGCTGAACATGCATGGAGTCGACATCGGCCTCAGAGTAGACGGCTACCGATGCGACGCCGAGCTCGCGGCAGGCGCGGATGATGCGAAGGGCGATTTCACCGCGGTTAGCGACAAGGACTTTCTTGAACATGAAGGTATGATAAAAAGGCTGCGTTGTGGGCGGAAGCGGTTTTAGTCGGCCTTAGCTGATTTGGAAAAGATCATCGCCAAACTGAACGGGCTCGCCGTCCTTGGCAACGATAGCGGTGACAGTGCCGGAAGTTTCAGCCTTGATTTCGTTCATGACTTTCATGGCCTCGATAATACAGATGGTCTGGCCTTCGCTGATGGTGTCACCTACGGCGACAAAGGCAGCCACGTCCGGTGAGGAGGCGGCGTAAAATGTGCCAACCATGGGAGCTGTGATCGCATTACCTGCAGGTGCGGCGGCGGCAGTTTCTCCAGCGGCGGCAGCAGCTGCTGCGGGAGCGGCTGCGGGAGCGGCGGGCATGGCGGCCTGGGCTACCTGCACGATGTCTGCACCTTTTTTCATTTTCAGGTCGACCCCTTCTTCCTTGAGGTGGAAGTAGCTGAGCTCATGTTGGTCCATGAGTTCGACGATTTTACGAATTTCCTTAAGATCCACGGTAGTATTGGTTGGTTGTGATGAAGCAAGCGGGAACATCCTCAGCTGCTTGCAATGGATGTGATACTAATTGTCATGGGCGGTCTGCGTCAAGCGAATCCCCCACGCAGGTATCATCTGCGGTTTTGCGCTCCTTTTTAAGGTTTCTTTTGAGAATCCCTATAAGAATTGAGGCTATATTGGGCTAATTTGCCCTATGGACTGATTTTCTTAATTCAGTTTGATGTCTGGTAAAGAGCCTGTCAGGGTGGCGGCGATGATTTCCCGCAAGAAAATTCATTATGAGGCCACGGGTTGGCTTGGTCAGTATCTGTATCACTTTGGGCGCTATTCGAGCATCCCGCTGGTGTATGATGACTTATTGCGCTTCACGGGCTCGATGCCTTATGAGGATCCCAAAGGCAGGGAGACACTTTGGCTTACAGTGATGTATCCCCATGAGGTGATGATGGAGCTGCGCCCACAGCTGACCAAAATCTATACGGATTTGAAAGTAGGAGGAGAATCAGCTCACCATGAACACCTGATCGTGGACCGTATTGATTTTGGCGAGTTTGGTAACTCAAGGCCATTTAGGATACGGGTTACCAATCAGTATAATGATAACTCAGATTATTTTTATGTGAAACATGCTGACGCCTCGCGCATCTACGGCCTAGAGCTTGAGCATATTCTTTCACCCAATAGAATCAATTACCTCGCCCGTGGCAACACTCTCATTGAAGAGCATATTGCGGGCATTCCCGGCGACGTCTTTATTAATCAGTATTTGCCCAAGCCTGAGATTAATAAAGTGCGAGTGGCCAAAGAGTTCGTAAAATTTAATGAGCGATGCTTTATCCGTTTGCTTGGCGATATGCGCTCAGTGAACTATGTGCTGGAAATAACACCTGACTTTGAGGCGGTGCAGTACCGAGTTAGGCCGATCGACTTTGACCAGCAAAGTTATCACGGTAGGGCCAAGACCTACATGGCTTATCACTTTGATAGCAATAAGGTGGTTACAAGAATGAGTTTCCGAGAGATGAACCGTCAGACGATCGCTCAGTATGCAGAGGAAGAGCGCACCCAGATGGCGAGGCGGGCAAGGGCCGAACGATCAAGATTGCAGGCATTACTGCGTACGATGGAGAGGGAAGAGCTGGCACCGATGGAAAATATTATCCGGCTTAGAAACGGGCTGAACCGTATTCACGGCACAGATAAGTTTACCGAATGCGAGACGATGGGAGCCCTGACAAAGAGGCACATCGAGCTGATGCTTTTTGATCCTGACTTTGCTTACCGGGCAAATCGCTAGTTTGCCAGAGGTGTCATTTGCCAGAGGCATCTCTAGCCAGAGGTGCCGCGTTACCTGCGGGCTTATCTGCAGCGTGCTAGGGTTGCCAGGGCGTAGCCGGTGCCATAGGCATAATGGTAGTTGTAGAGCGGGTAGTCCCACCAGCAGCCATTTTTTTCCTGCTTGGAAATAATCAAGACTGCGATTTTTTGTTGCCACTTTTGCTGCTCCTGGGGGGGCAAAAAATCAATGCATTCTGAGGCATAGTAGTGACCATAGAAGTAGAAGTATCCAGAAACGGCGGCGGGAGCTTCATGAGGGACGGGGCGTTTGCGGCCATGATCGAGCCAGCCTTGCCGGTCAAAGAGCCTTTGTAGCCAGGTGCGGATGACGGTGTCGGTTACTTCGCTGTCGCCAAATTTCCTAAGCGCGGCATTGCATGCCTGGGAACGACCAAGGGAGCCGGCAGGCGTATTGATGGATCGTCTGGGTGTCCAGCGGTGACTGAAGGAATACGTGTAGGAGAAGTCAGGATTACGCTGCATTTGAATCGATTCAACGCCACGCTTAACAACGGTTGCGGGAAGCTCGATATCCATGGTTATGGCGACGTCATGCATTGCGAGCAAAGCAGTAGCGGTGGTAAAGCTCATGATGCTGCCTGAGGGTTTGGCGGTGACATGCTTGAAGTCATAATAGCCCCAACCCTTGTTGACGTCTTCGTGGCGCACTAGGCGCTTGATCTGAATGGCAGCTTGCCGGCGGTATTCCTCCCTCTTGGTGGGGTCGTCATGGTAACGGTAGAGTGATGCCAAAGCACGCAGGCTGTAAGCGTGAGCCCAAATGCTGTAGGTTGCCCTAGGGTCAATGTTGCGAACATTTGGTAGTGTTTCAAGTAACCATGCCTCACCTCGCTCGATGGCCTTGAGGGTGGCCGGTCGTTGATCACGACATTCTAACAGGCCGTGCAGGGCTAGTGCGGAGCTTGCCGTTCGAAATGCTTGATGAGCATCGGGCACAGGGGCATAGATGTTGAGCCCCTTGGTGCGGGTGGCGTTACCCCATGAGCCGTTTTTGTTTTGATGCGAAACGAGAAAATCGGCCCCTTGCTCGATGGAGCGGTTGATGTCCAGACCACTTAGCTCGGGTGCTTTTTCGGCGGCCCTGAGGGAGCTTGTCAGGAGGCAGGCAATCGAAAATATTTTGACCGCCGGATATGCATGGAATGCAGATCGGAGCAAGGGCCTTGTAAGCCACCGGATCATTTGACAATGACTTGGCTTTTCTCGAGCCCTTCGGTGATGACCACCCACTTGTCGTTGGAAGCTCCAATAGTAACCGCGCGCGTGGCGGGTTTGCCATCAGCGAGTTTAACCTGAACCGTATAGCTGCCGTCATTGGCTTCACTGAGGTATTCTACCGGCACTTTCAGAGCATCATCCATGATATGGCTCAGGATTTTGACATTGGCTTTCATGCCAGGAACCACGGAGATGCCCGAGGGTAGAGTAGGCTCGAGTGTGGTAAGGAATGTGTTTTTGGTGGATGGGTGACTGGCTACATCGCTTACTTTTACAGAGAATGCCTTATAGGGGTTGAGTTTGGTTGTGGCATATCCAGCTGCATCCTTGCTTATACCTGCTAGTTTATCTTCGCCAGCTAGCGCGTAGAGTTTTAGTGATCCGCCCGCAGGGATGACGGTCATCAGGGTTGTGTAGGCCCGAAGTTTGCTGCCAAGCTTAAGCACTTTTGCGGCGGCCTCGGATTGCCACTTGCCGTTTTTGATTTCCCCATAATACACGGTGCCATCAATAGGCGCGGTGATTGCCATCATGGCGCGGTCGCTTTTTAGTTTGGCGAGTCTTTCCTCTTTCTGCTGATGGTCTCTAGCGGATTTTTCTGTCTGCTGCTGCTTGATTTGTAAATCTCTTGGTAGTTTCTGCTTTGCATCGGTATTGGCAATGCGCGCACTTTCTAAGGTGCGTTTTTTGGTTTCAAGCTTACGCGGGATGATGGTGTGTAGTGCCATTTCAGCATTCGCTTTTGTGCTAACTAATGAAAACTTGGCACGCTCCACGTAATAGCGTGCGCGCTTGAGGATGATTTCCTCCGTCTCCTCGGTTTTTTCGTCCTCGCTGTACATCTTGAGTAACTGCTCGAGTTCTTCTTGTTGAGATGCGAGGTAGAATTCCGCCCGAGTGATGCTGCGCTTGGCTTCTTCCATTTCAAGCGCCTGGTGAGTAGTGACGTAATGCTCAAGATTTTCTGCGGCTTCGCGTTCATTGCGTGCGAATGTAGCCAAACTGCGAGGTGTCGTGATCTTCAGCTGCTCTAGTTCCTGTTTTGCCTTAGCAAGCTCGAGTGCTCCTGAGGCAATCGATTTTTCCGCAGAGCTGATCTCTTTATCTAATGCACGAGAATCGATGCCGATGAGGCTGCTTCCCTTTTTTACGATAGCGCCGTGAGCTACAAGTGAGATAACCTTAAAGTCGGCCCATTCTTCTGGATTGATGATGACCGCTTCAGATTGTGCGGGGAGAAAAACGGCGTCTAAAGAGGTCTCTACTTTAAAGGCCTTAGGTTCGACGGTGTAAGTGTCCGCGTAGGCAGTGTGAATACCAAGCAGGCTGATGATAGAGAGGAAGTAGCGCATAATAGGTATAAGTGGAAAGAGGGCGTAAAGGGAAGTGTATGGCGGCTACTCGGCGTGTGAAGCAGATAGTTTTAGTATGATTTTTTCCTCGCAAGCCAGATGGTGTGATTACGACGCTTGCTGCCTTTATGCGCTGCAGCAACGCTGTTTTCACTGACATCGAAACCAGCTTTACGCAGTAACTTGGTAAAGGCTTTATCGGTGCGAGCAGACCAGACGGCAAGAATACCGCCACCTTTGAGGGCGTGCTGAATCTCACGTAGGCCATTGAGTGAGTAGATGGCGTCATTTTTTTTGCCATGAAAGGCGGAAGGTCCGTTGTCAACGTCGAGCAGGATGGCATGGTATTCGCCACTTGCTTGTCGGATGAGTTTTTGCACGGGCTTGATCTTAATGGTGATGCGCTCGTCATCAAGGAGTCCAGGATTGAGGTGAGAGAGGTGGGTGCGGTTCCATTTTTCGATATCCGCAGTGAGTTCTGAGACGATGAAGTTGGCGCGTTTTCCTGGCAGGGCCTTCGTCGCTGCGGCAAGTGTGTAGCCCATGCCGAGACCGCCGACGAGTATGCGTGCTTGGTTAACGGGACGGAACGGTGAGCAGGCAAGCTCTGCGAGTGTCTCCTCTGAGCCATGGGAAAAAGAGGTCATCAACTGCTCCCCTTGAGAGCATATCATGTAGGTGCCGTCATGCTCGATAAGTTCCAAGGATTCCCCCTCTGGGGTTTTGCACTCTGCTAGTTTAACGTAAGGCTTCATAGGGGCTGTGGCTGAATGTCTTTGCTGGTTATAGTTGTAGCGAGGGCGATGGTGGTGCGGGTGGTGCGAGGCCGATATATGGCAACGCTCTCAGAGGATACACAATAACCAAATACAGAAATTAAGCAGTTGAAAATTTAGCCGTTGTCGGGCATGATTTTGTGCATGAAAAAAATTGGCTCTACGCTTCTATTGTTGACTACACTGCTCTGCTTGAGCTCATGTAATACGTTCATTGGAGTGGGTCGTGACATAGAGAGATTGGGTGAGGGCATGCAGAACAAGGCGGATGGCAAATCTTGGTCTGGCAATGCAGGGGCTGCCCCGCAAGGGTCTCCTTATTAATTTCACCTCATTTCAGAAAGGAAATGACCACGCGTTTAGGCGGAGGGCATTAGCTTAACAGGCGCGTGCTTGGAGTTATTGCTGCGGTACTGCTGGCGGAGTCGGCATCACAGGTGCCACAGGTGCCACACGTGCAATACGCACTGGAAAGATCGAGTTGCCTCTGCGGATACGCAGCTCTGTGGTCTGTTTCGCTGCGGATGCGATCAATCGAGCGAGTAACTCATCGCTGCGTTGAACTTGATGGTTATTGATCGCTAAGATTTGATCTCCTATGAGTAATTTTCCGGCAAGCAAACTGTCTGGGTTTATTTTTGAGACAATGACATTAGCAGCGCCTTTTGCTCGTTCTGCGGGGCTGGTATCACGAACATACACGCCAATGGTTTCGAGAATGGTTTGAGGATCTGGGCTGATGCTGGCGTCGTCCTCGTCTTTTTCTAATTTGATATCCTCTCTGTTGTAGTCATCGGCTTTGCCAATGGTTGCGCTTAGCGTTTGCTTGGCTCCCTTACGCCAGATCTTAAGGGTGACTTGGTCGCCTATCTCACTGCGTTGAATAAGGGTGATAAGCTGGCTCATATTTTGCACTGCGGTGCCTTGAAAGCTGATGATGACATCATCAATTTCAAGTCCGGCCGTGGTCGCAGGTGAATCTGGCGCAAGGCCGACGACGGCGACGCCACCCGGAGTTTGAAAGCCAAATTTCTCGCGTGCATAAGGGTCCAAATCCTGGAGGACCATGCCAAGAAAGCCACGATTGGGACGCCCTTTTGCTAAAATGGCCTGCAGGGTTCGGAAGGCATCATTGGACGGAATGGCAAATCCAATACCTTGAAATCCTGGGTTCTTTTTGTCACTTGAAAAAATACGTGAATTGATCCCAATGATTTCGCCACTGACATTGACTAGAGGCCCGCCTGAGTTACCAGGGTTAATAGGAGCAGAGGTTTGCAGGAGATCCACTTGGATATCAGAAATGGCCCGTTCTTTGGCTGAAATTTTCCCATCAGTAACGGATGTGCCTATGCCGAATGGGTTGCCAATGGCAAAAACCGCATGACCCACCTCTACCTCAGACGAGTTGCCAAACTTGAGAGCCTGAAATGGGCCGCTAGCATCAATTTTGAGCACGGCGATATCGACGGTAGAGTCTGAACCGATGACCTTGGCTGAGTGGACCGTACCATCGTATAAGGTAAGGCGAATGCGAGGGTTGCCCTGAATCACATGGTGGTTAGTGAGCACGTGACCTTCTTCGGTCACAATCACCCCAGACCCTTGACCCTGGAAAGTGCGCGGCTGAATCCATGTGCGGCCATATAAATCGCGGAACCGCTCTCTTCGAACACCCGAAGTATCAATGCTAACCACCGATGGAACAACCGCCTTAACCAGGGCCTCGCTCTCTCGGTTAATGGCAGCAAGTATTTGAACCTTGTCCGTTCCGATGACTGGAGTCAGGCGGAGCGTGAAACTGCCATTTTCCTCAGTTTTGCCGGCATTGCCACCTGATAAAATATCGATGAGGCTATCACCATTTTGCAATTTGCGGGTGATGAAGACGGCTAGGAAGGCAAAGATAAAAACAGCGAGTAGG
>Ga0206127_1005568_pt1 | contig 10549 bp, 4 predicted proteins | sample Helgoland_Spring_6_FD_148646 | JGI IMG/M metagenome (GOLD analysis project Ga0206127, IMG submission 148646) | Pelagic subsurface seawater microbial communities from Kabeltonne, Helgoland, North Sea - Helgoland_Spring_Bloom_20160419_1 | ecosystem: Environmental > Aquatic > Marine > Epipelagic ...
TGTCTTGCCCTTTTACAGAATAACTTGTACCCGCCAATTCCTTTCTTATTTGAATTAAAATAAATTCTTCCCAAAGTCTATTCATGTCAAACAACAGCGATATCATTTTCTCTCTTCCTGTTGATATGTCTGGCGAGTAATTTAGTATAATAAGCCTAGCAAGCTCCAGGGCCTGGTTGTAAGGCGCTGTTTTTCGATTTAAGACAATACCCTCAATCTGTTTTTTTGTAACCTTTAGAGAGGTTGTATCTGGAAAATTAAGAAGTACTCTTTTACAACGGTCAAACAAATAACTTCCTTTAGAAAATTGTTCTAGAATTTCTAGCGCATGGGCTAGGGTTTGATGCAATAAATGATCATGGTCATAAACTTGGTGGGTGGTGTAAAAACGCTCTTTGTGAACTAAGTTATGACGTATATTTCCAGCAAATTCTAATTTCCCTTTTAAGGCCTTTACATTGCCGGTATTTTTACGGTATTTTTTTACAAGACCTCGATGAATGAGTATTTCTATTTCGGTCAAATACAACTCAAAATAAACCTCCAGTAAATTTAAATGTTGGCGTTTCACATTTGCTGCCCCAGCAGAGGATGCTTTTAAGTGCCCACAAGCCTTCAGCATTTGCAAGAGAAGTCCTTTCCAATCTGCAGAGCTATTATCTTTATCTGCTTTGGGTAGTATCTCAATACTCAGGCCGTCAACTTGTATAATACCCACATATTGTTTGAATTTAACTCCATTAGGGATGGAGTCAAAATAATCAAAATTATGATACTCGTTTAACTTCAACAAAGCATTTAAATGCCTTGTGCTAAAAAAAGCATGATCGGTGGTTAGCCTATCGTGTTCATAAACAGTTATGCGAGCCTTAGATTTCAATCTTGATTGTCCTTAGGATTATTTAGTAAATTTTCAAGGGCATTAATTATATCAAAAGTATCGTCAATAGCAACTAGGTCATAAAAATCTCTATTAAGTTCCTCTTTGCCTTCATATTTAAAACCAGCAAAAGGATTTTTTGATTTTGAGTGAGATTTCACAAACCCTTCTCCTAGTACCAACCCAATTTTACCATAGTCTCCATAAAAATACTCCTGTAACAAAGGCACAATTTTATCCTTAAAGGCTAATTTTAATTCCTTGCTATTATTTATATTCATAAAATAGGAGTGACCTATGGTGTGGTCTCTATCTATTAAAATTTCAATACGATCATTAATGGTACTTAAAACATCTTTTAAGTTAATACCATCTATCTCTTTTGATTCTAATAGGCTAACGTCGGGCATCATTTCCACAAAAGAGAAACGACGTCTTAGGGCAGTATCTAGTGCTTCTACAGAGCGGTCAGCGGTATTCATGGTACCAATAATATGGAGATTGTTAGGTATGGAAAAAGGCTCTTTAGAGTAGGGAAGTATAACTTCTAGTTCTTCTTTATTTCCTTTTCTTTTATCCTCTTCTAGTAGTGTAATCAGTTCTCCAAAAATACTCGATACGTTTCCTCTATTGATTTCATCAACAATTAACACGTATTTTTCTGACTTTCGCTCTTTAATTTGGGATTTGGTAAAATAACTTAAATCAAATTTACTTTCAGTCATTTGATAAATTGATTGTTGTGAAAAATAACTTCCGTAAATCTGCTTTATTGGTAAGTCAATATCGGTGTAAAGCCACTCAACTTCTCTAAATTGAGAATATCTAATTGGAGTTGAATTGTCACAATAATATTTGCCAGAAATAACCCCAATTGCTCTTAGTTTTTTCATGCCATTAGAAATAAAGACCAATTGCCCTTTTTCCATCCAGATGACTAATCTTTCAATTGAAGATATATTAAAATCCATCGCAGATGGGATATCAATACCATTTTTTTTGTAGCGCTCTCTAATGTCATTACGATTCTTGACACCACTAAAATCAATATCTTCTCCAAAACCTAAAGCTATGCAATTATTTTTTAGACAATATTGATAAATCGCTTCGTCTTCTGGTTTGTTACTGTTACCTAATGATACTTTATTTATATCGCTTTTAAACTTTTCTTTATCAATAACTATTTCATTAATAGATTTATCAGAATAGACTGTATTATCAACTATGTTATTGGCTAGTTCCTTTAATATACCGTCCTGAATTTCATATTCTATTTCATTAGTGTTGTTTCCATTTGATATAATTGGCTTAATTCCTTCAATGAAATCCTCGTAACTCATGCTTTGATGGAAGGTTGTAAATACAATGTTTCCTTTTTTAACGTAAGCATTAAACTGTTCTTTTAGGCTTTTTCTGTTAAGTTTATTCAGTTTGTAGAAGTCGGGATCAATAATTTTTAAAGAACTATTAATTGTATTAAATGTTTTTCCAGTACCTGGAGGGCCATAAAAGATTTGATTTAGCGGAATTTCTGTTGACATAGTTTTCTTTTTTAAATCAATGTTAATTTCATCTGTTTCAATGTTGTTGAATTTATTTCTGTAGTTTTTATCAAACACATACTTTCTAAATATTTTGTTATCATATTCTTTGTCTTTTACATGATTATCTCTTCGTAATTCAAATGCTACAGACTCTTTGATACTCTCATAATTTTTCAGAAAAACCTCAGAACTACTTTCTCTAAAAAATGTAGCTGGATCGGGTTTTGAAAATTCCCCTCTTTTGAGCTCATTTATATTTGATTCAATAGGATTGATAAAACCAAACTTATTTTTTTTAAGTAACAAGCAGTAACGTTTTCCAACTTGAAATGTCAGTTGATTACTCCCTGTACTAAAAACAATTTTCTCACTATTTTGAATTTCTAAATCATTAATTAATCTGTCTAGTACTTTAAAAAACACTCCATTAGACCTTGCGGTATTTGACTTGATTCTTTTTTCAAAGTCTTTAGAGTCAATATCTAATTGAAAATCAACACCATCATTTTTCTCTTCCCATTCTGGTTTTAGTGATCTAAATCCTTCAACTAAATCATCCAAAGACTTGTAAAGAATCCTTGGTTTATCATAAACTTCATCTTCAATATGATCACCCTTGAAAATTCCTCCATAAATACCCTCATTATTCATCCTTAAAAATAATTGGAAAGCAGATCTTACACTTCTTGCACCGCTAGGATATATTGCAGCCCATATTTCATCATCTCCATAATTTTGAGGACCTTCAAAACCTACAACATGAGTTTTGACGTTTTCTAAAACTAATTCATCACTTATTTGACTTATTATTTCTAACAATAATTCTTTAGTGTTTTGACTATCTGATTCTGAAATTAGGAATGGGAATAACATTTTAAAGGATTCCTTCCATTGTGGAAACATTCCTTTTTTACTTTTTTTGTAAGCTTTCAGTAATTCTTGTTGACTTTCATTCAATACAATATAATCAGAAACGTCTCTATTCTCAATAGCGTCTTTAAGCTTGTATATAAAATTGGTGTCAATTTTTTTCCCTTCCTTTACAGAAGTTGCTACGACTAGACGTAAAAATTTTACAGGCTGGAAATCTGAAGAAAACGTATTATTTAAAATGATTTCACCCAAAAAAGAACAATTATTTATCGCATCAAATAATGCTTTAGGATCATTTCTAAATTGATTTAACCTGGTAGCTCTTTTTATTAATATATCGGTTGTATTCATTTTAATATTCTTTTATTTACGCAGCATAATTAGCGAACCTTTCTTTAAAATCATTAAACAACATCTCTGCTTTTAATGAAATATCTTCATCATAAGATGGAGAGGGCAATTTTTCAAATAAATAATCCTCTATAACTTTTTTTACGGCAGATGCTGTTTGTATTTTTTCTGTCCAAAGGTCAATCTTAAATTCTTTATTCTTTAAGCGCTCCAGTAGTTCCCGTGCTGCTACTTTCACCTCAGCCTTTTCTTTATCAGAAATCTTTTTGTCTTTTGAAAGCATATCAAAAACCGTCAATTCATCTTCTGATAAATCTTCTCTTTTAGCTCTCATTGATTCTTCCGAGAGGTCACCAAGTAAGACAACAAGTTCATCAAATATCTCTTTGATGGACCTGTATTCTTTACCTTGGTTGTAATCATCGATTATTTCTTGGTAGCGTTCATAAAAATCTATACGCAGTGGATTCTGGTCTACAAGTCTGTTCAACTTTTTAGCCACTTTATCCTTTAAAGACTGTACCGCTAAATTTTGGTTTTCCTTTACCTTCAAAAACTCTTCTTCAATCTTTTTAAAGTCAAGGCTGCTGATGTCAATCTTTTGCCCATAGCCTTCAATCTTCTCTAATTCTAAGTTTAATGTTTCAATAGATCTATTTACAACATCCTGTACTTGCTTTACAATGTGAGTAATATCAGCCTCCTCTATTTTAGCATTAATCATCGTATACAATGCATTGATAGCATCTCTTTGTGCCTGAAACTTATAGATAGACTGGTCTGGCATTAAGGCTTTATACTTCTTAAATAGCTCCCTGGCTAGTACTCCAAACTTAGCCTTGGTTTCATCGGTATTACAGATGGCATTATAGCCTTCTTGAATGTGTTTTATTTTATGTAATGTATCTTTTGAATCTATAATTTTAGAGAGACTGAATTTACATTCATCAACTAAGTAAACTTCTGTTGTTTTAACCGCTTCATCTAACTCTTCAACCAATTCTTCCAATGGTTTCACTGGAGCATCATCATCGCCTGTACCACCTCCTTTACTGTCAGAGTCTCCATAGATAGCCAAGGCTTCTAAAAGTGCCTTATACGTCTCTATATAGTCTACAATAAGCCCGTTGTTCTTATCTTTATGCACACGATTTGCTCTAGCAATAGTTTGCATGAGTGTATGAGACTTCAACGGCTTATCGATATACATGGTAGACAAGCTTTTTACATCAAAACCTGTGATCCACATAGCACAAACAATAGCAAACCTAAAGGGATGGTCTTCATTTTTAAAGTCCTTCTCCACATCTGTGGTATTCATCTTTAGCCTATGTGGTTCAATATCTAATTCCCAGGCTTCAAACTTCTCTATTTCATTTTGCTCATGACTTACCACAACACCAAGTTCTGTCTCTTTAGACCACTCCCAGGCACGTTGTCTTTTTAGTTTTTCCTGCTCGTCTGTAATTTTAGAAATTACTTTTTGTTGCTCTTCTAGATAAACTCCCCAAGCATCCGTAATGTAATCATACATTCTAACAGCAGTCACTTTATCCATAGCCACATACATGGCTTTCCCTTTATAACCTCTTGCATTGAAATGTTCTACCACATCTTTGGCAATGGCTCTCAATCTTTTTTCAGAAGTAAGAATTGGATACTCTCTTCTAAATAATTTTTTAAGCTTGTCTTCCTGATCACTATCCAAATCGTGCTTTTCTATCGCTTCACGAATCTCTTCAGTAATTTGTGGGTTATCCAGCTTTAATTTTTCTCCTCTATTCTCGTAATATAAGGGGACAGTAGCACCATCTTCTATAGAGCGTTTAAAATCATATTTGGACACATAATCTCCAAAAATACGTTTGGTTAACTCATCGTCCTTAAAGAGCGGTGTTCCTGTAAATCCAATAAAGGAAGCATTAGGCAGTGCCTTTCTTAGATTCAATGCCAAAGAGCCACCTTGTGTTCTATGCGCTTCATCTGAAATAACAATAATATTATCTCTGTCGGTTATCTTTTCTTCAAAGTTGAACTTGTGTATGATAGAAAATAAAAAGCGTTTATCACTCTTTAGAAGCTCTTTTAAGTTCGCTCCACTTGTTGCTCTAGCGGTTTTATCTTTTACTGCTCCAACTCCTGCAAATGTGCCGTAAATCTGCTTGTCTAACTCATTTCTATCGGTTACCAATAAAAAGGTATAACCTCCACCAAGCACTCTTAATATTTTCTGACATAAGAACACCATGGAGTAACTTTTACCAGAACCTTGGGTATGCCAAAAGACCCCTAATTTCTGTGCATCTTCTACAGAGATAATGCCATCTTTTGCTTTTTGTCTTGTAGCTTGAAAATGTTCAATAGCTTTGTTAACCCCAATAAACTGATGGTTTCTCGCTACTAACTTTGCCACAGAACCTACAGAAGTATCAAACAATATAAAGTTTTCAAAAAGGTCTAATAATCTGCTTTTTTCACAAGTACCCTTTATGATAATATCTAGGCTTACGATTCCTTCATCTTCTTCTGAAATACGTTTCCAGTCATGGAAATGCTCGTACTTAGAACTGATAGAACCAATCTTACTTTCCACACCATTACTCAGTATCACAAAAGCATTGCAATGAAACATTTTAGGTATGGTATTCTTATAGTCTTTTAAATTCTTTTCATAGGCAGCACGTAGCTTTACATTGATGCCTTTTAATTCTATAAATACCAGTGGTAATCCATTGACAAAACCAACCACATCTGGGCGTTTCTTGCGTTTAGATTTCCCCTCCATCCATAGCTGCTGTACGGCTATGTAGTTGTTATTTTCAGGGTTATCAAAATCAAAGACCTTGATTTTTTTATTACGTACTATCTCGCCTTTGGCATCTTTATAATTTACAGGAATACCATCTTTTAAGAAATTGTATTTCTCAAAGTTTATGTCTGCTAAATTCTTGGTGGCATCATTGCTATTGATAGACTCATACGCCAAATCATAGGCTTGCTTGGGTAGGTTAGGATTTAAGTTTTTAATAGCCTGATAAAAGCGAGTTCTTAGAATTACATCAGCTTCACTATCTCTCCCTAAAGTGCCATTTTCTCCAAAAGTTTCACCTTCATATACATTGGCAGTTTCCCAGTTTAGTTCTTGGAAAATGTCCATGCACGGTTGTTCTATTAACTGGTCTTCTGAATAGTCTTTGCTCATACTTCTATAGTTCTATTCATTAAACGTGGCAATAAAATATCTCTTGCTGCTTTTAGTTTTTGGTTTTGATGCCTCATATTGCTTACCTGTTTATGTATAGGGTTCACAATACTATAAAAGCTACTCAGCGTTTGTTGAGAAGGAAACTTTACAGTTTCTTTAGCTAGAAAGTTTTTAAAATGAAAGTTGTTTATCCCAGCTGCACTTTCGCTTTTATACTTAAGCATTGAGCCATTGACATTCATCTCAATTATGTAGTGGTAAATAAATATTGACATTTCCAATGTTTTTGGTCTTAACATTTTACAAAAACTAGCACAGATAATATCCAAATCTAAAACTTTAATAATATCTGCTGTGACTAAAAAAACATCCCCAACTTTATTCAAATTTCCGTTTGAAACTTCTAAAATAATATCGCCTTTACTTAATCTTCTTGAGGCTAAATTTGATTCTTTATGAAATCGAAGAGGAATAGAGTCAAAAGAACCAGATCTAATTTTATTAAAATCTGTTCCTCTAATTACATAAGCTTTCTTATCAAACCCTTTTTGAAAATTTTCTTTACCCCATCCTCCTCCAATATATTTACTATAAAAAGAATCCATCTTTTTCTCTTCCCAGCCATCAGGAAGCCCATTTTCTTCATTTGTATGGGTGTTTTCATGACCAGGGAAACGCAGGTTTACAAACCATTCTTTATAGATGTTTTGTGCGGCTTGTTCTAATAGTTTAATACGCTTTAGGTTGTTTTCTATTAAATCATCACAAGCACTTAGAATGTCGGCTATGCGTTTTTGGGTATGTAAAAGGGGAAGATGAAAATTATAATTTTTTATAGACTCTAAAGTTATACTCGCTTGACTAGCTGATCCTTGAGCTGTATTTACTATATAGCCTTTAAAATCATCTGTTCTGAGTGTATAATAAAGAAATTTTTTATCTAACTTTTCTGTTGGAATAATTTTTACTGCATTCTGATTAAGTAAAGCTCCTTTCAAAGCTGATGGTACTTTTACTGCTTTCCCTACTACAGAATTTGGATTACTTGCCCAAGAACCAACAGTTTGTATTATAACATCATTTGTATCTAATAAGTATCTATCAAAATCACAAGCTAATTCATCATTAATATAATCAACATTCTCTTTTGAGATACTATCATCCGTAAAATCTTTAACCTTTACAATTGGAATCCCCGCCTTTATAAACCATTTACTTTTGAAAGCATATCCTTTCTGAGTTTTAATATAATTTCTTAAATCAACTAAATTCATAAGCCTAACTCTTCTAAATTAGTTTGTATTTGGTCTGCTAAGCCATTGGCTTCCGCATTTAGTTCCTTAAGCTCTTCCTTAATGATGCCCATTTCGGTTACATAATCAAAATCATGGTCTATTTGGTCTTCAACACCTACATAACGCCCTGGTGTTAAGCTATAGTCATTATCAGCTATTTCTGTTCTATTTGCTATTTTACAAAGTCCTAGAACATCGGTGTATTCACCATCAGGAAAACGGCTTGTTAGCCATTCTAATTCGTCTGTATTGTCAGTTGCTTTATATTCTTCGACTAACTTATTATAGAGTGTATTATCACCTCTATACAAGCCTACTATGGCGTGTATGTTATCTAAATGTGCTTCAGTAAAATCATGCAAAGACGAGTTTACTTTTCTATATACATTTCGCAAATCCAACATTAAAACTTGGTCTTTACGTACTTCATCCTTTTCTTTGGCTCTATCAAAAAACCATAAAGCACAAGGCAAGGTTACGCTATAGAAAAACTTATTTCCTATAGACACCATTACATCTACTGCTCCTGTATCTATAATATCTTTACGTATGAGTTTTTCGCTATGTCCTGCATCAGAACCAGAAGATGCCATTACAAAACCTGCTCGTCCTGTTTCATTTAAATAGCTATAGAAGTATTGTATCCAGAGATAATTGGCGTTGTCGTTATTGGGTAATCCAAAAGGTAATCGAGCATCATTCTTAACGCTGTCTTTGCTTTTATCAACGCCATCTACATTAAATGGTGGGTTTGCCATTACATAGTCACACTTACCAACTAGCTCGTGCTTGTCATTATAAAAAGTATTTCCTTGTACAATGTCTCCATCCAAGCCATGTACCGCCATATTCATTTTGGCTAGTTTGGTGTTGGTGTCGGTTTTTTCTTGCCCGTAAAAAGTAACTTTATTTGAGGCTTCAAAACCTTCTTCTTCTATAAAGTGAGCAGTCTGTACAAACATACCTGCACTACCTGCCGCAGGGTCAAAAACAATACCGTGGTCTGGCTCAATAATGTTTACAATGGTTTTTACCAAAGAGGGCGGTGTAAAAAACTCTCCACCTTCCTGTGCGCCACTCATGGCAAATTTGTTCAAGAAATACTCGTATATCTGCCCAAAAGCATCACCAGGCATGTGGTCTAGTGCTTCATCATTAAAGATGCGTATTAGGCGTTGTAATAGGTCTTTTTCAAAAAGATTGTATGTCTTTGGTAATACGCCTAGCAAGTCTTCATACTCAGCTTCAATATTACGCATGGCTTCATTTAGGTATTCTCCTAAATCGCTACTGTCTGGTAAATCTACAATGGTATCCCATCTAGAATTGTCAGGTAGAAAAATTGCCTTGGCATCCAAGAAATCATGTTTCTCTACAGGTTTTATGCCACGTGTAGGATGCACTGGCAATGTTTTTTCTATTTCTTTTTTGGCAACAACAAACCTATTGTGAGCGTGTCTTAAAAAGATGATCCCCAGTACTGGAAAACTATATTCGGTTGCGGTAAGTTTACTATTGGCTCTTAAATCATCTGCTGCCCTCCATAATCTACCTTCTAAAGCTTTGAGTTTTTCTCCTGTCATTTACTATTTTTATTTATCTAATTTTATAAAACATCAATACTGGTTATTTGATGCTTAGCAACTATATTTTAAATTAGTCAGTCTTGTCTTGTTTAATTATTACAATATACTTTTTTAATGAAAGTAATTTTATTTTTATTAGGTACTAAATATAATTAAAATGCATTAGCTACATAGGCATTTTTAATTAAATGTTCTCCCAAAAACAACAACTGCTAAAATACTTGCAAGACCCACAGATACAGGATTGATTAAATAATTACTATTACTTTCTTTTGTTTTTTCCAACAATGCAATTGTGAGTGTCGTGGAGTAGTGGGGGATTATAGTTCCCTGGGCTTCCAATGTTGCAAATACAATTGCCAGGGCCTTGCAGCCCTGGTGTCTAAAAACAAAAAAAAAATCCAATCAAGCGAAAATGCTTGTTGGATTTTTTTAGGTTTTTACCCACAATACAATTGTGGGTGTCGTGGAGTCGGAGGGATTCGAACCCTCGTCCAAACGTGTACTATTACAGCCTTCTACATGTTTAGTTTTTGTTTACATTTTCGAGCAATTGCCGGCCAAAAACCACCAACGCATGCCTTATCCTAACTTAGATGTCTTAAGGGCGTCTAGACACCACCCTCAATAGGTTTACTTTTACGAAGTCACTATATCAAAAACCGTAAACCAAGGTGTTTGAGTGACTTCCTGCTTGTCTACCTTGTAGACCGAGGCGTAATCCTACTATAATTCAGATTATGCAGCTAGGGCGTAGTTATTCTCGCCGTTTAAAAGTATGAAAAATGAGATTTAAGAGCTGTTTTCCAGCGCTC
>Ga0206127_1005576_pt1 | contig 10538 bp, 11 predicted proteins | sample Helgoland_Spring_6_FD_148646 | JGI IMG/M metagenome (GOLD analysis project Ga0206127, IMG submission 148646) | Pelagic subsurface seawater microbial communities from Kabeltonne, Helgoland, North Sea - Helgoland_Spring_Bloom_20160419_1 | ecosystem: Environmental > Aquatic > Marine > Epipelagic ...
GCCTAGCAACTGACAAATCTCGACGACAACATGCGCGCCCGCCACCGCAGTAGCTCCACTTGTGTCAAAGGGCGGAGAGACCTCAACAACGTCGCCGCCCCGAATGTTCACACCCGCCAACCCTCGCAAAAGTGCAGCCGCCTGCGCCGAAGATAATCCCCCCCAGACCGGGGTTCCGGTACCAGGTGCAAAGGCCGGATCCAGCCCATCAATGTCAAAGCTCAGGTAACAAGGCCGATCCCCCACGATATCGCGCGCACGCGCCGCCGCTGCTTCCGGCCCGATCCGATGAAATTCAGGTGCATCGATTACGTTGACACCAAGAGTGTTCTCATTTGTCGTCCGAATTCCGATCTGCACCGAAGTCTCAGGGTCCACGACCCCCAACTTAACTGCCTTGTAAAACATTGTACCATGGTCAACTCGATCCATATCGTCATCTACCCATGTATCGGTGTGCGCATCCACCTGTATCAATGACATCGGCCCATAAATTTCAGCATAGGCTTTGAGAATCGGAAAAGAAATATAGTGGTCGCCCCCCAGCACCACACTTGCCGCACCTGCCGCCAGAATGCCTCGGATATGTGAGGTGACCGCCTCTGGAAAGGCAGAAATATTCGCGTAATCAAAGGCGACGTCCCCATAGTCTACGATCACCTGTTCGCTCACGACGTCAAAAGGCCACCCATAGGGTGCATCCGGCGCCTGCAAACTTGACGCCTCGCGTATCGCCCGCGGCCCCAAACGCGTGCCGGGCCTATTCGTGACCGCTTGATCAAACGGCACACCCGTCACAGCAATGTCCACCCCGCTCAGGTCCTTGGTGTAACGCCGCCGCAAAAACGATGTGGCCCCCGCAAATGTTAACTCAAACGACGGCCCACGCAGGTCTTCGCGGGTAAAGGCATGATCCATTTGTGTCTTTGCATCTTCCAAGGCCATCTCAGCACATAATCCTTCTTCATCTTGCCCAATAAACTCCGGGGTGAGGCCCGCATGGGCCGAGGGGCAGCGCCCCTTGGAAAGCCATTATCGCAGCGGTTGGGCCGTCTCGACCAATCGTGCGAAGAATGATGCCCCAATCGGCGCGATCTCGTCATTAAAATTGTAAAGCGGATGATGCACGTTTGCGCCCTCACCCTGCCCCAGCATCAGGTACGCGCCCGGTCGCGCTTCAAGCATATAAGAAAAATCCTCAGCACCCATAACCGGGATCATATCCTCCTCTACCCCGGCATCGCCCGCAACCTCTGCCGCGACCTGAGCGGCAAAGCTTGCTTTATCAGCGTCGTTAACAGTTGGTGGATATCCAAATTCGAACTCCAGCTTTGCGTCACATCCGTAGGCTGCGGCCTGACCCGCGACCACTTCTTCCATACGGCGCACTACAAGAGCCTGCACTTGCTTATCAAATGTGCGCACGGTGCCATTAATATAAGCCGTCTCGGGGATCACGTTATCAGTGGTACCCGTGTGGATCTGTGTCGTCGAGATGACCAGCGAATCCTTGGTGTTGTGATTTCGGCTCACGATTGTCTGCAGCGCCGTAACGATACCACATGCCGCCACCACTGGATCAACGCAATCATAAGGTCGCGCGGCGTGTCCACCTTTGCCCGTTAGATGAATATGGAACGTATCAGCTGCAGCCATAATTGGGCCCTTAGTAGTGAGAAAACGGCCAAATTCCTTTCCGGGAGAGTTATGAATGGCATAAACTTCACTAATCTTGAACCGGTCCATGATGCCTTCCTTCACCATGACCTCTCCACCTCCGCCATCTTCTTCTGCGGGCTGAAAAATCAGTGCGACCCTGCCAGTGAAATTGCGTGTCTCTGTCAGGTATTGTGCCGCACCTAGCAACATGGCGGTGTGCCCGTCATGCCCACAAGCATGCATCTTTCCCGGATGCGTAGACGCATAAGCAACGCCAGTTTCCTCGGTTATTGGTAACCCGTCAAAATCAGCGCGCAAGCCAATCGTTGGCCCCTGCCCCTGCCCCTCAATGATCGCAACGATGCCCGTCTGCGCAATTCCGTCATGGATGGCGTCCACTCCGATTTCTTCCAGCCGTTCACGAATAAATGCCGAAGTCTTGGGGCAATCGAAAGACAGTTCCGGGATTGTATGCAAATGTTGTCGCCATTCGGCCATTTTTGGCCCGAGGTCGCCGATACGATTGATGATTGCCATGGCTGGACTCCTGCTTGCGGGATGCGTCACATTCCACCAAACCCCAAACGAGGCTGCAATGGGCGCACCACAAAACCACGATCTGATCCACGACCAAAACGCAGGGATTGAGCGTCTGCTCGAGATCATGCGCCGTCTACGGGACCCCGAAACAGGCTGTCCCTGGGACATAGAACAAACCTTTGAAACCATTGCACCCTATACCATCGAAGAGGCCTATGAGGTTGCGGACGCTATCGAACGGCAAGACTGGCCCGAGCTAGAAGGCGAATTGGGCGATCTTTTGCTACAATCTGTTTATCACACAGCCATCGGCGAAGAGGCCGGGCATTTCACTTTTCAATCCGTGTTAACCGCGATTTCTGACAAAATGGTGGCGCGGCATCCGCATGTCTTTGGCAAGGAAAGCCGCAACAAATCCGCCGAGCAACAGACCCAAGACTGGGAAGCGATAAAGGCTGCCGAGCGCGCAAACAAGGCGCAGGGTGGTGCACTAGAAGGTGTTGCTATGAATCTGCCCGCCCTTGTGCGTGCGCTAAAACTGCAAAAACGTGCGGCGCGCGTAGGATTTGACTGGCCCGATACAAGTCACGTCATCGATAAGATCAAAGAAGAGGCCGCCGAATTGGTCGAGGCCCGCGACACCATGGATCACGAGGATATGATTGACGAAATGGGCGATCTGCTGTTCGTCATGGCCAATCTGGCTCGCCATCTCGATATAGATCCCGAAGAAGCCTTGCGGCGGACAAACGCAAAATTTACTCGCCGATTTACCGCTGTCGAATCCGCTTTGGCAGCGCGGGGAAAACACCCCGAAACCAGCACTCTCGAAGAAATGGATACACTTTGGGACGATGTCAAAACAGCTGAAAAAGCCAGCCGGTCATGATTAAAAATTTGCTTAAGAATACATTCAATAAAGGCGTTATATATTTGATTAAAAACAATATATTTAAATTATCTATAACTCGGTGCTTTGCTTTTGTTCGCTGCGCCTGTTCGTCTCAGCGCGCGACCGTGCAGATCAATAATAGAATTTGACGTGCCGCGCGCGCATGTAACATAAGCATCCACTCAGAAGGTTTTTAGTAAAGCGGCAGGCGCGTTCTGGACAAGGGTTGCCAAAGCGGCCACGGTGCGTGCAACGCATTCCACCTCAGAGGTTCCTATGGCTCCGCGCAAAATCATCATCGACACCGACCCCGGCCAGGACGACGCTGTCGCGATTCTACTGGCACTGGCCAGTCCCGAAGATCTTGAAGTGCTGTGCATCACGACTGTTGCGGGGAATGTGCCCCTTGATCTAACATCAAAAAATGCACTTATTATCTGTGAGTTGTCCGATAATATTGATGTCAAAGTATATGCCGGCTGTGATCGCCCCTTGCGGCGTACGCTGGTCACCGCCGAGCATGTGCACGGCAAAACTGGTCTTGATGGTCCAACCCTGCCAGACCCAACTATGAACCTCACGGAAGGGCACGCGGTAGATGCGATTATCGAAGCATTGCGCGCGCATCCCGCGGGAACGGTCACTTTGTGCCCTTTGGGTCCTTTGACCAATATTGCGACGGCATTTGAAAAAGCGCCTGATGTCGTTGACCGTGTGCAACAAATCGTGCTGATGGGCGGCGCATATTTCGAAGTGGGCAATATCACTCCAACCGCAGAATTTAACATCTATGTTGATCCAGAAGCAGCTGATATTGTTTTCAAATCAGGTGTTGAAATTATTGTTTTGCCACTTGATGTTACGCACAAAGCGCTGGTCACCCAAGCCCGAAACGAAGCGTTTCGGGCGCTTGGTACAGACGTTGGTATCGCGGTTGCAGAAATGACTGATTTCTTTGAGCGGTTTGACAAGGAAAAATACGGTTCCTCTGGCGCACCACTGCATGACCCTTGCGTAATGGCGTATCTAATTGAACCTGATCTTTTTAGCGGCAGACATGTCAACGTTGAAATCGAAACTCAGTCGCCCTTGACGCTTGGGATGACAGTTGCCGACTGGTGGGGTGTAACAGATCGGCCAAAGAACGCTTTTTTTGTTGGCGATTTGGACGCCAACGGATTCTTTACGCTTCTGACTCGCCGCCTCGCACGTCTGTGAGCGCTGCGCTCACTTTGGCGACCGGTGATAATTTTGACCAGATTGCACCATTGATTGCGGCGTTCCACGCAGAGGTGGGCATTCGCCTGAATGACACCGATCGCACCAATTCCATAGCCCCTATTCTCGACGGCATCCCCTAAAGCGCGTGAGCGTCCGTTGAGCCCGACCTAACGCGTCTCGGCGTTAGGGCTAAGTGTCTACCATCGATAATGGACAGCATGAGGCACTCTATGAGCAGGCAGAGGAAACGGTTCGGGTTGACGAAGAGAAGCGCGAGATTTGCGCGCAGGCAACGACGCCAGGGATTTCAGTTGCGCAAGTGGCGCGGCGCTATGCGGTAAACGCGGACCTTATTTTTAAATGGCAAAAGGATCCGCGCTTTAAGCCAGAGGCTGACGAGCTAGCAAAGGAGCCAACATTTCTGCCGATTGAGATCGAGTCTGTTGGCGCTCAGGAAGCCTTGGAAACCGACAAGCGTCGGAGACAATGCCCGCAAAAGTGCGTTCAATGCGCAACGATATCTGGGCCGCACGGTTTGATACACGGTAGCAGATACCACCGCAGAAGCCGCGTCGAAACCAAGATGCATTGTATAAAACTACTGGGCCAATCGCTGATGACCCGGGACTTTGATCGGCAGGTCACAGATATCCAAATTCTCATCGCGGTCCTCAATCGCTATACAGCTCCTAGCATACCTATCACTAAGCCTGCAGGCTAATTCCATCTAGGGTAAGGGGAAGAAAGTCGGTAATCCGATGTGTGCATCAAAGCCGGATACGACACATAACTACTGACGAGAAAAAATCCTCAAGATCTGATCAATGGAATTCAAGGGTTGGTGGGTGGGCGCCTTTGCTAAATGGCAAACATACCAAACGATCAATAAAAAGCGCATGCCCACTGCGCTTTTTGCATTTAAGTTGGTACAGAACGCAGCTTTCCAAACGGGGCCATCTTGCGCGTGCAGAAAACTACGATCTAGTCGTCGCGGTGAACTTTCTCACGACGCTCGTGGCGCTCTTGTGCCTCAAGGCTCATGGTCGCAATTGGGCGTGCATCCAGACGCTTCAGCGAAATCGGATCACCGGTGACGTTACAGTAGCCAAACTCGCCCTCGTCTATACGGCGCAAGGCGCTGTCGATTTTCGCCACTAGTTTGCGCTGACGATCACGGGTCCGTAATTCCAGCGCACGATCCGTCTCTTCGCTTGCGCGATCTGCGACGTCGGGAATATTGCGGGTCCCGTCCTGAAGGCCTTCAATGGTGTCACGGCTACCTGCAAGAAGTTCGCCTTTCCAATTCAACAACTTACGACGAAAATACTCGACTTGCCGGTCATTCATGAACGGCTCGTCTTCGGCCGGACGGTAATCGTTCGGCAGAAACACTTCCTGTTTCATAGGCTTCCCCTCAATTCGACTTGCTTTGGTCATGAACGATCCCTTGCACATTGCCCCAAGCATCTCTCTACCCATCGTCTATCTGACGACTTTGGGATTGTCACTACACAATGCCGCCCTAGAATGGCTAAAAGGCATCGACATGAATGTAAGATTATAACAGGATGTACCCAAATGAAATTCGAAGGCACCGACGCCTATGTAGCAACCGACGACCTGACTATTGCTGTCAACGCTGCTGTCACTCTCGAGCGACCATTGCTTGTTAAGGGCGAGCCCGGCACCGGTAAGACCGAGCTGGCCAAGCAAGTGGCCCGATCTTTGGGCATGCGCCTGATCGAATGGAACATCAAGTCAACCACGCGCGCGCAACAGGGTCTTTATGAATACGATGCCGTCAGCCGCCTGCGTGACAGCCAGTTGGGCGAAGACAAAGTCCATGATGTGTCAAACTACATCAAGAAAGGTAAACTCTGGGAAGCGTTTGAGGCGGGAGAGAAAGTCGTTTTACTGATTGATGAAATCGACAAGGCGGATATCGAATTTCCAAACGATTTGTTGCAAGAGCTCGATAAGATGGAATTTTTCGTCTACGAGACAGGTGACACTATTCAGGCGCGTCATCGGCCTGTGGTTATAATCACTTCAAACAATGAAAAAGAATTGCCCGACGCATTCCTGCGACGCTGCTTTTTCCATTACATTCGGTTTCCGGACGTGGACACTATGAAAAAGATTGTCGCAGTCCACCACCCAGGCATAAAGGAAAGCCTGCTTACCACCGCCCTGACCCAATTCTTTGAGATTCGTGATCAACAAGGCCTCAAAAAGAAACCTTCCACGTCTGAGGTTCTCGACTGGCTGAAACTACTTTTGGCCGAAGATCTTTCTGCCGAAGACCTCAAATCGGGTGGAGCCCAATCGCTTCCAAAACTGCACGGAGCGCTGCTTAAGAACGAGCAGGATGTGCATTTGTTTGAACGCCTTGCCTTTATTGCGCGAGGGCAGCGCTGAAGACGCGCCTTTCTTCAAAATTTAGGATGCGCGCCAATCCGATATTTCGGGTTGGCTTATTTTGCGCGGCGCAGCAGCAAGCGCAGACAAAGGTACAAAAAAGCAAGTAGGCAGTAAACATGTCCCACACAAATGAAGTGATTGTGCGCCCTCTTTCTGTATCAGATCGTTCCGAATGGAGTGATCTTTGGGGCGCTTATCTCGGTTTTTATGGTACAGAACGCCCCAAAGACATCCATGACGCCTATTTTGCGCGTCTGCTTGGCGATGATCCGCAAGACTTTAATGGTCTAGTCGCTGAACAAGATGGGAAGCTGGTTGGGCTGACCCATTACCTGTTTCATCGGCACGGCTGGAGCATTGAAAAAGTCTGCTATCTGCAGGATTTATATGCAGACCTAAATGTGCGTGGCACCGGCGTCGGGCGCAAACTGATCGAAGGCGTCTATGCAGCGGCAGATGCAGCAGGTGCGCCATCGGTCTACTGGCTAACGCAGGCATCTAACATCAAAGCCCGTGTCCTTTATGACCAGATTGGCACCCTCACCCCATTCGTGAAGTATCAACGAGTGTGATAAACCTACGCAAGCATGGTTCTCTGCCCCTTTGTCATGTTGCCGAGCGTCTGCGCGCGCATGAAACGCTCGTCACACCTTGACCTGAACTAGTCATTTGCCGTCATTATTTTCGCGCCGGAACTATTAGATCATTTTTTTCAGTGACTTATTTAACGAAGATTACGGACTCTAAGGCTGGTTATCGGGTTTGTTTCTGCGGGATACACCGAATGGTCATGGTCTCCAAAACGATCCAAAATTATCACTGCAGTGCGTAACGTCATCAATCCTCAAAGTAGGGGTTTGTAGTTCAAGCCACTTTGGATATGTCCAGCTTGCTCGCGCGCGTCCACATCAGTGACCCTAAAACGCTGCTTTACGGGCAAAAAGCACTGGTAAAAACCGTTTAAGAACCGTCCGGATTAGATTTGTACGACCCACACATGCAAGTGCCAGTGGTTCTCAAAATTACATAAGCATGGATTAAGGTATGTAAAAACAGACACTTCGTGACACCGTCGGCATCCGCGACTTTATTTATGAAAACTTTTAGCCCATCGTCTTAAACTTTTGGTAATTTTTGCCCCACCGTCCAGACCATACAAAGTTAACCTTTTAATACCATAATGTTGGCTGTTTCCGCCGGCATGATTTGGGGCGTGAAACACTTCCTCCCTGTTAGACTGGCCGCGCCTTGTGCGCGGCCTTTTTTTTCATTTATGAATCAATGCAACTGTTGCTTGAAAGCATTTACTTTAACTCAATTAGCTGTTGACCGAGCGCCCTGGCTCTCATACTTTTCGTGGCAATAAGTCGGCCAGTCCGACGGGGAGAATAATAAATAAAAAGGAAGCGTAAAAGCTTCCTTTTTTTATTGTGGCGTTGGAATGCAGTATCCGCGCATATTTCAAAACTCAGAGCTTTGCCGCTGACACCTTTATCAAGTCATGCTAACTAGCCTGCAAACCAATCTAACATCGGATTTGATATGCGAACGCCATTGATTGCCCTTTCACTGTACCTCTTGTTGCCGATATCGACTTTCGCGCAGACTACGGAAACTGACACGACAGAAACACAAGTACCCTCAGTCGAAGACCAGTTAAGCTTTGCTAACGAAAATGGTGGGGGGCCAAAGGTCGGCGAAACCTATATCGGCGAACAGTTTGGCGATTGGGAAATGCGCTGTATCAAGGCAGAGGAAGGCAATGACCCGTGCCAAATGTATCAGTTGATGTCTGATAACGATGGCGCTCCAATCGCAGAAATCTCGATTTTTCGTCTGCCCGAAGGCGGCCGAGCGCTGGCTGGCGCAACTGTGATCGTACCGTTGGAAACCTCTCTGGCCGATCAGCTGTCATTGCAGGTCGATACAGGTGCACCGCGCAGATACCCGTTTGCATTTTGCAATCCGATCGGATGCTATTCACGGATTGGTTTGATTGCCGCTGAAGTTGATGAATTCAAACGTGGTAACACTGCTGAATTGAACATTGTTCCAGCCATGGCACCCGATCAGCGTGTGCGTGTGTTAATGTCTCTTAGTGGTTTTACTGCTGCATATGACAGAACTTCAGTCATGGATCGTTGACCAAATTTCGCTCCTGAATGTTAAAGCCTCGTCATAGACACATGAGCGTGGCTTTATTCACAATGGGCAACATGGCGTGATTACAGCCTGCGCAGGGCCAAGACCGCGTTCATGCCGCCAAAGGCAAAGGCATTTGACAGCACCACATTGACATCTGCGTCGCGGGCACTGTTGGGCACCACGTCAAGTGCACATTCTGGATCCGGTTCTTGATATCCTATAGTCGGTGCGATGACACCGTCACGCAACGCCATGACGCAGGCCAAAAGCTCTACGGCACCAGTGCCGCCAATCAGATGCCCGTGCATGGATTTTGTGGATGATATCATAAGCTTGTCGGCATGTTGTCCAAAAACACCCGCAACTGCCGCGCATTCCGTTTTGTCGTTGGCTGCCGTACCTGTGCCGTGGGCATTGATATAGCCGACCTGATCCGCGTTCAGCCGTGCGTCGGCAAGTGCCCCGGCCATTGCCCTTGCAGCACCGTTTTTGGATGGCATAACGATATCACTCGCGTCCGATGTCATGGCAAAGCCGGCCACTTCACATAGGATGTCTGCGCCGCGGGCGCGCGCGTGTTCGTATTCTTCGAAGACAAAAATTCCGGCCCCTTCTCCCTGTACCATTCCATTCCGGTTCGCTGAGAATGGCCGACATGCATCATGTGACATGACGCGCAATCCCTCCCACGCTTTGACTCCACCAAAACATAGCATCGATTCCGATCCACCAGTGATCATCGTGGGCGTCATTCCACAACGCACCATCTGGAAAGCCTGCGCCATCGCATGGTTAGAAGACGCACAAGCGGTCGCCACAGTAAATGATGGCCCCTTGAGGTTGAATTCCATGCTGACATGTGCAGCTGCCGCGTTGTTCATCAGCTTGGGCACCACAAACGGGTGCACCCGGTTTTTACCCTCTTCATAGACGAGTCTGTAATTCTGATCCCATGTGTTGACCCCGCCTCCGGCTGTGCCGAGGATCACACCCGATTTTGCGGCCAGCTCACCCGAAAACGTAAGCCCCGATTGGGCAACCGCCTCTTTGGCGGCAGTCAGGGTAAACTGAGTGAAACGGTCATAGAGGCTTAATTGTTGGCGATTATAACGTTCCTCAGTTTCAAAGCCGCGCACCTGACCACCAATCTGAATGGACAGTCGTTCGACGTCTTGAAACTCCAGCGCACCAATGCCGCATTGACCCTCGCGCATGGCGGCCAGTGTATCAGCGACGTTATGGCCCAATGAGTTGACCGTGCCCGCGCCAGTAATAACAACGCGGTGCATCAGCCCTTTTGCACCTGAAGTAATTTTTCAACGCCCGCAATAATTAAGCTGACATTTGAAACGTCAAAGTTGCTTTCGGTCGGAACATTGGCGTTGAGAGGTACAGAAATGTCGAACTCTTCCTCGATAGAAAAGATACACTCAACCAACCCAAGACTGTCTATGCCAAGATCTTCTAGTGTGCTGTCGCTGCTCACGTCAGATGGCTCAAGCACCGCCTGTTCAGCGATTATCGCGATGACCCTGTCCGTAACGCTCATGCTGAATGCCTTTTACCGTTGTCCCGGTTGATTTAGTCATTGCCGACTAACTTTGAAACCGCTTTCTTGACCTCTGCAAAGTCTTGCAGTGTCCGAGGCAATCGGCGCAAT
>Ga0206127_1005580_pt1 | contig 10532 bp, 8 predicted proteins | sample Helgoland_Spring_6_FD_148646 | JGI IMG/M metagenome (GOLD analysis project Ga0206127, IMG submission 148646) | Pelagic subsurface seawater microbial communities from Kabeltonne, Helgoland, North Sea - Helgoland_Spring_Bloom_20160419_1 | ecosystem: Environmental > Aquatic > Marine > Epipelagic ...
TAGGAACAGAAGATGACAGTAAAGCTCTTAATTTAGAAAAATTAAGGTATCACAAGATTGTAATTATGTGTGATGCCGATGTCGATGGAAGTCATATTGCAACTTTGATATTGACTTTCTTTTTTAGATATATGAAAGAGCTAATTGAAAACGGAAATATTTATATAGCAACACCTCCATTATACTTGGTTAAAAAAGGTGCTAAAAAACGATACGCTTGGAATGATGAAGAACGAGATGGAATTATGGAAGAATTTGGTCAAGGATCTTCAATCCAAAGGTATAAAGGTTTAGGTGAGATGAATGCTATTCAGCTTTGGGATACTACTATGAATCCAGAATTTAGAACTTTTAGAAAAGTGACAATTGATAATGCAGTTGAAGCTGACAGAGTATTTTCAATGTTAATGGGTGATGAGGTTCCACCACGTAGAGAGTTTATTGAAAAAAATGCTACATATGCTAATATTGATGTTTAATAAATAATTATAAAATAAATGAAAGTAACTATTGTAGGTGCAGGAAATGTAGGATCAACATGTGCAGAAGTAATTGCAACTCAATCCATTGCGAGTGAAGTTGTTCTTTTGGATATTAAAGAAGGTTTTGCTGAAGGAAAAGCTTTGGATATGATGCAAACTCAAACAACTATAGGTTTTGGAACAAAAATAATTGGCACGACTGGAGATTACTCAAAAACATCTGATAGTGATGTTGTAGTTATTACATCGGGTATTCCTAGAAAACCTGGAATGACAAGAGAGGAATTAATTGGAATTAATGCTGGTATTGTTAAAACAGTTTCTGAAAATGTTTTAAAATTTTCACCAAACACAATAATAGTTGTTGTTTCTAATCCAATGGATACCATGACTTATTTGGCACTTAAATCAACAGGGTTGCCAAAAAACAGAGTAATTGGTATGGGTGGTGCTTTAGACAGTTCTAGATTTAAAACTTATCTATCTCAAGCTTTAAATAGACCTGCAAATGATATTCATGGAATGGTGATAGGTGGTCATGGTGATACAACCATGATTCCTTTGACAAGATTAGCTACATACAACGGATTACCAATATCAGATCTAATTTCAGAAGAGAAATTAGATGATGTGGCAGCTAGTACTATGGTTGGTGGAGCAACTTTAACAAAATTATTAGGTACCTCAGCGTGGTATGCACCTGGGGCTTCAGTTGCTTTTCTTGTAAAATCTATTTTAAACGATGAAAAGAGAATTATTCCTTGCTCAGTTTTTTTAGACGGAGAGTATAATCAAGATGATATTTGTATTGGTGTTCCATGTATTATTGGAAAAAATGGTTGTGAAAAAATTATTAATTTAAATTTAAATGACAAGGAAATGGTAAAATTTGCTGATAGTGCCTCTGCTGTCAGAAAAATGAATTTAGCTCTATAGGTATAGATAATTTAATAAATTACTTTGATGTTTATTCTTAGAATTGCTTTATCATCAAGTAAATCATATATTTGCTCGTTTTAAAAAAAGAACTCATAAATAATATATTATGCATAATAATGGTCTAATAAAGTTTTTTGCTTTTTGTTTCACTCTTGTTAGTGTTTACCAAATTTCATTCACTTTTATAACATCAGGCATTGAAGATAGTGCGTCTGAATATTCTATAAACTCTATTTCAAGTCAACAGGAAAATTTTGCCGATCTAAGAGAAGAAAAATATAACAATTATTTAGATTCTATTTCTGATGAGTCTATTCTAGGCTTTACGACTTATAAAAGTGCAAAAAATAAAGAATTAAATAAAGGTCTAGATTTAAAGGGAGGTATTGATGTTACGCTTCAAGTTTCAGTTAAGGATATTCTAAAAGGTCTTTCAGAAAACTCGAAAGATCCTGTATTTAATAAAGCATTAAATGATGCTGATATTTTACAAAAAGAATCTGATGATACTTATGTTGAATCATTCTTTAATGCTTTTGACGAAATTAGTACTGATACCTCATTGGCATCTCCAGATATTTTTGCAAATAGATCATTAAGTGATGAAATAAATTTTGAAATGACTAATGCCGAGGTTAAACCGATAATTAGAAGAAAAATTGATGAATCGATTGTTTCAGCTTTTGAAGTATTAAGAAAAAGAATAGATAAATTTGGAGTAACTCAGCCTAATATTCAACGTTTGGGTAATTCAGGAAGAATTAGAGTTGAATTACCTGGAGCTAAAGACGTTGCTAGGGTTAAGAACCTTCTTCAAAGTACAGCTCAGTTAGAATTTTGGTACACCGAGAAAAATGATGATTTTTTACCTTTCTTATCAAAAGCTAATGAGGTGTTAAAAACTATTTTAGTTGAAGATGATAAATCAGAAAAGATAGAAACATCCGAAATAGATGATTTATTAGCTGATGTTGAAGCTAATGATTCCATCAGTTCTAGTGAAAAAAACCCTCTTTTTGATTATTTAGTTGGAACTGGTTTTCAAGGAGGACCAGTAATTGCACAATTTTTATCAAAAGATCAAAAGAAAATTGAGGAGTATTTGTCAATGCCAGAAATTAGACAATTACTTCCATCTGAAAAAAGATTTACTCGTTTTTTATTTGGTAAGACAGATGTGTCAAATAATGTAGTTGATCTTTATGCGATTAAATCTAACAGAGATAATAAACCACCACTTAGTGGTAGTGTAGTTGTTGATGCAAGTCAATCTTATGATCAGGTTGGGGCAGCAGCTGTTTCAATGCAGATGAACGGAAAGGGTGCTAGAAAATGGGAAGAAATGACAGGAACTGCCTATACAGAAAAAAGTAATATTGCTATTGTATTAGATGATATAGTATACTCAGCGCCTGGAGTTTCACGAGGTGCAATTTCTGGCGGTAGATCTGAAATTTCTGGTCAATTTACTTTAAATGAAGCAATTGATTTAGCTAATGTTCTAAGAGCGGGAAAATTACCTGCTTCAGCTGAAATTATTGAATCTGAAGTGGTTGGTCCTTCACTTGGAAAAGAAAATATTGAAAAAGGTATCAATTCTTTTATTATAGCTCTAATTCTAGTTCTTATTTGGATGATTTTTTATTATGGTAGGGCAGGGATATATGCGGATGTTGCTCTGGTATTGAACTTAGTTTTAATATTTGGAATTTTAGCTGGATTAGGTGCGGTACTAACGCTTCCTGGAATTGCTGGTATTGTGTTAACAATCGGTATGTCAGTAGATGCTAATGTTCTTATTTTTGAAAGAATTAGAGAAGAGTTAGGAAAAGGAAAAGGTCTGAAACAATCTGTTGGAGACGGATTTAGTAATGCATTATCTTCAATTCTAGATGCCAATATTACAACTGGTCTTACGGCTTTAATTCTTTTTGTTTTTGGATCAGGTCCAATAAAAGGTTTTGCAACAACTTTATTAATTGGTATTGCAACATCATTGTTTACAGCAATTTTTATAACAAGAATGTTAGTTGATTCTAGATTATCAAAAGGTAAAATTCTTGATTTTTCTACAACACTCACCAAAAATTTGTTCAGTAAACTTTCTATTAGATTTTTACAAAAGAGAAGAGTTGCTTATTTTGTTTCAGCATCTTTATTACTAATTAGTCTTTACTCGTTAAGTACAAATGGACTAAATCAGGGTGTTGATTTTGTAGGAGGAAGAACTTATACTGTGAGATTTGATAATGATGTAAATCAAAGTGAAATACAAGCTTCATTAATTGATGTTTTAGGAAATGCAGAAGCAAAAACATTTGGTTCTGATAATCAATTAAAAATTACTACTAATTATAAAGTTGATGTTGAAGGAATTGAGGTTGATGATGAAATTCAACAAAAAATGTTTGATGCTTTAAAAACTAAGTTTCCTGAAAATTTAACTTATGATGATTTTGTAAATGGAGCTGATGATAAGTCAGTAGGAATAATGGGATCCTCTAAAGTTGGTCCTACCATTGCTGATGATATAAAAAAGAATTCATTTCTAGCAATTTTTGGTTCTTTGTTTGTAGTTTTCTTGTATATATTATTAAGATTTAGAGATTGGCAATACTCATTAGGAGCTGTTACTGCAGTTTTTCATGATGTTTTAATAGTACTAGGGATATTTTCTTTAACCTATTCATTTATGCCTTTTAATATGGAAATTAACCAAGCATTTATTGCAGCAGTGCTAACCGTAATAGGATATTCTTTAAATGACACTGTTGTTGTGTTTGATAGGATTAGAGAGTTTAGGTTAATAAATAAATCTTGGGAGTTTACTAAGACAGTTAATGGTGCCCTAAACAGCACTTTGAGTAGAACTTTAAATACTTCTTTTACAACTTTAGTTGTGCTACTTTCAATTTTTCTTTTTGGAGGAGAATCTATTAGAGGATTTATGTTTGCTTTAATTATTGGTGTATTAGTTGGTACATACTCATCTGTTTTTATTGCAACACCAGTTATGTTTGATACACTAAGAAAGAGTTTAAAGAAATAATTTAAACTATTTTTTTCTGGAATAGATCATAAGGCATAATCCTATAATTATAAATGGGATACTTAGCCATTGACCAGTTGATAAAATTCCTAAAGTATCTTCAAGTCCACCTCCTTGACTTTCTTTTACATTTTCAACTAGTATTCGTATTGAAAAAAGGCAAGTTAAAAACAGTCCAAAAATGAAACCTTTATGTTTTTTCAAATTAGTCTTCCAGTAAATATTCCAAAGGAGAATAAATAATATTAAATAACCAAAGGCCTCATATAGTTGTGCAGGATGTCTTGGAAATATTTCACCATTATTTAAGAAAACAACACCAAAATTTGAATTTGTATAATTTCCAACAATTTCAGAATTGAAAAAATTTCCTATTCTAACAAACATTCCACCTATTGCAATTGGAATAACTATTCTATCAAAAATCCACAATACTGAATCGTATTTAAATTTGTACTTATAGATAAACATTGATGTAATTATACCAATAGTTGCCCCATGACTAGCTAGTCCTCTGTAGCCAACAAATTTCCAACCATCAATTATTCCAAAAAGAAATGAACTATTTATATCTCTTTTTATAGGAAGAAAAATCTCTATTAAATTGTTTTGAAAATAATCCCAATTATAAAAAAACACTTCACCTAATCTCGCACCAATAAGAGTTCCAAATACTACATAAATAAAAAGTGGTTCTACTAATGTAACTGACTTGTTATCATTAATATATATTTTTTGAACAATATAATAACCTAAAGAAAAAGCTATTATAAACATTACACTGTACCAATATATTGTTAAAGGGCCAAGATTTAAAAAAACTTCATTTGGTGCCCAATCTATTTTAAATAACATCATAATTAATATTTATTTTACTAAGGTATAGGATCATATCCATTTCCTCCCCATGGATTACATTTTAATATTCTTTTCACACTCATTAATGAACCTTTAAACAGACCATGTTTTATTAAGCATTGTTTAGAATATTCTGAGCAAGTTGGGGTATATCTACAAGTTGAGGGTAATAATGGAGAAATGAAATATTGGTATAGTTTAATTAAAATTAAAAACGGATATATAAAAATTCTTTTCATTAGATTAACTCAAATGAAGAGCTGTTTTTGTCGTCATTTAGTTGTATTCCAATTTTTAACAACTCATCTCTTATTTGATCTGATAGTATAAAGTTTTTATCATTTCTAGCCTGAGATCTTATTTTAATTAATAACTCAACGAGTTCTTTTTGAGAATCTGATTTTTCAACTTCATTATTGTCTTTGTTAAAACCTAAAATATCAAATAAAATCTCATCGAAAGTTTTAGATAGTTTTTCTTTATCATTGGTATTTAAATTTTTTGAATTGATCTTAACATTGTTTATAAACTTAACACATTCAAATAAATCAGCAATTAACATTGGAGTATTAAAATCGTCATTCATTTTAGAGTAACATTTGCTAATCCAAAGATCTATATCGAAATCAGAAGCTTCATTATTGTGATTTAATTTAGAAATCAACGAGTATCCACTCATAAGTTTTTTAAATCCTTTTTCAGAAGCAAGTAAAGCATCATTACTTAAATCCAATACGCTTCTGTAATGGGCTTGATAAATAAAGAATTTAACAACATTAGGGCTAAATGATTTACTTAAAATTTTATTATTACCATTAAAAACCTCATTTGGTAAAATAAAATTTTCAATTGATTTCGACATTTTTTTTCCATTCAATGTAAGCATATTGGTATGCATCCAAAATTTTGCTGGATTCTTTCCGTCTATAGCTTCTGATTGAGCTATTTCACAATCATGATGTGGAAATTTTAAATCAATTCCACCGCCGTGAATATCAAAAAAATCTCCAAGATATTTTTTACTCATTGAAGTACACTCTAGATGCCATCCTGGAAAACCTTTTCCCCAAGGAGAATCCCAAAACATGATATGATTTTTTTCAGCTTTTTTCCACAACGCGAAATCTTGAGGGTTTTTTTTATCAGTTGATCCATCTAATGATCTTGATTGATTTAGCATTTCTTCAAGTTTTCTTCCACTTAATTTTCCATAAGTTTTCGATTCATTGAATTTTAAAATATCAAAATATACTGAACCGTTTTTCTCGTAGGCGAATCCAGATTTTAATATTTGTTTTATACTCTCAATTTGTTCAATTATATGACCAGTAGCACTAGGCTCAATACTTGGTGGTAATGTGTTTAACTTATTTAAGATGTTATGAAAATCTAAAGTATATTTTTGTACGACTTCCATAGGCTCTAAGTTCTCTAATCTGGCTTTTTTAGAAACCTTATCTTCACCTGTATCATCTTCATTTTCTAAATGACCCACATCAGTTAGATTTCTTACATATCTTACACTGTAGCCTAAGTGTTTAAGATACCTAAAAATTAAATCAAATGATATAAATGTTCTGCAATTTCCTAAATGTGCGTTACTGTATACAGTTGGTCCACATACATACATTCCAACGTTGGATTGTTGAATTGGTATAAATTTTTCTTTTTTGCCAGTTAAGGAATTGTATAATTTTAAATCTTTAGCGTAGTTTGAAATCATTTCAAATTATTTCAGCTTTAATTACTAATATAACCTAAAAATTCTCTTTTAACATTTTTATCTTTAAACCTACCTCCAAATTCAGCAGTAACTGTACTGCAATCTACATCTTTTATTCCTCTTGAATTGACACATAAGTGTTTTGCATCAATAACACATGCAACATCTTCAGTACCTAGTGCTTCTTGTAAAGCTTTGACTACTTGTATAGTAAGTCTTTCTTGAACTTGAGGACGTTTTGAAAAGTAATCAACAATTCTATTCATTTTGGATAAACCAATTACATTTCCTTTAGAAAAATATGCAACATGAGCCTTTCCAATTATTGGTAATAAATGATGTTCACAGGTTGAATAAACAGTGATGTTCTTTTCAACCAACATCTCTTTGTACAAATATTTATTATCAAATGTTGATGCTTTTGGCATTTTATCTGGATTTAAACCTCCAAAAAGTTCATTAACCCAAGCTTTAGCAACTCTTTTAGGTGTGCCTTTTAAACTGTCGTCTGTGAGGTCCATTCCTATTGTTTCTAAAATGTTATAAACGTTTTTTTCTATAATTGAAATTTTTTCTTCATCACTTATTTCAAAAGCATCTTCTCTTAAAGGAGTGTCGGGTGAAGAACTTAAATGATCATCCCCAGCAATATCTACTTGTTCTTCAAAAAATTTTTCGTATTTCATATTGATAATAAATGTGTTGCAAAGTTAATTAAAGATTAATTAATTCTAAAATTTAAATACAATTGATAATGATGTGATTGAGTGAGTTGATTTTAATAAAGCTTCATCAGTCAGACCAGTGTCAAATAATTGATGATTTTTACTTTGTTCTAATGTTTTATGAGAAAAATTAATTAATGTATTTCCAAAATCGTAACCAAATCCATATGAAATAGAACTATTATCTTCAGTAAAATTTATGAAAGGACTTTCGATGGAATTGAAACCAGCTCTTAAACTTAATTTATTCAATCTTATTTCAGAACCTATCTTAAAATCTAATGTGCTTTTTAGTTGTGATTTAATTAAATTATTAGAATCAGAGAATACATTTTTTGGTTTGACTTTAATTTTTGAATAATCTTTAGAAATTACATCAAGACTTAGTAATCCAATTTTTCCAATAACTAAAGCTGAGCTTAATGTTATAGAAGATGGCGAGTTTAATTTATATTTTGGATATAAATTTGTTATTCTTGGATCAACTATATCTCTGTAATTTAATCCATTTAAATCAACTGATTCGGTTTCTAAATATTGTGATGTTTCATCCCAAAGAGTATACCACGTTGGGGATTGATAAGAAATTCCAATTCTTAATTTATTAAATTTTCTTAACGCACCAATCTGAAAAGAAAAGCCTTCTCCGTAAGTTGTTAATCTGTTTTCAAACAAAATTGACTTTATTGCAGAATCATCATCAAAATTTGACTCGAAATGTCTAGTGTAGTTTTCTGTGTAAATTTCGTGTGTGTTTATATTTAATCCAAAATAAAAATCTTCCTTGAACTGAATTGCAATATTTAAATTGTATTTATTATTGTAACCTTTAGAATCACTTGTGTATTGCTGATCAACTCCATTGTTGTAGCGTGCAAGTGAATAAAAGTTGTTATTTGAACCATCAAAGTCAATTAGATAACCTTGGTATGCCAAGAACGCTTGTTGCGCTGAAAAACCATAATATTCTCCAAGAAATTTATAAACTTCCGAAGTAGATTCATTTGCAGCAACACTTACATCTGAAACGCTAACTCCATTTGAATTGTTAATGAAAAATTTATCTATTGAATTAAGTTGATTTCTCCCTTTTATTTCAAAATTATCGTAATAGGAGTTATTAGTTTGAGCATTTACACTGAAAGATATTTTATTGACATTTCCTCCACCATAATTTTCAAAAACCCAAACACCTCCCGCCTGATTACCACTAAATTTATTTTTACTTATACTAGATGTATTAGAAAAATAGTATGATTTAGTTGATTTATTACTATTAGAAAGTGTAAATTCATATTGGTTATCGTTGAAAACTGCACTTCCAGCAGGATTGACATTAATCGCAGATAAATCACCTCCAAGAGCACCAAATGCACCTCCCATTGATTCAAACCTCGCAGACCCAACAGGGTTGTCTATAGATATTTTTAAAAAATCATTTAAACTCTGAGAGTTTAATGAAAATGAAAAAAGTAATAAAAAAAATGAAATTTTTTTCAGTAACATGTAAAATATTATCTTTTACCTCTAGATACACTACCTGATCTTCCAGAAGATCCACTGCTTCCTACACTACCAACGCTAGATCTTGATGAATTAGATGATGAAGAATAGTTTGGTCTTGTACTACTTGAACTAGATGAACTAATATTTGTTCTTGAGTAGTTTCTGGCTTTATTACTAGAGTTGTTACTACTATTTTCAGGTCTAGAGTAGCTTCTTGTATTATTACCATTATTTTCAGGTCTAGAATAAACTCTTCCTTTATTTAATGAACCAGTACTGGACCTATTTACATCATATGATCTTGTGTTACCGTATTTGCTAGCTTGAAAATTAGATTTTGATTTATTATCAGTACTAGAATTTCCATAGTTACCCATTTCACCTCTGTTTTGGTACCCTCTTGCTGGTCCTACTCTACCTTGGCTATTTTTAAGAGCATAGTAAACTCTATTAATGTTTCTGTTTTTTATTTGTTCTAATTTTTCTGTTTTTTCTCCTGTTTTAGAATTTACTATTTTACTGTCATTTCTTCCAACATTATAATTTGTTATTGTGTTTGAATTGGATGAATTTTCAAGAATTCCATTATCGCTAGAATATAAAGAACTTCTTTTACCGTTCATGTAGGCAACTCTATTATCGTTTCTGTAGTAATACGGATCATTATAATCTGGTCCATTGTAGTATGGATGCCACCACCAGTTATTCCACATTCCATAACCATAACCATAACCATAACCATAACCATTTCCATATCTAGGATAGTTAAATCCCCATGGAGATCTCCATCTATACCAATTACTAGAAATGTAATTGTCGTACCAATTATATCCATAGTAATTCATGTATGGTTTGTAGACGTAACGATCTCTAAATATTATATTTACTGAAGTTGGATTATCTCCCCAAGAACCGTTACTATTAGTATATGAAACATTTGTATTTGAGGAATATGAATTTATATCAGTGAGCACAGAATCATTAATAGAACTATTAATACCTAATTCATCTGATTTTTGTTCAAAATAATTTTTATAAAAAGCACTGTTATTGTTGGAAACTTCAACTTTATTACCATATATACCATCATTGTTATTTGTGTTGACTGTATTTAATGGACCACAACTTATTAATGATATTGTAAAAAGTAATAATATTAAGTATCTCATTTTATTTATAATTTAATTAATTTAGCAATACTTAAAATTAATCAATAATTATGCCAATACCTATCCATGTCTAAAAAGTTA
>Ga0206127_1005588_pt1 | contig 10527 bp, 10 predicted proteins | sample Helgoland_Spring_6_FD_148646 | JGI IMG/M metagenome (GOLD analysis project Ga0206127, IMG submission 148646) | Pelagic subsurface seawater microbial communities from Kabeltonne, Helgoland, North Sea - Helgoland_Spring_Bloom_20160419_1 | ecosystem: Environmental > Aquatic > Marine > Epipelagic ...
CCCAGGCCAGCCCGACAGGTGCCAGTAAAAATATATTTGTCAGCAATTTGGGGCATAGAAGTCATATTTTTAGCCTAGATATTGTCCGATAAAAGAAGTAGCAATGCTCATTCCAGCGATAGAACCATAATTCGCGGATAATGCACGCGGGATATGCCCCTGGTCAATAGATTACCTACGTAGTAAGTGTTTTTACTGATCACCCAAAAAACTGCTAATTAATATGTGCTGAGCGGGTAAAAAGCTCAGGGTCACAATAATGCTGTAAAACTATACACACTTAAATAGAGATCGAAGGTAATCTGCTCAAAGAATCTAACCAGAGCTAATTATTAGCCACGGTCTTATTGGTCTCTAAAAATTATAAAACCCTATGGGGTGGATGCCCATCGAGAATAAGAGGATATTCATGGACTTCTTAGAGGTTAGTCCGCATAAAACAGCCGATCAGACGCCAGATAAAGTTCAAGCAAAAACTCTATCTGAGTCCCTTATTCCTGAGCTGGAAGATGGCATTAGATGGCGCATTTGCGTCCGGTTAACTCTGGTGGCGGTTCTTCTTAGTATCCGTGGTGTCACAGCCTACTTCATGCCCGAGCTGTTTATCCAATCCAAGGTGGTTGCTGTGCAAATAGATCCAGCTGCCTTTCATCCGGCAAGCGATTTGATACAGGTGCGGGTGATGCTTTTGTTACTAGTATTGGCTGGCTACTTATATGCCGTGGTTGCCGGCCGATATTTTAGATTTATGGCGGTAGTTGGCATGGTTGTCAGCTGTGCATTACTGTGGAGTGATATGGAACTATTTATGCTCACAACTGTGTCAGAGATAACCGCCGTTTCTTTCGCATTGCTTGGTATGCGTCTTATCGCCGTCTGGCTTTTGGTTCTAAACTATCTGGATATTCATCGCTAGAAGCTGCATTATTCAGGCATGATCACTCAGCGCCTGCTACCCATAGTTTTACTTATCCTGTTAACTAGCTGTTCCAGCTATCAGCCGACACAGGTCAATGACCTGTGCAAAATATTCTGGGGTGAAACAGACTGGTATAAAGATGCCCGTAGCTCGAGCAAGCGCTGGGGTACACCCATAGGCGTTATGATGGCGATTATCAATCAGGAGTCCGCCTTTCAGGCTAAGGTGCGACCAGATCGCCCCAAGTTTTTATTTATTCCTCTGCCGCGCAGATCATCAGCCTATGGCTATGCTCAGGCTCAGGACGCAGCCTGGAGTGACTACCGAAAGGATACTGGCAGCTGGAGCCATGACCGCGATGACTTTGGTGATGCCATTAACTTTGTGGGCTGGTACACCAATAAGACTAACAAACGTCTGGGTATCTCTAAGTGGGATGCCTACAGTCAGTATCTTGCCTATCACGAGGGCTGGGGTGGCTATGCCCGAAAGTCCTATAATAAAAAGCCCCAGCTATTAACTGTGGCCAATAAAGTTCAGCGTCAGGCTGGAACCTATGGGGCTCAGCTTAAAAAGTGCAGTGCCAAACTTGATAAGTCAGTCAGCCGCTGGTTTTTTTAAAATTGTCGCGGCGGGGACATCGATGCTGTGGTTTTGCCCGTAAAATCACTGTCAAATAATAAAAAGTAAGAGAGACCCTATGTCTTTAGATCATGTAGATGTTTTGATTATTGGTGCCGGCCTGTCTGGTATTGGTGCAGCCAGTCATCTTGAGCGTGAAGCGCCCAATAAATCCTATGCTATTTTAGAAAGCAGGGGTGCCATGGGAGGCACCTGGGACCTGTTTCGCTACCCGGGTATTAGGTCTGACTCAGATATGCATACATTGGGCTACAACTTCAAACCCTGGAAGCACGAGAGAGCTATAGCTGACGGCCCTACTATTTTGGATTATATTCGTGAGACGGCCAGGGAATATGATGTCGAAAAACATATCCGCTACAACCACCGAGCCACTAAAATTTCCTGGGACAGTGACAGGGCAGTCTGGACGGTAACCATTGAGGGGGAGGGGGCTAGCCCCAGGGCCATAAGCTGCAACTTTATCTATAGCTGCACTGGCTATTATCGCTACGACCAGGGCTATACCCCAGAATTCCCTGATGTAGAGCAGTTTAAAGGCCAGCTAATTCATCCTCAGCTGTGGCCCGAAGATTTGGACTATGCAGATAAGAATGTAGTGGTCATAGGTAGCGGTGCAACCGCTATTACTGTGGTGCCAGAGATGGCAAAAACCGCAAAGCATGTGACCATGTTGCAGCGGTCTCCAACCTATGTGGTTTCGCGTCCGGGTCGAGACCCTTTCGCACTGCGCATGAATCGCTGGTTGCCCTCCAAATTAGCCTATCTGGTTACCCGCTGGAAAAACGTCAGCATGCAGGCTCTGATATACCAGTACAGCCGGCGTCGGCCACAAAAAATGAAAGCATTCTTGCTATCTCTCACTCGCAGAGAGCTCGCGGGAAAGGTTGATGTAGATACCCACTTCAACCCGAAATATAACCCCTGGGACCAGCGTCTCTGTCTGGTGCCCGATAGTGATTTGTTCCGGTCCCTGCGCAAGGGCACGTCCTCAGTAGTGACCGACCAGATTAAACGCTTCACCAAGACAGGCATCAAGCTGGAATCTGGAGCGCTTTTAAAAGCCGATATAGTAGTGACCGCCACTGGATTGGAACTGCTGCCTATGGGTGGGATGGAGATCGAGGTTGATGGCGAACCTATGTCTCTGCCAGAAACCATGGGTTACCGAGGTATGATGCTGAGTGATATACCCAATTTTGTGCTGGCCGCGGGCTACACCAATGCCTCCTGGACATTGAAATGTGATCTGACCAGCGAATATGTCTGCCGTATGCTTAACCATATGGATAAAAAAGGCTTTGCCTACTGTGTGCCGCGTACATCTGATCCCGCTATGGAGCGAGTATCATTTTTGGATCTGGCCTCTGGGTACGTGGATCGGTCTATAGACCGCTTTCCCAAGCAGGGTCTCAGATCACCCTGGAAGCTGTATCAGAATTATCTGCTGGACATACTCAACCTGCGCTTTGGAGCATTGAGTGACAAGGCGTTGGAGTATGGCAAAATAAAGCCTTAACTCTTTTCTGATTGGCCCTGGAGCTATCAATAAACTCAAAACAGCGTTAAAAATGAAAACCGGGCACATTGAGCTGGGATGCATAGATTCTAGCTTTTAACCAGAGACTGTCTCCGCAGTATCTAGGCTTGTCGCTTAGTGTGGGCACCAGATCAGTCACAGCAGTGGCATTGACAGTACCATCGGCAGTCACTGGATAAACAGGTTGTCCCGTTTCAGCTCTATATTGCGGGTCTCCAGCACTAGAGTTTATATAGCGAGATTATCGCGTAGACTGGCGAATAACTAACTCAAAGCCTGTATTGATATAAGCAGATATTGATGAGGCTTCGTCAGTCTGTGGATTTATTTTTTCAAAAATAAGCTCCATAGCTTTACTGCCCATGTTGTATCTATTGACCCGCACAGTCGACAGTGCAGGTTCGGCATAGGCGGCCATTTCAATATCATTAAAGCCGCATACTCCAAATTGTTTTGGTACATCAATATGCATTTTTTTACATTGATGCAAGACTCCCAGCGCTAGATCATCGTTACAGCAGAAGACCGCATCGCAGTTTCCCTGAGTTATGGTCATCAACTCCCTAAATAGCGAGGCACCCATAGCCACAGAGGATGGCTTCTGAGTTGTTATAATGCGCTTCTTATCCAGGCGATTGGCCGCCGATAAAATCCCCTCAAATCCATCCAGTCGCTGGCAGGTTCTGGGGTCCATTCTTGCGCCTATAAAACCAATTTTAAGGTAAGACCTATTTAGTAATAACTGGGCCACAGCAGCGCCTGCCTCAAAATGTGAAAAGCCCACATTGATATCAATTGGCTTATCTACCTCTCCCATTATCTGAACCACCGGGACAGCGGAGGCTTGCAGCATAGCCCGGGCGGCGGGGGTCTGTTCTCCGCCAGTGATAATTAATCCCTCAGGAGACTGACCGAGCAGGGTTCTGACGGCGCGCTCTTCTTCCTCAGGGGAATAATGGGTATTAAATAGCAGCACCTGATAATTGGCCGGCGTGGCAATATCGTAGATACCCCGCAACACATCGTTAAATACCACGTTGGACAGCGAGGGAATTAACACGCCAATTAACTTTGATTTCGAGGATGCCAGCACGCTTGCCGATCGATTGGGGATATAGCCCAGTTCGGCAATAGCTATTTCAACTTTCTCGCGAATATTGGCTCGCACCCCTGCAGACCCATTGACTACTCGCGATACGGTAATGGGGCTGACCCCAGCCTTGGCGGCAACGTCTTTGAGGGTGAGGCGCTGAGCGCCCTGAGGTTTATTGTTTGCCATAGGATTATGATTGCATATTTACAAAAACAGGGATATCAGCAGACAGCTGGCCAGGCCGATCAAGGAGATTAATGTTGTCATCACCGTCCATGTTTGCAAGGTATTTTTTTCACTCATACCCAGGTAGCGACTTACCAGCCAAAACCCGGAGTCATTGACATGGGAGAGGATAGTGGCCCCAGAGGAGATAGCAATAACCAGCAAACCCAAGCTGGGCGCTGATATGGGCTGTAATTGTAAAATAGGCGCCATTAATCCTGCCCCAGTAATCATAGCTACTGTTGCCGAGCCCTGAGCAATACGAGTGATGGCGGCGATTAAGAAGCCGAGAATAAACACAGAGAACTGGGCTTCAATAAATACCGATGCCAGCATTTGACCCACACCAGAGTCAATCAGTACCTGCTTAAAAGCCCCGCCTGCACCCGTAATTAAAATCACCACACCGGCGGGTTCAAGGCCTTTATTGGCAATCTTTAATAATGACTCAGTGCTGAGATCACATTTTTTATGGGCTATTAGCATAGCAAAAATAGTGGCAATAGTTAGTGCTACAAACGGGTGGCCCAAAAAGCGAATAGCAGATAGCAAAGTACTGGTGTCGTCCAATACAAAAGGTGCTGTAGTCGCCAGCATAATAAGCAATAGAGGCAGCAAAATAATGGAGGCAACCCAGACAAAATTTGGGGAGGGACCACTGGATTCCATGGCTTGACTGCGATGCGCCTCTGGCACCTCAATAAATATTCTTTTGGCGATATACTGACCAAACCAGGGTCCGGCGATAATCATGGCCGGTATGCCAGTTAGGGTGCCAAATAAAATAACCCAGCCGAGATCTGCATTAATTAACTCAGCCACGGCAATAGGGCCAGGTGTAGGTGGTATAAAACTGTGGGTAATAGCGAGTCCAGCGAGCAGTGGAATAGCATAGTACAATAATGAACGACCAGAGCGGTTAGCCAATCCATAGAGCAGTGGCGCCAAAATAATAAATGCCACATCAAAAAATACTGGTATGGCTACAATAAAACCGGTTAGGCCTAAACTCCATTGGGTTTTCTCAGGGCCAAAGGTGCCAATTAAGCTGTCGGCAATGCGCTCAATGCCACCAGAGCTCTCTAATATTTGACCCAGAATAGCTCCCAGGCCCACTACAATAGCCACAAAGCCCAGGGTGCCGCCCATACCGGTTTTGACCGAGTCTATAACCTGCTCTGGTTGCAAACCTGAGAGAAGGCCAACGCATAAACTGGTGATCAGCAAGGCTAAAAAGGCAGGCACTCTGAGTGCCATAACTAAAAATAGCAGGAGTGAAATCCCGGCACCAGCCACTAAAAATAAACTTAAATCCATATTAATGCCCCAGGGAAAATTGGCTTAAGACCTTATTGTTGAACATTAATGGTTGCGACTTTTAGATGATCGCCAATAATAATTTCGAACTCACCGGGCTCGACCACAGATTGCATATGCCGATCTAACAGGGCGAAATCTTTATTGGCAAGGGTAAAGTTCAAAGTTTGCTTTTCGCCGCGCTTTAGATGCAACCGCTTAAAGGCCACCAACTTTCTTACTGGAGTGGTCACTGTGCTGACTTTGTCATTAATATAAATCATTACCACCTCGTCGCCATCCATGTCGCCAGTATTGGTAATGTCAACACTGAAGTTGAGGCTATCACTGGTTGACATAGTCTCTGGCAGGCTCAAATTACTGTAATCAAAAGTGGTGTAAGACAGTCCATAGCCAAAGTAATAGAGTGGTTTGCGGCTGCTTAAATAGAATCCGCCGCGATGAAATGCTGAAGGTTTGTGGTTATAAAAGCTCTGTAAGTGCCCCACGGAGCGGGGTATTGTAATGGGTAGCTTGCCGCCGGGGTTTATTTTTCCCGCTAGGGTCTCGGCAATGGCCTGGCCACCGAACATGCCTGGTTCCCAGGCCTCCACAATGGCATCGGCATTTTCAGTTAACCACTCTGAGGCGATAGGGCCGCCATTAATCAATACCACTACTAGTTTTGAACCGCTGGCTTTAATTTTTTCAAGCAACTCAATCTGATTGCCAACTAGATTTAATGTTGGTCGGTCCACATTTTCGGCGCTGGTTTTGTTCTTATCAAAGCGCAGGGAGTTTTCACCCATGACAGCAATAACCACATCGGCTCGCCTGGCTAATCTGCTGACTTTGGATAGTTCGGCATTGGAAACCACATCGTGCCGGGCAATAGCTACATGGTCGATTTTAGTACCCTGGTCATACTGTTGCTTCAAGCCCTCGAGCACAGTAATAACATTATTGTCTGGCTGCACCCGCGCCCATTCTCCCAGCAGTGCCTGATGGTCGGCATTGGGGCCTGTGACCAGGATGCGCCCCGTATCTCGACTCAGGGGTAATACACCATTGTTTTTAAGCAGTACCATAGACTTTTGCGCAGTTTGTAATGCCAACTCAAGATGGCTGTCTTTAAGTAATGTATCTGCAACGGCCTGTTTATCTGTGTAGCGATTTTCAAATAGACCCAGTTGAAATTTAGCGTAGAGAATTTTGCTGACGGCATGGTCAATCCGACTCATTGGTATCTCACCGTTTTCCACCAATGATTTTACATTGTCGAAAAAACCGGGGCCCTGCATATGCACATCCATACCGGCCAACACAGCCACTTTGTCGGCCTCTCGCTCTGAGTCTACAATTCTATGGGCGCCTTCCAGCCGTTGAATATCCATCCAGTCACTGATGTAAAAACCTTCAAAGCCCCATTCGCCACGGATTAAATCGGTTAAATACTCCTCATGGGCATGGGCTGGAATACCATTAATTTCATTGTGTGCAGGCATAATGGTGTACACACCATTATCAATCGAGCCCACAAAAGGTGGGAAAAATATCTCGTGCAAGGTACGTTCGGAAACATCTGCTGGTGCGCCATTAACCCCATTGTAGGCAATGCCACCACCGACAAAGTGCTTGGCCGACGCCAGCACATTGGTTGATGAGCTAAAGTCTTTGCCTTGATAGCCGCGCACCATGGCATTACCCATTTCGGTTACCAGATAGGGGTCTTCACCAAAGGTTTCGCCAATACGACCCCAGCGAGCATCTCTCACCACTTCCACATTGGGCGAGTAGGCCCAGTGAAACCCTGTTGCGCGCATTTCACTGGCAGTATATTCAGCCATTAACTCAGCTAGTTCAGGTTCAAATGATGCGGCCAGACCAATTTGAGTGGCATAGATGGTGGTAGGGCCCATATACATACCATGGCCGTGGATGGCATCGGTGGCGATAAGCAGTGGAATTTTAAGTCGAGATTCCTCTGCCAGGCTCTGCAATATATTAGCTTCCTGATAGGTAGATACTTTTAGAAATGAGCCTATTTTGCCCTCTTTAATAAGCCCGGCTCTGTCTCCCAGAGCTAAGGTGTAATCTGATTTAGTGTCTTTGCTATCAAAGTCGATATCTGAAGCTTCACCGACAAACTGGCACATTTGGCCAATTTTTTCGTCCAGGGTCATTTGACCCATTAACAGCTCAACGCGCTTATCTGAGGATAGGTCGGCATTCAGGTAGGACGCAGTTGCGGCTATGCTGTGCGTTGAGATAATAAAAAACGCTGAGAGTAAAAGCCTTTGAATAGCAGAAGTCATACAAATTCCTTATTTATTTATATGGTTTGCCGCCGGTTTTTTTAGATGATGATTTTTATAAGGCGGGCAATTGGTTGCGCAATCATTTTATGTAACAATACTCCCGTTTACAACTATTCTGCCAATGGCACAGCTATTTAGATATATTTAGATTTGTTGGACTATTTTACTAACTGAAGCAAACAGCCTGTCAGGAACCTGAGATGTCGTTATTGAAAAAGCAGTCCGAGCCCAGAAAACAGCCTCTGTTGCTGGTGGTGATGGGCGTATCTGGAACAGGCAAGTCGACACTGGCCAGTGAATTTGCCCGGCGACACCAGTTTACCTTTTTGGATGCTGATTCACTGCATAGTGATCAGGCAATTGAACAAATGTCGCAGGGGATTCCCCTGTCCGATGCACAGCGGCTGCCCTGGATAAAGCGAATATATGCTGAGCTCAGTGAAAGTCAGCAGCAAAATAAAAGCTGTATTCTTGCGTACTCCGGATTGAAGCAGGCGCACAGAAAGATAGTCTTTAGCTCATACGCCTGTAGGGCAGGGGTACTATTAAATGCTGACCAATCGCTGATTATGGAGCGTTTAGCTAAACGATCTGAGCATTTTATGTCACCTCAGCTGCTCGATAGCCAGCTTGCTGAGATGGAGCCCTTCAGTAATAAAGAGCCTCTATTGGAACTTAGTAGCGCGGAGCCTGTAGAGACTTTAGTTAACCAGTTGGAACTTTTTGCATCAGCACTTCAAATAATGCCCGAAGCAACTCCAGGCTGGAACTTTTAAGTATATTGTCTAGGTCCAGCCTTGGAGTCGTGGGGTTAAAGCTAGGCTTTTAGTTGCGAAGAAGCACCTGATTTCGAGGGGCGGCTTCTCACCGAGGTAAAGGTGGTGCAGGTTCCTTTATTAAGGTCTAGGGTGAAAGCAACTACTGAAGGTTTCTTTTCAGCAAAGGCTCTGCATTTTTCTACAGATCTAAACTTTTTAGATGTTTTTACCGCGTGGATTTTACCGCTGATTGCCAAGCCATCTTCGACTGGCATCCAGTCAGATGTGGCGCTAGCAAAACTTACAGCGGGAACCAGTGCTACAAGCATTAGGCTGTGTTTGATTATATTTTTCATGGATTCTCCTAGATTTACATTTAAATTTAGAGTTAGATTTGGACTGGGTCTATGAGATACTCAGACAAAGGACGCTCTGGTATTTGCAAAGCATTTATCGTGCCACTACCTGCACCCCGCGTAGGCTGGGGGTCAACTTAGCGGCCAGGCTTGGGTCTGCGCCAAATTGGTGCGGGGGTTGGTGAAAGTCTGGTTTACTGCACTATTTTGGTTCGAAAATCATGCTGCGGGCAGGCTGTATGAGAGCCTTTAAACCTTAGGAGAATAACTCTATGAAACAGCCAATAAAATCTCTTTTACTGCTAGTTGCACTGGCCTCAGGCTGGGCTTTGGGCGGAGCCAATACTATGATTATCGATGTTAGAACAGCCTCAGAATGGTCCGCTGGCCATTTGGAGTCAGCGCAACACCTTGAGTTGGGATTGGTCGCGCAAAATATACAAACCCTGGTTGAGGATAAAGATCAACCCATATACCTCTATTGCCGCAGCGGTAATAGGTCAGGCCAGGCAAAGGCCATATTGGATGGCCTGGGTTATAGCAATGTGGTCAACGCCGGTGGTCTTGAGAATGCCAGTGAGTTGTTGGATCAAGCGATTGTTCGGTAAGCTCGCTAACACCGTTTTTGGGCTTCTTGTCTGCAACCTCTTAGATTTGTTGCACCCTGTCCAAAAAGCGACCCATGTGACAATGTGCGCTTACTATTGAACTGTCGCAAATAATCGGTACCGCTTAAAATATTTACCCTAAGTTTGGCGGCTCTTGTTTAACTTTTCTTTTTATCTTTAATTACATCTAAGTAAGTCATTGTCCAGAATAGTAAGTAAAAGGGCATAATGTAATCTAGGTGTATTTCCCCAAATATGTCCATTGCTATCAAAGACAAAACCAATAAAACCTGAATAAGCAGAGAATTTCTAGTGGATATATTTACTGCGATTTTTTTCATTCTTTAGATACCCTTTGCTGTTACCTATAAGAGACGCCGACCCTATTAGATTGTTGCACCATTTCTGACACCTTAGCAGTGCGAACTACTGAAACCAAGGATTTTGAGTACGTCTTTTTGTGATTGACGAATTGTGGAGGTGGATGCCGATATTGCTATAGATACAATTAAACTGATCGCAGCGATATCTTCATGGTGTGACGGAAGCTATGGCATATTGGAGCTGAGGGTTGTTTATTTTTAGAACCAATCGTCCAGGAGACGCAAATAAAAAACCCCCAGCCTGGGGCTGAGGGTTGTTTATTTGGTGCACCCGGAGGGATTCGAACCCCCGACCAAGTGGTTCGAAGCCACCTACTCTATCCAGCTGAGCTACGGGTGCGGTGTATGATGCATTGTAGCCTAATTTAGCGTTCCAGGTATTGCAGTTT
>Ga0206127_1005591_pt1 | contig 10525 bp, 4 predicted proteins | sample Helgoland_Spring_6_FD_148646 | JGI IMG/M metagenome (GOLD analysis project Ga0206127, IMG submission 148646) | Pelagic subsurface seawater microbial communities from Kabeltonne, Helgoland, North Sea - Helgoland_Spring_Bloom_20160419_1 | ecosystem: Environmental > Aquatic > Marine > Epipelagic ...
TTTTTACACCTCCAACAGTACCCATACCACCACTTAGCATAATAGTACCAGCTGCTAGCTCTATTTGTGCATTTAAAAATTCAGATCCTTTCGGTAAAGCTAAACCAAAAGAAGTATCTGTCATTAAGTTAAGACCGTAAGTAATTTCCTCTTCAACAAATTCTTTACCTATGTTTGTAAAAAACTCTTTAGCTGCAGTACTAGCTGCTTTTTTATTTGCAACATTTTTTAAAGATCCTACGAAAGCATCTTTGATAGCCTTACCTTGTGTACCTTTTAGAAAGTTAACATCAGGCATGATAGATTGAACCACTCCTTCGGTTAGACTAATTGTTGTTGCGTAAGCGTTAGCTGCTACGCCGTCTAACCCTTTATTTTTTGCTTCTTTAGCGTTGTCCAATATAGTAGCTCTAAAAGCTGCATCTGCTAAAATTACTTCATTTTTTAAACTTTTACCTAACGGAGTTAAGATTTTTGCGCTACCTTTTAAACCCTGTAGGTATTTTCCAACACCTTGCTTAACACCTGACATGTTACCTTTTCTAGCTTCCATCATTAAGTAACCTGTAAAAGGAACCATTTGAGCACCTAGCTTTAGTAAACTTCTTGCGCTCACGTCATCTTTAAAACCACCTTCTTCTTTTGTTATGGAAAACTTTTCGTCTTCGGATGAGGGTACTAATGAATAATCTGTAAAGTTAGTAATTAAATCTCTAAACCCATCAATTCTATTATAAGAGTCTTGATCTGTAAAAGCATCAAAGTAAGCTGTACTAAAAAAAGTAGCTCCTCCTATCGTACCTTTTTTAATAGTAGAATAAATACCTCCTAATATATCACCTACTAATATGTCTGAAGCAGCATTCCAAAACCCCTCACCTGAAAATTGTTCTCTGTATTTTTCTACTTGATTTGTTAACTCAAAATTATTATATATAACATTTTTAGAAAGATTAACATTGTAATCCCCTTCTAATATTTCCTTTCTAATATTTATAGCTTTAAAATTGTCTTCAAATTTTTTACTAAGAGCAGGTTTTGAGTCTTCTAATTGTTTAAATTCAGCAGATAATTCATTATACTTGTTAACTTCTTCTTGTGTATAATTTTGATTTGGCCTGCGATTTTTAATAATACTTAATTCCTTATTTATTTCAATCTGACGATTTTTTATTTCACCAAAAGAATTTTCAGCTTGCGCTTTTAAATCAAGCATTTCATCACTGAGGTCTTTTGTTTTCTTTTGTATTATTGGTAATTTATATTCGTTTATTAAATTTTCTTTTTCCTGTAGAGTGTATACACCCATAGCTAGTTTTTGCAAATCTTTTTTAGGTAAAGAAGTGGCAATAGCGGTTTCAACATCTTTGTTAATTTTTATAACTTCACTAGCTTCTTCAGTTCTTAAATCAATAACTCCAAAGGCTCTACCTATATATTTAAAATAATCTATGACGTCTTCTCCTCCTCCAAAGCCTCTTCCAGCTGCTTTGTTACTTCCTGTATCTTTTCTTAACTGTTCTAACGCTTTTTGCTGTAGTTCAAATTTTTTGTTAGAAAATATTAAATCTTTTTCTGTTTGATTATTTTTATCAAAATCCTCTAAATTTTTCTTTATATAATCAGACGCTTGTTGTTCATCTTTTATTTCTGTTTTTGCAAATTGAATAAGTTGATCTTTAAGCTTGTTTCTTTTATCATCAATGATATTAAGCCTAGCTAATCTTTTATTGTATTCTTCTTCACTGGTATCTATTGAATCAACACCTGGAGGTAAAATTTCAGCAGGCTTAGGATCTTGTGAATCCGAAGGAGTATCTACCGAGAGTGATTCCGTAAAACCTGCTTGTGATGCTGTCATTGGTTGCTGCACTGCATCCGCATCCTCTACAGTGCTTGTTGGAAAATCCTGTGGTTCGTCTTCTGATTGTAGTGCATAACCTGCTATTTCAGCGTATTCAGCTATATTCATACCATTCCTATCGGCAGCCGCTTGCATAGAAGCAGTAGACATTGTAGCTCCAGTTTCTTTATTTTTATACATATAATTTAATTGTTATATTTTAGTTCCTTTTAATCCCATTGCTGCTCTAAGCTGTGAGAAATTTATTTCTTTTTCTTTCATGTAAGGCACAAATGTGGATTCAGGCGTGTCTCCTGTCACTGAGTTAGCTGGTGGTGTGTATTCATAACCTTCTACACCATCTTTTGTAGTAAGTTTCCACACCATTGAATTGGGACCTGTACCCATTCTTATTATAGGATCTTTGGCTTTCATTGATTGAGTAAATTCATATCTAAACTTGCTGCCCTTTTTATCTTTATCCTTTAGCATAACTTTATTTCTAGCCTTAACAGCTTCTACCTCGCTGTTAGTATACTTTAAAAGTTCTTGTGCAAAATTAGTATTTTGTTCAGTAGTTAAGTCTTCGTCATATTTCCATAAATTTGAAAAGTCGTCTTTTACAATATCTCCTTTATCGTTTTTTGTATTTTTAGTTCTACTTACATTATTATGGAAAGAAGATTTATCATTCTCTGAAAGACCTAGTACTATCAAATCAATCTCTGCTTGCAATGCTTTATTCCATACCTCTTCAGATACAGCTACACCTTTACCATTAACTCCTACCATTAATTTTCCAGCCAACTCTCCATCTTTTATATATGCAGGTGAAAACTCGCTTTGTATATTTAATTTTGCTTTAGCTTTTGCTATAGCGTCATTTAATTGTGGCTGCAAGTTAGGTACTTTGTCTATAAATAAAGTAGTTTCCATATCTTTATTTAAAACTCTTCCAACTTCTCTTCCCTCTCCGTCTTTAACAACTACAGAATAAACAACATTACCATTTTCATCTTCTTCAAAAACAGCCTCTTTGCTTCCAGGTATTTTACCATTCATGATCATCATAGTCTGGTATTGATCAGGATTTCTAAATTGATCATTACTTCCTTGAGCACCGGGTTTAATACTGCTTTGTTCTTTGAAAGCTAAGGAGCTAGCTGTGGTATTTTCTAAAGCACCGTACATTCTTGTACCTATAGTGTCCATAGATCTAATAAAATTCCTTTCTTTATCCGTTAGCATATTAGGATTTTTCTTTTTCAGTTCCGCTAACCTACTAAATTTTTTATCAATGTTTTGAAATTGAATTGTTGAATTTTTTGATGCAGTTTGGAAAACAGCGTTTTTAGCATCTAAAGCCGCTTTATCTGCCTCCTCTGTTATTTTTTGTATTCTTATTTGATTTTTTTTATAAGTATCAACATAACTAGCAATAGTGCTAGTGGCCGCTTTAGTTATGCTTTCTTGCATTCTTCTAAAATGTTGACCTGATTGTTTGTCAACAAATTGTTCTGGATTTTCGTAACTCATAATTATGTTTTCTTTGGTGTTCCGTCAGCATTCCAAGGGCTAGATCTTACTTGCGCCATTGCTCCTATCGTGCTACCTGCAATACTTGCTAACCCTCCGATCGTTGATGTAAAAGCTCCTGTTTGATCAGCTTGTGCTTGCATTTGTTGTGCTTGAGCTCCACCTAATTGAGCAGATACTCTGTTTAATTGTTGTAGTTCTCTAGTTTCTTGTGCTCCAAACATAAATTGCTGACCAGCTGCATCTAATCCTTGCATTCTCTGACCTTCACCGATTTGAATACCTTGCAGTCTTCGTTGTTCTGCAACTCTTTGTTGTTCTAGTGCTTGCTCACCCTGAGCTCTTAGTTTTTCGTTTTGAGCCTCTTGTGACTCTATACTTGCAGATACACCTTTTTTACTAGCCAAAGCTGCTTGAGCTAATGCAGTTGCACCTCCAGCACTTGCTCCTGTTGCTCTTATAGTGTCTAAAGTGTTAGCCAGTGAAATGTCTGCTTGCTCTATTTCCATTTCAGCGGCTTGTGTCGCTACGCTTAAGTTAGCAAACGGATTAGACATTTGACCACTTAAATCAGCAGCTAAAGAGCTTAGATCACTAGCACCTTCATATGGATTTATAATATCTTGTCTATTGTTTTCTAAATTAGTTAATTTTCTTTGTAGCCTATCTTTTTCTGCTTTTGCTGCTCTTTCTCTTCTTTTAGCAGCTCCTCCTCCAAACAATCCGCCTAATATTTGAATTCCTCCTGATATAAGAGCTCCTCCAATTATTGGATCTATAACAGCCATTTGAACATCGCCTTGCCCAAAGAAAAATATTTCTAAAAATTCTATCATGTTATTACTTTTTATATTTTATATTACGTTTAACTACTAACTACAAATGTAGAGTTAACAGCAAAAAGCTCTTTAGCCCCTCCAGGATTAGTGTTATTATCGTTTTGTAAAGTTACAGTACAGTAGTACCCTTTTATACCAGTCATATCATCTCCAAATATAACTTCTCCTGGCATCGTCTGTCCATCACTGTCGTTAACTAAATTTGCGTAATATTTATTTTCTTTTCTTATGAATCCAGCATAGTCTCTATTGTACGGAGGATTATTAGATCCAAAAACAGAAATATAATTAGATCTGTAAATTGGTTGATTATATGTAGAACTTGATGTTATAGGATTTATTATATACTCGCCTTCGTAATAACTGTATATTTGATTTGATGTATCTCTTAATTGCGGAGGGTTAATCCATATAGGGTTTCCAGAAGTATCTAGTTCATAACTGTCAACACCTGTTATATCTGATACGTACTGAGTAACTTCCCACCCGCTACTACCTTCATAGTTTATAGTTTTAAAAACTTTACTTGTGTCTACATTTGGATTTACCACAAAAGTAACCTTTGACTTATTAGACTCACCATAAAATTCAGCTCTATCGACATTTGTGCTATTGTGAACATATAACTTGTTATCGCTACCTGATTGATTTCCTATGCTATACATTTTATTTGCTAAGCTAAAAGTAAACCTAGGTTTAAATGTAAAAAACGACGGCCATCCGCGAACACTTTCATCAAATTGCAATGTGTTGTAACTTGAATTATCCGGGGTAGCGTTTGGAGGTGTACTTGGTTGTAAAGATAAAGTATACTGCTTAGTATATATATCCCACCCTCCTACTATCTTACCTGGGCCAAAGCTAGATGAATCAACAGAGCTTAAATTATCTCTAAACCAGTCTATCATTCCGTAGTTTGATATTTCTGTTATTCCATCCATAGATAATCTTAAAACAGCACCTCTATTTTTATCTACAAAATACTTTCTATAACCGTACGTTGCAAAGCTTTCAGGATTAGTTCCAATACCAAAATTACCAGCATAAGGAACCACTTGTCCAATAACAGTCCTTAAATTACTAACCGACACTCCGCCTCCTTCTGCTGTATATATAGCGTCTTTGTCAATAAGAGCTCTGCTAGTTTTTTTCTCTGCTAATATAATTAAGTTAGAATCTTCGGCGTGTAATTTTTGTATACTACCGTCAGCTGGATCAATCGCTTTAGTTATTTCTTCACCTACGGAAAATTGATTTGTTTGATTTATACCTGTCCTAGAATTATATATACCTGAATATATCATAGCATTTCCTCTAACACTGCCGTTAGGTTCATCTTCGACTAAATAAGCTTTAGCGCCAAAAGAAGTAGAAGTATTATTATAACCACCTCTAATTCTAGATTCTTCTATAACCCAGTTGACGTCTTGTTGCGGGTCTGCTACTGTTCCTTGAGGCCACCCGCCTTGACCTGTAGGTATACCTCTAGAACCAAACCAATTGATACCATTATCTACGTCTACGCTTTTTCTTAGAGTGAATGAATTATAGTATTTTACTTCTATTAAAGCCATAATATTTATATTACATGTTTATAGGTGTTTTACCCCCTCCTTATTATATGTTATCTAGGTTGAGCAGACCCTTTTACTTTTAACCCAGTTGTTGGATTCATTTCACAAGACCAAGTTCTTAAATTCTGAAATGTAGTGTTTGTAGCACCATCTCTACTAGCCCCTTCGGCTGCTAAAGCTAGTTTAGCATTACTAGAACTGCTTGTTCCTGAATTATAAGGTGTTGTATAAGGAAACCCGTTTGCATCTTGCCCATCAGCTTCTATGGAAATGTAAGATAAATATACATCAGTATTAGTATTGACTTGAGTATATCCAGTATATGGAATTTGTAACAACGCATCTTCGTAGAATGTGGTAACATACCTATGTATACCTTCTCTAGCGTAAACCACCGTGTTATGTGTTGTTTCATTTTTAGCTAAAAAATGGCTACTTTTTAATGCTGGATTTATTTTATATCCAAAAGCTACTTTAGGACCTAAGTCGTAATAAAAATCACCTGTTTTAATGAAAGCTCCAGCGCTTGCATAATTGTTTTGACTATTAGTATTGCTACCTATAGGAGCAGCACATGACTGACAATTATCTTGCTTTCCACCTATTCTTTGTATTACAACTCTATATTCTCCAAACCTATCTGATTCGCTTGAGTAAGGGCTTTTACCTACAACTGCCCATCTACCGTATTTTCCTCTACCAAAAGTTCCGCCAAAACTTCCTGAGCTGGTGTTGTTCTCAGCGCCAACTCTAATCCAGTTAGCATAATTACCAGCAAACCCAGGCCCTTCAGAAGACCCATAAACTATATTTTTTTCTGAGGTTATAGGATTTGGAGACCCTCCGGGGTTAGGTATTGGCAATGTGGCATTAATACCAGTGTTCCCACTTATTTGTGTAGGGCTTCCATACCCACTAACTTCACTATTAAAAGATAATACATTTCCCTCTATGTCTTTTGCTGCTACCCATGGAGAGCTAGAATCAGCTCTGTATTCTATAACCCAAGATACATCGTTGTTGTTTTCAAAGTTAGGAGTATTGTTTGTACTCCCAAAAACCGCATCCATATATGGCTGCAAACTAATATATGCTGTACCTTTAGTTAAAGGACCAGCTAAACTAGCGTTTGTTCCTGAAGGTATTTTATTTCTTTCAAGGTAAGAATATGGTTGACCTCCGTATACTACTTGATTACAAGTAGAAGCATCCCCGTCTCCGCCAGAACCTGTAACAGGTACATAAACAAGTGCGTCCCCGCTCGACAACGTACTTTGAGGAGTTGGGTACATTTCAGTAAATGAATTACCCGTTCCTGCTGTTATTTGATCGAAAGCATTAGTAGTTGAATCGTGAGCGCTTAAAATGTAAGCATAATTTGTATATAATCTTAAGCTATTTTCAATACTAAAACTACCATCAGCTAATTCTTCACCTACAACTAATTCAAAAGAGCAACTATCAGTTTGTCCATCAGGACCTGATAAAGTTACTGTTAAGTTATACCTACCATAAGCTGTACCAAAAGTAACCTCACTTATTTCTCCAATGCTGCTAATTTGAAATATATTGATAGCATTTCCATCTTGTGTTTGAGAAGATATGTTCCATTGTAATCCATCTTGATTGTTTAATCCAGCGGATAAACTGTTAGATCCATTAGATCCGTATAGTTTAAGTTGATTTGTTAAACCAATAGGTACTCTCAAGGAAGGTGGACAAACTTTTCCGTAATCAACAATTGGCAAACCAACTTGTCCCCAAGTAGCAGCACCATCTCCGAAAGTTTCACCTCCAACAATTATTGTAGATAAATCAGTTAATATAGTTCCATAAGAACCTGTATTTAAAGTACGTACCCAAGGAGTTGGATTTGTAATATTTGGATCTCCATCTGTAGCTGTTATAGTTAAAGTAAAAGATTGAGAATCACTATTAGTTGTTTTATATATTCTATGTGCTTTATTAACTATAATAAAAGTGTCCCAGTCTTTTGCTGTAGTAGCATTACCATTATAATCAATGTAGCTACCTAAGCCTCCGTTAAGTACTCCTGTTATTTGTATTAATTCAAAATCAGAAGAAATGTCTACACCTGCGCCGTCTACAACTGTTAAACTTGGATTAATTATAGTTTGTATTGGATTTGTTACAGAGTCTTCAAACTGAAATTGACCAGTAGCTACTGCTCTAAATCTACCACATTGACCATTTGCTATTGAAGGACTACATGTAGAAGTTGTTGTAACATCTGGCTGTAAAGGATTTCCGCTATAAACTCCAAAATACTCAGATAAGTACCAATCTAAACCAGCTAATCCTGCTATTGTTTGATTTCCGTCTGATTCTATTTGATCATTTAAATCACTTATAGTACCAGAGCTGCTAGTTTCCCAATATATATCCAGCCTAGATTCTACTGGCTCTGTTTCGTAAACAGCTAAATTTTGTATACTATAAGTTAGACTTCCTATAGTTGGGTCTATTTGCCCAAATCTACTTGATGTACTAACTCTACCAATCAAAGGATTTGATTCTGCTTCGTAAAAAGCTTCTGGGTATGGGTTAGGAATAGTTCCTGTAGGATCTATATTAAACATGTCAAACATGTTAGATACCGTAGATACCGTATCGGATGATCTTGAGGGGTAGTATTGTTCATTAACTACTCCAAATTTATAAGGAGTTACTCCTGTTGCGGTTATGTTTGAATTCTCAACTCTACCAAATAACTTTACAGAACTTCTAAACTGCTTTTGATCAGGACCCACTTCAGATAAATCTCTAGGTACTTTATTTATATTGTCGTTTAATAACGTTATATGAGAAGTTAAACCCGTTTCTAAAGCAGTGGCTTCTGGATATGCTGTTATTGATCCTGGAAGATATACATTATAGTAGTCTTGTTCTTGTTGTTTTACAACCACTTTCCAAGTGTAAAAGCCTAACGGATTATATTCGCTGCTAGTAGGGTCTCCGTTGTATATGCCTGGATAAAGAGCTGACGGTGTACTAGGAGGTATTTGTTCGTTTACTTCTATAAACAAAGAATCTCCAGGCCATTGTCCTATGTTCAATGTTTCTGGATTGTATGGTGAATACACCGTTGACAACTGAGCAACACTTGCGCTTGCTACGGTTGTGTTTGAAGTATTTGATAATATGGTAGATGTTGTTCTACTAAACCTATCTGACAACACAAAACCAGCTTGGTAGTTTCTGTTTTGTTTTAGAGTACTATTAGGGTACTCAACAATAGCAGTGCTCCAAGAAGTTTCATTATTTGGGTTTGTTGTTATATCAAAATTTCTTTTAGGACCAGCCCCAACGTTATAATCCATTGAAGGAGGGGTATGCTTTGTTTGAAAATTACTGTATACAATTCTATTACTTATAATTTCCTGTCCTAAAGCTCTAACAGGTACTTTGTCATAAACTCTAATTAACTGATCTTCCGGAAGTGTCCTAAAAGGTTTAGTTCCAGAATATCTGTATTTATAAGTATTTGAAGGTGTCGCCGCGTCATATTGGCTTATTATTTGACTAGCAGGTATAACATCCACTACCATAACAGCCAACCCGTCTGATTCTTTATATAGTATTTCTATTTCAGTTATTTTAAACTGGCTAGTTGCATTTTCTAAAGTTGTCGTGATGTTTGGATTTCCATTTGTAGGCAAGTCTATAAGTAAATCTATTTGATTAACTTTGTTTTCCATGAAATCAACAACAGTACTTCTATAAGCCGCTGACATATCATTGTCGTCGTCGCTAGTGTACATAAAATAACCGTCTTGTTTAGGTATAAAGCACTCTTGCGTGAACGGCGCAAATACAGAATATTCACCGTCATCAAACTTAAATCTATAACTGAACCTAACGAATTTATCTTCAAGATAATCAGGATCTCCTTGGTAACCAGCATTATAATATGGATTAGCTGTTGTACCATTTGGTAAATACTCACTAACAACATCTTTCATAGTTGTTTCGTAGGTGCTAGCTACACTTGCTTCTTGCCAAAGTTCAGGTGCTTTATAAGGCATATACTTAGCTACAGATATTGTGTCTTCCATACTGTAATAAGTAACATCATCAGCAGCAGCACTAACCCTTATTTTTCTAGGTTGGTTTCTATTATCAGTCCAAAATAAAAGATCTTCAAGAAGATTTATGCCATGTATTGGGTTGTTTTCGTAAAAGTTTAAAAAAGCTCCCTGTACCAATATTGTATTTTGTATTGAGGTGTTAGGTGATATTATTGATCTAGTAATAAAGTTTGCGGCATTTTCATCGTAAATACCTGTAGGATTGCTTGCAATAGTATTATTTGTTAAAAAAAAGTAAATACTAGAATTTACTTCGGAAACCAAGTAGCCTATACATATTACATCTGCTTGTCCAGTTACTAATCCGAAATCAACAACCATTTCGTTACCCAACACGTTTTCCAATGCTCCAACATCTTCAGACTCCGACTTACTCACTTGGATGTTTACTGCATTTCTATATTCGCCTTGAGGTAATAATCGATCATCAAGATCTTTATTCATCTTAGACTTTATGAAAATATTTTTAAAACTAGCCATTTAATTTAATGTTTTAACCATTTAGATTTACCTCTCATTACTTGAACTATTTCATCAAGTTTTATATTTGATAATCTTAATTTAGCGTTTCTTAATTTAGCGCTTCTCTCTTGCTTTAATCTTCTAACTATATATTCAGGTTGG
>Ga0206127_1005595_pt1 | contig 10519 bp, 9 predicted proteins | sample Helgoland_Spring_6_FD_148646 | JGI IMG/M metagenome (GOLD analysis project Ga0206127, IMG submission 148646) | Pelagic subsurface seawater microbial communities from Kabeltonne, Helgoland, North Sea - Helgoland_Spring_Bloom_20160419_1 | ecosystem: Environmental > Aquatic > Marine > Epipelagic ...
TGCGCGTTGGATATTCGTATACTTACGGAATTACGTAGGGAATACGGTTATGGAGAGTTATTGAAAGGATATAACTCCATTCCTAGAAAAAAATTACAAATCTACAACTTAGATGGTCATTTGGTTGATGAAGTAACTTATGACGAACTCCGGTGCACTGCGTGTGCTAAGATAGAACATTCGCAGAATTTCAAAATTAACCACTGTATATTTTCCCCCGATGGAAACAAATTAATATTTGTTGCCCGATGGTGGAAGGATGGAAAAAAATGTCATTCACTTATATTGCGAGCAATAAACGACAAGAAGTCCTACTGTATTTTGGAAGATGTTCTTATTTCACACTATAACTGGCTATCCAACGACACTATAATACTTTGGGGCGGGCTGCATAGTGCAGGCTATTATATAGTTGATATACGTAGCGCAGATTTAGATAATGTTCATAGTACTTACATATCGTCTGGTCCCGACGGGCATCCTTCATTAATCTCAGACGGTGTAATTTTGACTGACACCTATCCCGGTAAAGATCGACACAGTACACTAAGGTTGTTACACATCCGTAGTAATAATGTAGAAGAACACAATCTCGTATCGTTGTACCAACCAATGAAATTCAATGGAGAAAAGCGTGTTGATTTACACCCAAGGTCCGTAACAGAAAATTTATTTTATGTTGATTCAGGTCATACTGGTAAACGGCGTTTGTATGCGATAACGAAAAATGAAAGCTCTGCATAAAATATTTTATCTGTTGCCTGTCTGTGGGTCTGATAATCCGACGTATTTAAGGCGTTGTTTGGAAAGTGTGAGAACAGCTTGTTTACCCCCCTTGTATCAAAAGTGTGTAATTTTTTGCGTTGATGGGTCAATAGGTGATGAGCTCACGAGTGAAATATATAACTACATAGCAGAAGACACAGGATGCAAATTATTTTCTAATACGCAGCGTGCGGGTTTGGCAGCAAATTTGAATAATGCAATCAGACGATTAGAGGCAGATAAAAATGATTTTTTTCTGAGAATTGACGCCGACGACATATTGCTCACGAATCGAATATCAAGCCAAGTCAAATGTTTTAATGAAAATAGCGATGTAGACGCGGTTTGTTCTTCCGTTTACGTTATCGACGAGAATAATACCCGCACAGGCAATGTTCAACTTAAAGATGAAGAGTATGTTCCAACAGAGCAATATTCAAACAAACTGATTCATCCAGCTATGATGTTACGCGGTGATTTTTTTGATAAATATGATCTATACGATGAGAACTACAAGTATGCTCAAGATTGGGAACTGTGGATGAGAGCTTCAACTAACGGAGCGGTATTCCAAACTTCGAGTGATTACGTACTTGAGTATCGGTTCTTAGGGTCAACGGTAGTAAAAAGAAAACTCACGCAAAAATATTGTGTAGATATTGCTAACCGATACGGAAAAAGCGTTCACCAACGCACAATTATGAAGTTGCGAGCATTTGCTATAATGATCGCTCCAAAATTTGCATTGATGTTATTAGCTTCGATGTTAAGGAAATAGGTCGATAACGTGCCGCAGACTGGATTGAGTTAAAATAATAAGGAACCAAAATGAAAAAAGCTTTTATAACAGGAATATATGGCCAAGATGGGGCGTATTTGGCGAAATATTTGCTGTCGCAAGGTTATCATGTTGTTGGAGGGGCCAGAAGGTCCTCGTTAGATGAGACATACCGACTACGGGCTTTAGAAGTGGAAAGTCATATAGAAGTCATCAATTTTGATTTAACAGACGCTTATAACGTCTATTCAACGGTTGAACACGGAAACTTCACAGAAATTTATAACTTGGCAGCGCAAAGTTTTGTAGGTGCTAGTTGGGATTTACCGTTACAAACTATGCAGGTTGATGCGGCTGGACCCCTACATTTGCTCGATGCAATAAAGCGAACCTCTCCGGGTACAAAGTTTTATCAAGCATCTACATCGGAAATGTTTGGTATGGTGCAGAAAGAAGTGCAAAATGAAAAAACCCCATTCTATCCTCGCTCGCCATATGGTGTATCAAAACTTTTTGCACATTGGATGACAGTAAATTACCGAGAAAGCTTTGACTTGTTTGCCTGCTCTGGAATTTTATTTAATCATGAATCTCCACTAAGAGGGAACGAGTTCGTGACGAAAAAAATTACTCGACAGATTTGTGAATGGAAATATGGCTTAAGAGATCATATTGAAATCGGGAACCTGGATGCTAAGCGAGATTGGGGCTTTGCAGAAGAATATGTACGCGGCATGTGGTTAATGTTGCAGCAGGAAACTCCTGATGATTTTGTGTTAGCGACAGGCGAAACGCACAGTGTGAGAAACTTTTGTACATATGCGGCCAATTCATTGGATATTGATATCAAATGGGAGGGCAAAGGGATCAATGAAATTGGATATGATTGCAAAAGCAATAGGGAGATATTCAAAGTGTCGCCAAAGTTTTTTCGCCCCTCGGAGGTCGACATTCTGTTGGGAGATCCTCAAAAAGCAAAAATGCAAATGGGATGGGAAGCTCAGGTTATGGCTGAAGAGCTAGCAGGACTAATGGTTGCCTACGATCACCAACAAATAAGAAACTGAACAGATGAGCGAAAAAAGAGAGTATTATAAACATTTAGTGGTAATCACGTTTCCAGCGGAAAAAGTTTCTGATTATGGATTTGCATTGCAGAGTTTTATTGAAAATTGGCCTAAGGAAGTTAAGTGTGTAGCATTAGTTGAAAATGCAAATAAGCTTAAAAATCTAGAAGCTGATAATCTTACAATTTTAGACTTCGATGAATGTGTAGGTTTTGATGTTTTGAATTTTGAATCTAGAAACGCCTGGCGAGGGATATCTGACTTCAGTACAGTTGGTGATATTACTAAACAAGCTGCAAAATTCGCTAGAAAAGTTTTTGCTCAATTATATGTTTTAGAAAATTATAATTTTGATTTTCTCCACTATATCGACTCAGATTTACAGACAGTACATAAATTGACAATTGAAGAAGTGTCTACTTACGCAGTGTCTGATTCGCTGGTATCATGTTTTCCTCGGTGGTGGTTAAAAGAAAAGGTAAATTTATGCGATTTGCATATTGGTTTCACAGAGACAGGATATATAATTTGGAATAAAAATCACCCAGCGTTCTTAGAGTGGATCGAACATTATAAGTCATGTTATTTAGACGATAAGATCTTTGATTTTAAACAATGGCATGATTGCATTGCATTTGATTATGCAACATTAGTTTGTGAGAATAAATATTCTAATGTGACTAGAGACTTGTCGAACGGGATCAAGTCAAAGCACCCCATTGTTGAAAGCTGCATGGGTAAGTATTTTGACCATATGAAAGGAAGTAGAAAATTTAAAGGTCGAAGTCTTGAGAGAACACGAGCACACGGTCAGGGTTTCGATAAACTATTTTCAACTATCATTCTTTTCACTTTGGAGAAAGCTAAAACTTTTAAACACATGGTTAAATTGGGGGTAATAAAATGATAAAAGAGCAGAGACTTAATTTAAAAGATATTATTGATGCTAGAAATGCCATTGAAAAAGGGGAAAATATCACTGATTTACTTAAGGAAAAGAAAAAACTAAATTACAATTCTCAAGAGATCATTGCATTGGCTTATGACTTGCAAGCTGGCAATTACTCTAAAGATGCAGACATCATTAGACCAGAGTTTTACAACCGACGTGCGGAAGAAGTTTTCGATGTCGTAAAGCCTTACATAAAAAAAGATTACAAAATTTTAGATGTAGGCTCGGGTGAGCTGACCATGTTTTCAAGAATATTGGAGAAGTGCGGAGCAATCAAAGGATTAAGGGCATTTGGTACAGATCTGAGTTGGTCTCGCCTTGCAGAGGGCATCGCACAAACATCTAATCGCATCCCCACCAACATAGATTTGAAATTATCAGTAGCAGATAGTCAATTTTTACCTTTTCCAACGTCTTCGATAGATTTAGTATTGACTGATCATTCACTAGAGCCAAATGGATTTCGTTTGGAACAAATATTGAAGGAGATTTTCAGAGTTTCCAAGAGATATTGTATATTTATCGAACCGAGTAACAATCTTCAAGACTTTGATGGTAGATTAAGAATGGAAAAGCTTGGCTATATTTTCGATTTAGAGGCAAAAATAGAGAAACTCGGTGGAGATATTGTATATAAAAAGCCAATTGAAAATAACTATAAAAGTACCAATAAGGCAGAATTGCTATTGGTGGAGGTGCCTGATGGCAACCAAGCTAAAAGATTTGAGGAGTCAAAACATTATTATAGTTATCCTGGCAGTGATTATATATTACAGAAATCTGAGGATTTTTGGTTACAACGAGAATTAAATGTTCTGTTTCCTATATTACATCAAATACCGATATTACTTGAACAAAATAAGATCCTCGCTTCGAGTTATTTGAAATTTATTAAATAATTGGATAATTTTATGGATATAACGATCATCATAACTAATTTCAACCGGGCCGGATTATTACCCAGAGCAATACGATCCTGTTTAAACCAAGTGGTCATTAATACTAAAATCGAAGTGATTGTGATCGATGATGGATCAACAGATACATCGGTGAAAGCATGTGCTGAATTTTCCAGTCATATTATGTTATGCCAAAATAGCGCTAATCGAGGAGTGGGTTATAGTAGTAATAAAGGCGTTGAATTAGCGAACGGTAGCTACATCATGAGAGTTGACTCTGATGATTTTATTTCGCCGTTTATGTGTACAATATTAAAGTCCGCTTTAGATGCTGATGAAACAAAAGATTTTGCAGTATGTGACCATATTCGAGTTAATGAAGATGGTGAGCGACAAGAAATTGTAAAGTTGGATAATACCGATACGATACTTCGACATGGCGCGGGAATTATGTTCAGGGCAGAATTGTTCAAGAAGTTTGGTTCTTATGATCCGAGAATGCGACATGGTGAGGATTATGAGTTGATTTCTCGATTTTTGAAAAATGAGGTTAGCTCGGTCTATATTCCAATACCTTTATATCGCTATTATATTAATAAAGATAATCTTACGCTATTGGAAAGTCATGAAGAAGAAATCAAAAAATTAAGAGATGACGATGGCTCCGTTGTATAGACAGTATGGAGATTTAAATGAGGACTATGGCATAATTGTACAGTCCCGAATGGGTTCAAATAGATTGCCAGGAAAAATGCTCGCGTTGATTAACGGAATACCAACTGTACAATGGGTTTTGCAAAGGTGTAAGCAGGCGGGAGTTGGTAAAGTTATACTAGCAACGACAACTCAAAAAATTGATGATCCGTTAGCTGAAATTGCAAAAAATCTGGGCTATGCAGTATATCGTGGTTCCGAGCATAATGTGTTGAAAAGATATATTGATTGCGCCGTAAGCAATAAGTTAAAAAATGTTATAAGAATATGTGGCGATCGTCCACTTGTATCGCCAACGTTAATCGCGGATGCTGTTGAACGTCATAGAGATGGCGACGCCGACTTAGTATTCAATCATGCCCCACTTTTGGGTTCAACTTGGGCTTACGGTTTCGGATGTGAGGTGGTTTCTACTAAAGTGCTTAAAGATATCTATTTAGCGTTCCCTACTGATGAAGAGAAAGAGCATGTAACGTTGAAGATATGGAACCATGAAAATGATTTTAAGATACGCTCAACAAATGAAAAAAAGTCTTACCAAAATGATATTAAAATTAAACTTGACTTGGATACAAGAGAGGATCTCGGCAATATACGAGGATCAGTATCAGGATTAGACTATTATAGCGAAATGGATGAAATCATAGAAAATTATTTAAAAAGAATAAAATTATGATCAACTACACAGAAGCACGAAGCGAATTCAACGATCTAGTATCAAAAAATCAAGGTGTTCAATCTGCTTATGAGGCGGGTAGTGTAAGTACTCCAGGATTATCAGATCTCGATTTTATACTGATCCTTCACGATAAATGGGATGTGAGTGACACACAGCTATACTATGCAACATTAAACAAAATGTCTCCTAACTTGCGTGCTGCCATTGGACCTGGAAATATTCTATTAATACCGAAAAGTCTTGAATCAGAGATGCTAATGATTGATGATTTTAATTTAAAATCAATATCGACGCCAAAACTCAATATCAAATTAAATACCTACAAAGATAAATACTCGGAAATTTGCCGTATTCTAGATTGGTTACCAGAAAGAGTGAATACGCTTGGTAGTTTTCTAAGTCATCGATATTATACTCTGGATGAAAATTGTAAATACTTTCAGCTTCATGGCTTACTGAAATCTTTGCTATTATCAATAAAGAAGGTTAGTCTAATAGTCGAATGTGAAAGATCAAGAAATATATACTATCAAAATAACAAACGCATTATAGCATTACGTAATACATGGTTTAATTTAAAAGAGAAGGAAAGAGAGGAAAAAATACAAGACACTACTAACGCAGTATTTTCGGATGCGCTCGAAGTGCTAGATATATTTTGTTGTTTCATGGTGAAAAAAATAGACGGATCCATAAATTTCCAACCCTCGATAGGATGTCAAACAAAAAAATTTCGTGCATTTAATTTATGCCAATCAGCTCAGTGGTCTCTATTTTCGAAACATAATTTTCGATACGAGTTTCATAATATAGTATTTTTGAATTATTATTTGCAATCAAAATTGAAAAATCAAATTTCTAATAAAATAAAGAACTCAATTAACTATGGCGATCAAATTAAAGAGAATGATATTAATAGTTTTACAAAGAAATTTTGTCAAACAATTGAAAGGAGATTAAATTATGTGAACGCGAATTATGAATTTTTAAAGAAATCCGAGCTTCGCACAGGGTTGTTGAAATATGGGATGTATCTTGAAGATGATTGATAATGAAAAAAATCTGAAGACGATTTATAATTTCGTCAACACCTACCTATCTCCGAAAAGTTGTGGATTCGATCACATAAAAGAATTTGATGAGGAGGAACTTTTAGGACCAGCTCTTGATTTATTAAACGTTACTCAACAAACATTATTAACTCATTATTGTGATACTAAAGTAGTAGAAAAGACAACAAACCCAGTGATGTACGAGAAATTTGACAAGAATATCGAGGGTGTGAAAGCTGCAAAATATATCACAAGAAATGTTTTATACGATGCGAGTCCAATCACCCATGTGTTGGCACATGGTAGTCAGGTGGATGGAACTTTTGTAACCGGATGGAGCGACTTTGATGTCATCTTCATAATTGATTTAACGAAGCTGAAATCTCCAGCAGATTTTATTAAGTTACGAAAAGCAGTAATAAGCGCCACATCTGCTCTCTCATTTATAGATCCACTTTGCCATCACTATTTCCAAATAATTCCTTCATGCTTCATACAAAATCTAAGTAAATCCATGTTGCCACCAAGTATACTGTCAGAGTCTATTTTCTTACATGATCGTAACGATCGGTTACTAGTGTCGTATACCGAAGAATATGATCCCGGTAGTTTGCGTAAAATACAAAATTTATTTCGAACTAGCTACGCAGACGGCGTTATGTACCACCATGATAGAAATAACGTATACCTAGAAGATGAATTTAGAAATTATAAAGACAATATGTATCAATTAAAGTACTTTTATTCGTTAGTCGCTCTTTTGCCGGCACTTTACTATAATCAAAAAGACCTAAACTATTCTAAGTCTGACGCAATCGATAATATAAAGCAGGAATTGAAGCACAAGATAGATATGTCGATTTTATTTGACTCTACAAATATTAGGCGCGATTGGGGAATGCTAAAGCTTGGGAAGCCTATTGATAACCAAGTTCCAAAATATATTCTTGATTCAATAGGGAAGAATTACTTCTACAGAGCTACAAGGTTTATCGATGAGTTATGTGATAGAGTCTGAAGTCTCACTTATAAACTTGATGAGAGAGCTATTCCCTATTACCCGGAGCTTAACGGGAAACGGAAATAGAGAAACATTAGATATTTTATCACGATATGCAAAAATTGATCTTAAGCAAGTAAGATCTGGAGAAGTATTATTTGATTGGATAGTGCCTCAAGAATGGCAGATAGATGAGTGTTATGTTGAAAATCATCAAAGTGGCGTGAGAGTTATAGACTTCAAAAGAAATAATTTACATGTTTTGGGGTACAGTGAGGCGGTTGAAAAAGTTTTAATTGGTCAAGAATTAAAAGACCTACTTATAACGGATGCACATAGGCCTGATTCAATACCATACGTTACAAGCTACTACAGAAAAATGGCGGGTATATGTTGTAGTCACAAACAGCTTTCTGAGATTAAAGATAACGAATATTATAAAGTGAAAATACAATCCAGGCACTTTGATGGAGTTTTAGACTACGGGGTCGGGCAGGTTGACGTGGGAGCAGAGAAAACATTCTTTTTGAGCTCTTATATATGCCACCCAAGTATGGCGAATGACTCACTAAGTGGCGTTGTAATAGCATTAAAGTTATTGCAGTTTTATCAAAAACATCCGGAGCGGCTTAATGGATTTAACCTTGTTGTTTCATTTGCGCCAGAAACCATCGGTGCCCTGGCATTCTTAGATAAAGACCTCAATTCTTTTTCACCGATTTATGGCGGTTTAGTATTGACTTGTCTGGGTGATCGGGGTCCGTTAGCGTATAAAAGAAATTTATCTGATAAAATAGATCTAAATCAGTTGATAGAGCGAGAGTTCAATGAGGAAATAAGAATACGAAAATTCTGCGCTACCGGAAGTGATGAAAGACAATTTTGTTCACCTGGGTTTAGACTCCCTGTGGGAGTACTAACCAGGACGCCATATGGCGAGTTTCCGGAATACCATAGCAGTGCTGATAATTTGGACTTTGTTACGGCTAAACAATTAAACTCGTCATATTCTTTAACACTTCAAATAATAGAAAAATTCACAAAACTGAAATTTTATAAACGAAAAGAACCACGGGGTGAACCGATGTTATCAAAGTATAGTTTATATCCCACGTTTGGCGGCTTGAGAATGCAACATGATGAAATGGTAAGGCAAATGATGGATATTTTATGCTACATTGATGGTAAAACAAGTCTGGATGCGATTAGTGACATAATTGGTCTAGATAAACGTCAAGTTGAAAACATAGTAAATCGGCTTTCCAAATATGGTATCGTGACTGAAGTTCAATAATGAATAATATGAAAAATTAGAATTATTTTTAAATTATGCAAAATTTGTTAAAAAATATTTTATCGATCTTTAAAAGAATACCAACAACATTAAGGAATAAAACTAGAGTCGTTGTCTTATTATTAACTTTGAGTGTAGTTTTAGAAGGCTTAACTGTATCAGCTGTGTTTCCTTTTCTACTAGTTTACACAGATCCATCATCTTTAAATGAACATCAAATAATACAATCTTTGCTACCAAGTTATTTAAACTTAAATGAAAAACGACTTTTTCTATTCATATTGTTCATATCTTTAATTTGCGGAGCGACTGCGATAAAGATATTTTCAATTGTGCGTAACATATCTCTAGGACAATTGATAGGAAACTATTTGGCAGCAGAGATAGTGAAGAAATTTGTAAAAAAGAATTACGTAGAGCAAGAGAGTATCTCTTCATCGTTTCTATTGGGCATTATCATTTCTAAAACGAATGAAGTAGTAGAGAAGAGCATAATTCCTTTTTTGGTATTATTGAGTTCATCATTGAGCATGTTGGCTATCCTGGCGGTCATTTCTATTTTCCACGGTACGAAAATTATTTTTGTTGGGATTACGATTGCAATGATTTACTTGTTATTGGTACGTATCCTGAAAGTGAAATTAAAGGAAAAGAGCAATAATATTTCCTCATCAGTAACGAAGCTTACACAGCAAGTATACAATGCTAAGTATCAGAACATTCAAGTGAAGTTAACTAATTCGGAAAAAACAGTGGTTGCTGATTTTAAAAACGTTGACTGGCTTTATAGAAATAGTCGCGCGTTTGTTCAAATAGCTAGTGCCGCACCGAAGTATATATTAGAATTGCTAGGAGTGATCATGATATGCAGCGTTTTTGTTTTGTCATCGGATTCTGATAATTTCGCAACACTAATACCAAGCATCGGTGTATTATTATTCGCTGCACAGCGAAGTCTTCCGTTGTTGCAAGCGATATATGCAAACTTCACTCACATAAGCGGTTCTGCCCAGTCTACAAAAGAGATTTTAGAACTGCTGAAAACAGAAGACGAAAATTCTTCGTCAGCCCAATTTAAAAAACAACTGCTGGAACACCCACAAGAATTTAAAAGTTTGGATATAATAATTAATTATGCTGGCTATCAGGGAACAATGCTATTTACCGACTTGAAGTTAGCGATCAACAGAGGTGACAAAATTTTAATCACTGGGCGATCAGGTAGTGGAAAATCGACTCTGCTTAGTTACATTTTACAATTAAAAAAAATAGAAGATGGAAAAATTATTTTGAATAACGAATGGGATATACAGACCATA
>Ga0206127_1005597_pt1 | contig 10518 bp, 9 predicted proteins | sample Helgoland_Spring_6_FD_148646 | JGI IMG/M metagenome (GOLD analysis project Ga0206127, IMG submission 148646) | Pelagic subsurface seawater microbial communities from Kabeltonne, Helgoland, North Sea - Helgoland_Spring_Bloom_20160419_1 | ecosystem: Environmental > Aquatic > Marine > Epipelagic ...
GAATCGCCCTCGCCCAATACGGTATTCACAATGCCGTGGCCACACTGGGCACCGCCCTGACCGAAAGCCATCTGCAAAAGCTGTTCCGCTACACCTCAGAGCTGGTGTTTTGCTTTGATGGCGACAAGGCTGGACGCCGTGCTGCAGCTCGCTCATTGGATATTGCGTTACCAGAAATGAAAGATGGTGTGTCGGCCAAGTTTTTATTTTTACCCGACGGTGAAGACCCCGACAGCATGGTGCGCAAATTGGGCACCGAAGACTTCCAAAAGCAAGTTGATGCCGCCCAGCCTCTGTCGGAGTTCCTGTTTGAACAGCTGAGCGACGGCATTGATGCCAGCACCGCCGACGGCAAAGCCAGACTGAGTAAAGTCTGTGCGCCGCAGATTAATCGTATTCCTCAGGGAGTATTCCGCCAGCTGATGCTCGAAGAGCTATCACGCCGCACCGGCATTTCAGCGGATAACCTGCGCGACTATGTTGCCAGCCATAAGGCACCAGAGCACCGCAGCGCAGCCCCAGTTGCACAAAAAGCACCGAGCTTTTCCTCAGACCCCGACCCGCAAAACTATGAGCATGATTACGAGCGAGACGAACAACCACCGGAATATCAGCCCGGCAATGAGCACCAGCTATTTCCGGATATAAGTATCGAGCGCAGCACCAAAATACGCCTATCTCCCATTAAGTTTCTCACCGCCCTGCTGCTCAATCATCCTGGGTTGGCTGAGCATGTGGAAGACATTGAGTTTTTAAAGACCGCACCAGATGCGGATATGACATTATTTTTACGGGTGTTAAAAGTGGTTCAGGAAAACCCTAATTACAAGCCTTCCCATATCTTTGCCTACTGGCTAGGTACTCACGGCAATGCCCAGGAAACCAAAGTTTTGCAGGCTCTGGCTGCCAGCGAACTCTATCATCCGCCAAAGGGCACTGGCCGAGATGATCATCAGGAGTTCTGTGACACCCTCAACCATGTCACCCGAAGTGCATTTGATGCCCTTCCCGCCGCCGAAAAAGCCATTCATTTACTGGCCCAAAACACGCTCAATGAAAGAGAAATCAAACAGTTACATAAAATCCGTATGCAGCTTGCTGATGACCCTCAGTCAGCTGAGTTAAAAAACAAGATAAAACAACGACTTGTAGTCTAAAGTTATAAAAAGAACTTATGCACAAGAAACCCCAAATTGTCTGGGACAACGGGGATTTAATTCGATATAATTGCGCGCTAATTTTCGCCCTCCAAACAAGTATATTTGTCCTATGACCGAAAACAAACAGAAGCAACAATCCGGCATTAAAGACCTAATCGCCAAAGGTCGTGAGCAAGGATATCTCACATACGCCGAGGTGAATGACCACCTCCCTGAAGATATCGCCGATCCGGAACAGGTCGAAGATATTATTCAAATGATCAACGACATGGGCATCACCGTTTTTGAAACGGCACCCGATGCTGAACAGTTGTTGATGATGGCTGGGGACAACACCCCAGATGAAACAGCCGCAGCTGAGGCCGCTGCCGCTCTAGCCTCCGTCGAGTCCGAACAGCACCGAACCACAGATCCAGTGCGCATGTATATGCGTGAAATGGGATCTGTTGAGCTGTTGACCCGTGAAGGCGAAATCGAAATTGCCAAACGTATTGAAGAGGGAACCCGGGAATTAATGTCCGCGGTTTCTGATTGGCCTGGTACCGTCGCCGCTGTAATGGTCGAGTGGGACAAGGTTGTTGCAGGGGACAAAAAGCTGACTGATATTATCAGCGGTTACCTCAACCCTATGGAACATGTTCCCTCTGCCCTAGCTCAACAGCAGGCCGCAGAAGCCCTAGAAGCAGAAAAAATTGCTAATGGCGAAGAGATTGACGAAAAAGAAGAGGAAGAAGAGCACGAAGGTGGCCTAGACCCAGAAATCGCCACCCAGCGCTTCGAAGAGATTCGCACCCAGATGATCAAGGCAGATAAAGCCGTTGCCCGTTATGGTCGTATGGAAAGTGCTGGCATTAAGAATATGGAAGAGCTCGCTGAGCTGTTCAAGTTCCTAAAGCTAACACCACGGCAGTTTGACCCTTTGATTACCATGGTTCGCACTGCAGTAGAAAAAATTCGTAAAGAAGAAAGAAACGTAATGCGCCTGTGCATCCGTCATGCACGTATGCCTCGCAAAGAGTTCCTCAAAGCCTTCCCAGGTAATGAGTCGAACATGAAGTGGACAGCCGCTCTTATTAAAGAGAAGACTGACTGGTCTCAGGGCATTGCCAATCAAGAAATCGATATTGTTAGAGCGCAGCGTAAGCTATCTAAGGTTGAAGCAGCTAGCGGCTTAACCATTGCGTTTATTAAAGATATAAACCGTCGCCTTACCATTGGCGAAGCCATGGCGCGTCGAGCCAAGAAAGAAATGGTGGAAGCTAACCTGCGTCTGGTTATCTCCATCGCCAAGAAATACACCAACCGTGGTTTGCAGTTCCTCGATCTTATCCAGGAAGGCAATATCGGTCTGATGAAAGCGGTAGATAAGTTTGAATACCGTCGCGGCTACAAGTTCTCGACCTATGCCACCTGGTGGATTCGTCAGGCGATTACAAGATCCATTGCCGATCAGGCACGCACCATTCGTATTCCCGTGCATATGATTGAGACTATCAACAAACTCAACCGTATCTCTCGTCAAATGCTTCAGGAAATGGGTCGTGAACCCACGCCAGAAGAATTGGCAGAGCGCATGGAAATGCCTGAAGACAAAATACGTAAAGTACTTAAAATTGCCAAAGAGCCCATCTCCATGGAGACGCCCATTGGTGAAGACGAAGATGCCAGCATTGGCGATCTGATTGAAGATACCACTATTGCGCTGCCCGTCGATGAGGCTACTAAGCATAACCTCACAGAGTCGACTCGCGATGTTCTAGGTAGTCTAACGGCTCGAGAAGCTAAGGTACTACGTATGCGCTTCGGTATTGACATGAACACCGATCACACGCTGGAAGAAGTAGGCAAGCAGTTCGACGTAACCCGTGAGCGGATCCGTCAGATTGAAGCCAAAGCGCTGCGTAAGCTGCGTCACCCTACTCGTTCAGATCATTTACGTAGCTTTATTGACGAGTAAAATTGTTACAGGTATTTTGCAGCCTAGCTGGAGAATACCGAGATCCCTCGACGCTTACCTCTGTCGGGATGACAGTATTACAGCTTAACGCAGGATTTTTGGTTTTAGACTAGGAGCCGCGCAGTAATTGGAGGACCCATACATCAAGTATGTAACCAACAGTTGCCAGCACGCGACGACTTATACAGCTAAAAAGACAAGTTAAGGGCCCTTAGCTCAGTTGGTTAGAGCATCCGACTCATAATCGGCAGGTCCCGTGTTCAAGTCACGGAGGGCCCACCAACAGAACCAGCCACGCGTTTTCACAGTAAGACGCGTGGTTGGTTTCCCTCATTAATTCTTCCTATAATGCTTTTCCATCCCATCAAGAAAATTACGCAGTACCTGATCTAAGCACTGTCGATAGTTCTTGTGATCGGGTCGTCTAAACAGCGCACTCAGCTCATGTTTGCTCATGGTAAATTCGCTGAGCTTTAAAATTAAAATTATTTCATCGGCCTGCAGGCTAAGAGCAATCTTCAACTTCCGAAATACACTGTTGTTACTCAAAAAGGTTTCCGGCTCAGGGGTGCCATCGTCGCTAGGCCCTCTATTCTTAATAATCAACCCATTGAGAAAGCTCGCCAGATTGACATCCTCACACAAAACAAAATTAGCCTCGCCTTCCCGCGCCAACCAGGTTATCAGCTCCGCCTTACTGCCCTCATAACCACCGAGTTTAAACAGCGACAGCATCATGGGATCACTAAAATCAAAGACGTAACGCACACGGCGTAAGATATCGTTATTGTTGATAGCTATTTCTCCTGAGCCGGCGCAGCTTCACCGACAACAATGGCTTTAGGGGTGATTTCTACATAAACGTCCATAATGTTCTTGGCCACGAACTCATCAATACTTTTGATCAGAGACGACAGATGAACATCGGCAGCTGTCTTTTCGGAGGAGCCGATTTTACAGTCAAAATCCCAATACTTAGCACCAGAGGGCAAGGTGTTTAGGCGTGATTTCTTGAGGAATGTTCTAATCTCATGCTTAACTGAGTCTACGACCCGAGGCAATTTGATTTTAGGGTGCACTAAATTGAAGGTGGTTTTCATTGGAATCCTGCAAGGGTGGGCCGTATACCGAAGAGTATCTCTGGGCCGCAGTGTAAAGCTTATAGGCGAATGCCGCCATGAATTATAGATAAGCTTATGACAGCTGCTCTGCGATGAGGCCTTTGCTATTGAGTGGCGCTATTGAGTGCTGCTATTTATTCAGGCTATAAATTTCATCACCGGCTATATAGGCACCCATACCCAACAATATAGAGCCAGATACGCGCTCTTGAATCTGTTCGGCGTGCTCATGCTTCGAAAGCCAGTTCGTGCTTGCAACAGCAACCAACATGTCCCGCGGCAATCCTGAGATCCTGATGATGATACCCAGTATTAATATTTGCAGTGACACCGGGCCTGACTCTGCATAGAAAGTCTGGATAGAAAGTCTGGATACAAATTCTGGGACCACAAACTGCAACTATGCACAGAGCAAATCCAAGTCTATTGGCAGCGCGGTATGCTACCAAGAGATGGCTTTCGTAGAAATGTGAGAAATTGTCGCCGTTACAGGTATACCCTAGGCTCTAGCGTTATAAAAAACCACCTAATAAAAAACCACCTAAGACGCTTAAATGAACGCACAAATCAGTCTATTTCCAGGAGCTGATTGACATCCAGATTGTGCGCCTTGGCAATTTTGAACAGCTGCCACAGGGAACTAATCGCGGTTGGGTCCTGTTCCATTCGCTGATACTGGCGAACAGATAATTCGTAGTTAGCCATATCTTCCTGCACGAGTTGGCGACTTTTTCGTAACTTCACGATTTTGTCCCGCAGTTTCTGTTGCAGTTCGATAAATTCGTCGTAATAAATTGAGTCTGGATCTGGCCGTTGCATGATAAATGACTTCCCTCAAAGTTATAAGAGCAGATTGTCATATTCACTTTTTGTGCGACACGTCTGGCTTGGCGGTGATTATCAATTAAACATCAAACGCAGTTTGTCCCCGATATTCGTATCACTGATTAACGAAACCATGTTAAATATATAACATCACCTGCGGAAAATAATATATTTTAAAGCCTAAATCAACCCTTCCAGGTGACCAGCGGTAAGAGATTATATAATTGATAAAAAGGGCCCAATTACGGCATCTAATAGCTGTTCTAGATCAATGAAATAACTGCGCAGGTAATTACTATTCCCGAGTACAGCTTGGATAGTAGGAATTCTTTAAAATATATGTTGGATATTTTAAAGTGATATTTTTACCTTAGTTACTATCAAGTCGTTAGTGCCTATTATAAGTCGCTTGGTTTGGTTATTTAAAATAGCGTCTATAGAAAATAAATGGCTAAAAAGTTGTTTGTTAATGGCTAATACTGGCCTACAGACAATTTATAGTTCGCCAAATATTTTTATAAAGGGTCTTTATTGTTTACAAAGACAATAATTTTGTTGTCTAGATTATTTTTATAAATGGGTACATTAACGATTAGCAATTAGGCCTTTGAGTAAGCGTCACAAGAGAATATTGACGTTTGCAGGTTGACTAGACGTGACAAGCTTGGCATATTGAATTTTCTAAAGAAACGCCTAGCTTGGCGTATAAATAGCATCCAACCAAGGAGTATAAGGTGAACATAACAACAATTATTCTAAGGCGTTATTTACTAAGAAACATTATTTTAGCGTCCGTATTATTCGGGGGGCTCTCTGGCTGCACTAACCTTCCATTGGACGAAAGCGAACACTACAGAGTCGACCGCTATAGTCTTATTCGCAGCGCCGCATACACTCAGCGAGAGTTACTCGCCATTGAATTGTCCGGCGTCTCTTCGGTTACCGAACAGCGTCATCAGCTGTTAGTCGGAAGCTACTGTGACCTTATTGCTCGGAAAGCCATTTATAGTCCCGACCAACCAAACACCTGCAATAGCTCGAACGAAGCCAACAGCAGCAATGCTTTCTCGGGTCAATGCGTCGCCACATTCCATCGCTGCATTAAGACCTGTGATCCGCGCAGCACTGACTGCCGCTCATGTGAAGTAATAGCAACAAAATGCCAAGCCTCAAACCAATCTGGCGGCAACGCTCTAAGCGGGGGCCAATAGACACTCGATTAACGATTTAGCAATACCGAACCATAACCTGTGGTAGTTTGGTTCTAGGGCGTGCGACTCATGTTTTGTCAGCTGCAGTCGCCTTAGGATCATTTTTTATCGCAGCCAGTCTTAATATTAGCCTTACTCCTACTCCTACTCCTACTCCTACTCCTACTCCTACTCTGCTTCTATTCGACAGCCAAACTCCTCACCTGCATCTAAAAGCCATTGAGCCACATAATCCGCAAAACTGCGCCTTATGACTAGATTGTATGAACCATCTGAATTATTGCTCACAATTGCCGAGGCTTTGGCAAAATTGGTTTGCACTGCCCGCCCTGAAACTGCTGTCGCATTATCCCAATGTTCAAAATCATAGAGGCTGGATTTTTTAAGTACAGTTGCTACGCCGGGACCTCGCAGATTGATGCAGGTCTGCCCCCCGCTAACATCAACAACGGCGATATGTCCCGTCAGACTTTTACGCAACTTTGCTTCTAATTTCTCTGAATCTCCACCAATGTCTACCACTAACCATTCATTGGGACCCAGCCAGTAAAGACTAGTATTGCCACTGCGCTGATAGGTACCTGGGATTACAGGTAATTTCAGACCCAGGGCGTCTGCCACGCCGGAACAAAAGCTGGGATTACGTCCATCACCTCGAAGATTCAAATGGGCACTTAAGGTCGCCTCTTTTATCACTAAACCATATTCTGCTTCGCCATTGAATAGCGCCCCAGTAGCATGATTTTCAGTGTTGGACTTTCTGTTAAGTGCACCATGAAAATAGTACAGCGGCGATTCCAGTTTAATTGACTTAGACATGATGACGCTCTCCCTTGGGGTCATAGAAAACCGAACTGACAATTTCTGCCGCAATAGTGCTTCCATCCGCCAATGGGCAATGGACTATCTGCCCTAGCCTGCTATGCCCACCTTTGACCACGGCCAATGCAATTGAATGCCCAAGGCTGGCACTAAAGTAACTCGAGGTCACATGACCCTGCATCGACATAGGTATTTTTTGCTTGGCATCAAATACAACCTGGGCGCCTTCGGGTAAAACATCTGAGCCCTGTAGGGTTTTTAAACCCACTAGCTGCTTGCGATTTTCCCGCACCGAATCACTGCGAGACAGGGATCGCTTTCCTACAAAGCTAAAGGCTTTATTTTTACCGACCACCCAATCCATATTCATATCCGCGGGGGTCATTGAGCCATCGGTATCTTGACCGACAATAATAAAGCCCTTCTCGGCACGCAGCACATGCATAGTTTCTGTGCCATAGGGTGTGATTTTAAATTCTTCACCGGCGGCCATTAGTGCCTCCCAGACATGCCGACCGTATTGGGCTGGCACATTGACCTCATAGGACAGCTCACCCGTAAAGCTGATACGGAATATTCTCGCCTTTACACCCGCCACTGTGCCATCTCGCCAATCCATAAACGAAAAATCCTCGTTAGACAGTTCAATATCGCTACACACTTTGGCAATTACTTTGCGAGCATTGGGGCCGGTAACTGTTGCTGTGGTCCAGTGATCAGTCACAGAGGTAAAATATACTTTAAGATCTGGCCATTCTGTTTGCTGCCATAGCTCTAACCAAGCCAACACACCTGCGGCACCCCCGGTGGTGGTAAACATAAGATAATGATTGTCACCCAGACAGGCGCAGACACCGTCATCGAAAATCATGCCGTCTTCTTTGAGCATAACCCCGTAGCGACATTTTCCTGGCGCTAGCTTTAGGTATGAATTGGTGTACATGCGGGTTATAAATTCTGCGGCATCTGGACCCTGAATATCAATTTTGCCCAATGTACTGGCATCTAAAATACCCACAGTATTGCGCACTGCCAGGCCTTCGCGATTAACCGCCTCTTGCATCGTTTCGTTGTTTTGGGGGAAGTACCAGGGACGTTTCCACTGCCCCACATCTTCAAATTCTGCACCCTGTTCCACATGCCAGCGATGCATTGCTGTGTAACGCTCAGGATCAAAGAGATTATTAACATCCCGGCCGGCAATGGCGCCAAAGGTGGTCGGCGTATAGGAGGGACGGAAGATCGTGGTACCGGTCTCGGCAATCGTCTGATCTAGGGCATTGGCTAAAATGGCCATGCCATTAATATTTCCCAACTTGCCCTGATCCGTGCCAAAACCCAGTGCGGTATAGCGCTTGACGTGCTCGACAGATTCAAAGCCTTCGCGAACGGCCAGTTCAATACCACTGGCACTCACATCCAATTGAAAATCAACAAACTGGCTTGGTGCACGGCTGGTACTTTTAGTGTGGGGCACCAAAAATAATGCCTGCTGGGGCTGCTCTACAAACTCTTCAACGGCAGAACAGGGAAACTGTACGATTCCCTCACCATAACCAGACATCTTGGCCGCCTCGGCACCCGCAGTGGCGCCTTCCGCTAGGCATCCTATAAGATCGAAAGTACCTCTGCAGGCACCCGCAGATCGCTCCTGCTGTTTCGATTCGCCGGGCCTAAAGCCAACAATGCTTTCATCCCACACCGGTTTGGCACCTGTGTGGGAGCTAAGGTGAATCGCTGGGCTCCACCCCCCAGAACAGGCAATCAGGTCACAGTCTAGGCGTCGCACTGGGCCAGTTACCTCGGTTCCCAATGCATTGATAGGTGCGATTAAGGCGCGTTTAACCCGCTGGTTGCCCTGAGCTTCGATAAGGCCATGCCCTGCAATAACGCTGATACCTTTGGCTTTAGCGGCAGCCACAATATCGCCGCTGGGGTTACTGCGAGTATCTATCACCGCAACCACATCGCGACCCGTCTCGTGCCAATCTAGAGCAGTCTGATACGCATTGTCATTAGTGGTGAACAATACGAGTTTATTACCGGGGGCCACGCCATAGCGATTAACATAGGTGGACACAGAAGACGCCAGCATCACCCCGGGAATATCATTGTGGGAAAATACCAGAGGTCGTTCAAAAGCACCGGTTGCGAGCACGACCTGAGCAGCCCTCACTCGATGCATACGCTGACGCACCCCATGAGCCGCGGTAAGCCCTAAATGGTCTGTACGGCGCTCTAAGATCGTTAGGAAGTTGTGATCATAATACCCAAACACGGTGCTTTTCGGCAGCAACTGAACATTGCTACAGGCCTCAAGCTCAGCCACCAAGCTGGTGACCCAACTCGTTGCCTGCCGACCATCAATTGTCTGTTTTGACGCCAATAAACTACCACCAAACTCAGACTGCTCATCGGCAATAATAACTCTAGCGCCGGTTCGGGCGGCTTCACGGGCAGCGATTAATCCCGCTGGACCTGCCCCCACTACCAACACATCGCAGTGCTGATTGAGTTTGTCGTAGCTGTCTGGATCGGCCTCGACTGGCGTCGCACCTAGACCTGCGGCCTTGCGGATAAAGTGCTCATAGGTCATCCATAGCTTTTTGGGATACATAAAGGTTTTGTAATAAAACCCAGGGGGCATCAGGCGACCGAAGGCCCCTATAATCCCCATTACATCAAAATTGACACTGGGCCAGCCATTCACGCTTGAAGCCTCAAGGCCCTGATAGAGCTCTACTTGGGTGGCTTTAAGATTTGGCACCGTACCGGCGCCAGAGCCGAGCTGGATAATGCCATTGGGTTCTTCGGCACCATGGCCAAAGATGCCCCTCGGGCGTGCATATTTAAAACTGCGGCCCACCACATTGACACCATTGGCCAGTAGTGCAGAGGCCAGCGTATCGCCGGCAATGCCCTGATAGGCTTTACCATTAAACGTGAAATCAAGGGGGGTTCCCGTATGGGTAAGCAAACGATTAGCACTCATGAGCTGGCTCCAGTAATCGTCGGCTGGGTGCCGGTTTTGTAGGTTTCTAAAATCTCGTAAGTCACCGTATTACGCGTCGCATTAAAATAACGCCGACAGCCTACTAGGTGGTACCACATCTCATGATGGATACCGCGACTGTTGGTGCGAAAGAACAGGTAGTCGCCCCATTCTTCGTCGCTCAGGGCTTCAGGTTCTAGTGGTCTAACTATATGGGCTTCGCCACCGTAGCTAAACTCTTCCTCGTCGCGATATTCCTGACAGTGGGGGCAATGTATTAGTAACATATTTTTCTCGTCGTTTTAGCAACTGCTAATTAGTGAGCTACACCGGCAGCGCCGTGTTCATCAATCAGCGCTCCTGTATTAAAACGGTCAATATTGAATGCCGCAGCCAATGGATGGGGATGATCATTGGCCACAGTGTCGGC
>Ga0206127_1005601_pt1 | contig 10513 bp, 8 predicted proteins | sample Helgoland_Spring_6_FD_148646 | JGI IMG/M metagenome (GOLD analysis project Ga0206127, IMG submission 148646) | Pelagic subsurface seawater microbial communities from Kabeltonne, Helgoland, North Sea - Helgoland_Spring_Bloom_20160419_1 | ecosystem: Environmental > Aquatic > Marine > Epipelagic ...
GACGGCAATCGGTCCTGACTATATGGCCAGCCGATTGGAAGAGTTGCGATTGCGCGCTTGTACCGGATGGGCAGGCACGCCTGGACTGACCTTGTTGGGGCAAGACACCGTGTGCCACCGTATCCCGATCTTTTCGTTCCTGATCAAAGATCCAAGCGGCAAATCTGTGCACCAACAGCTTGTGACACGCATGCTCTCTGATCTGTATGGTATTCAAGCGCGCGGTGGTTGTGCCTGCGCCGGGCCTTACGGCCACCAACTTCTCGGAATTGATCAAAGCCAATCTGAGCAATTTAGAAAGGCTATTTCCGAAGGGCACGAGATCTATAAACCGGGTTGGACCCGCCTTGGGTTCTCTGTTCTGATGTCAAATGAAAAGGCTGACAAAATCATCCAAGCCGTGGACGCCGTTGCCCGTGATCCTTACCCTGAAACAGCACATTACACCGTTGATGAAACGACGGCCCGATTTGCACTTAGCGACGCTTAGAGCGCAAATAGAAGGTTTCGGAACCTATCCTCTCGCTGGGAAGTCAAATTCGACAAGTTCCGAAAACAGAACGTCGATCAAGGGCGTCTTTTCGCTGTCCATGTGATAAACGACACCCAGTTCACGAAACAAGGTGGGACCTCCAAAGGGTGCAAGCCGCATTTTTGTCAAATCCGCTCGTTTCGCATACCGTTCCGGAATAACACCAACCCCCAATCCAGATGTTGCCATCAGAAAGATATTTTCGAAGGTGTCCAACTCCATGTGCACCTCAGGATTGATGTTCTTGCGCGCAATTTCCTTTTCGATCAAATGCTCAATCGGTAAATTTGGGACGTAGCGAAGATAGGGGCCACTGCGCAAGAGGTCCTCGGCGATCGTTCCCCGGGTGCCGGCTGGGGCGATTACAAAAAACCGCTCCACTGCATAAGGGCGCCAAACGACGTCTCGCGCATCTTCGGGCGGACCGACGATCAGTGCCACGTCAATTTCCCCCGCGCGAACACGTTCAATCAGATCGCGGGATAATTGTCTGCTGTCGACAAAGCGCAAACGCAATTTCGGGTAGCTCTTCTCTAAGGATTTGATGGCTTTAGGCAGGGTATAATTCAAAACGCTGAGAACAGCCCCGAGGGTCAATGTACCCTTCAATTGGTCGCGTGACCGTGTGGCCACAAAATTTCTGTGTTCGGCAAGGACATTGCGAGCGATTTCTACATATGCCCGCCCGTCAGCGGTCAGCTTGGGCGGTCGGCTTTCACGGTCAAATAGGCCAACATTTAGAAGGGATTCTAGCTCACGCATCTGCTGACTGACTGCTGATTGCGTCAGATTGACAGCTTCAGCTGCGCGCGAGAATGACCCGAAATCAGCGATTGCTGTAATGGTAGCCATTTTGCGTAAATCCACGGCGAAACTCCACTTCGTTCACAAGAGTAATATAAGGAATACTGTAGAAGTATATAAATGATTTTCAATTTTCATAACTATATTGTTGGTCTAGAATGTCTGGACAATCGGCACCCTATTTCAATGCAACGGGCGCTGCGGCGGTGACCTTCTGGGGTCATGCGCATAATGTAATTCGGCGAGTTGAGCCGGAACCCGGGATGCACTGGGAAAACAGGGAGACGAAAAATGAAAAAATCACTATTTCTTGGAACGCTCGCAGCGGCAGGACTGATGGCTGGCGTCGCTTCTGCAGGCACGCTCGAGGATGTTCAAGCCGCCGGTGTACTGAAGTGCGGTATCGGCACAGGGAATGCCGGATTTGGCGCGCCGAATGCCGAAGGGTACTGGGAGGGTCTGGACGTCGCCGTCTGTCGCGCCGTTGCAGCCGCAGTTTTGAAAGACCAAGACAAAGTTGAGTTCATTCCGCTGACATCCAAAGTGCGTTTCTCGGCGTTGGGATCGCGCGAAGTTGACATGCTGTCGCGCACAACCACCTGGACGTTCAGCCGCGATGTCGACCTTGGTTTTACCTTCCTTGGTGTTAACTACTATGACGGTCAGGCTTTTATCGTTCCAAACGCACTGGGCGTTAAGTCGGCCCTTGAACTGGATGGCACAACTGTTTGCATCACATCTGGTACAACAACCGAGTTGAACCTAGCTGACTATTTTCGCTCGAACGGCATGACATTCGACCCGGTGCCAATCGAAACGCGGGTTGAGGCTGCTGCACAATTGCAAGCGGGTGCCTGTGATGTGTTCACGGCTGACGGCTCGGCGTTGGCATCGGCACGTTCGACGTTTGAAGATCCTAAAGCATGGACAATTCTGCCTGAAATCATCTCGAAAGAGCCGTTGGGCCCGGTTGTGCGTCAGGGCGACGAGCAGTGGGGCGACGTTGTTCGCTGGTCATTGAACGCACTGATCGCCGCTGAAGAGCTGGGTATCACCCGCGACAACATTGAAGAGATGTCAGCCGGGACCAACAACCCGTCTATCAACCGTTTGCTCGGCACCGAAGGCGGGCTTGGCGAAATGCTTGGGCTCGATGCGGACTGGGCTGTTCGGGCGATTTCGGCGAACGGCAACTATGGCGAAATCTTTGCGGACACGATTGGTGAAGACACAATAATCGGTTTGCCACGCGGCATAAACGCGTTGTGGACCGATGGTGGCCTGATGTACGCCCCACCGTTCCGTTAATCGAAAAACAAAATTCGGGCGCGCCACTGGGTGCGCCCGAATTCGATGGGACAGCTATCGACCATCATCGCCGGCGTGCTCTGACAGTGCCGCTTCATGGTCGCACACCAACCAGGGGGAAATGTCATGGCAACGGTCGACCAGGATGCAGGGCCATCATTTCGACTGAGTTGGCTTATATACGATACACGCTATCGTTCGATGACCATTCAGATTCTTGTTCTATTTGGTTTCATGACGGGTGCTGTTTGGCTCGTTAACAATATGCTCGAAAACCTGGCTCTTCAGGGTAAAGACCTTGGATTTGATTTTCTGGCCGCCGAAGCTGGGTTCGAGATCGAGCCGCAGCTCGTCGAGTATTCGTCGAAATCCAGTAATTTCATGGCCGCTGTTGTCGGTATGCTCAATACGCTGATGGTTGCAGCGGTCGGGTGTTTCATCGCGACCATATTGGGGGTCGCAATCGGCGTGGCAAGGTTGTCGCCCAATTTGCTTCTTTCCCGGTTTACGGAAGCTTACGTCGAGGTTTTCCGCAATGTCCCGGTTCTGCTTTGGATCCTTTTTGGCATTGCGATTATGAGCGAGGTCTTTCCCCAGCCACGCGACTTCAGAGGGGCAGATGCGACTGCTTCGATGTTGTTCGTTGAAACTGTCGCGATTACCAACCGCGGATTTTACGTACCAGCGCCCGTGTTTGAGAGTGGGTCTGCAATTGTTGTCGTGACCTTCTTGTTGTCGCTTGTCGGCATCTGGCTGTTTGGCAAGTGGTCTCTCAGGCGCCAGGAAGAGACCGGTAACATCCGGCCAAATTTTTGGATCAAAATCGGAATTCTCATTGTTCCCGTGGCTCTGGTGTTCTTGATCATGGGCCGCCCGATTGCGCTGAACTATCCTGAACTGAAGGGGTTCAACTTTCGTGGGGGCTTGCATCTTCGTGCGCCCTTTATTGCACTGACACTGGCGTTGGCTTTGTACACTTCCGCGTTTATTGCCGAGGCAGTTCGCGCTGGTATTCAGGCGATCGACAAAGGCCAGACGGAAGCGGCAGCTGCGCTTGGACTACGACCCAGACGCGCCATGCGACTGGTGATTTTGCCTCAGGCTTTGCGGGTCATTATTCCGCCATTGATCTCTCAGTATCTCAACCTCACCAAAAACTCGTCACTGGCTTTGGCGGTCGGTTACATTGAAATCACCGGCACGCTGGGCGGGACAATTCTGAACCAAACTGGCCGCGAGATGGAATGTATCCTGTTGCTGATGGCGGTGTATCTGACCATTTCGCTGGCGATCTCGGCGGTCATGAACCTTTACAACAATTCAATCAAATTGAAGGAGCGGTGAGATGTCAGATCAATCCTATGTCCGCACCGAAATGCTGCCAGAGCAACCCGCCCCTTTTGGTGAAACCGGCATCTTGCGCTGGGTAAAGGCCAAATTTTTCTCCAACGTTCTGAACTCAATCACGACCCTCGTTATGGTCTACATTCTATACTGGATGATCGCGGAGTTTCTGCATTGGGCATGGCAACCAAGCTGGGGTATGTCGAGCCGCCGCGAATGTTTTGATGCGGCATCCGTAACTGGCGCATGTTGGGGTGTTATCCCCGAACGGTTTAACCAACTGATGTTCGGGTTTTATCCTCGCTTTGAACAATGGCGTCCATTGGCGGCTGGCATTCTTTTGTTTATTGCGATTGCGCCGGTGCTTTTTAGTAATCTGCCTCGCAAGATGCTTACTTTTTCGTTGATATACCCATTCCTGGCGGTTTGGCTGATCTGGGGTGGGTCGATCTGGTTCCCTCTTATGGTGATGGCCGGTTTTGGCATTGGCTATACGTCCCTTCGGTTCCTTACTCCGGTTTTTGGAAGTCTCGCGTCAATAGTAATAGCTGTTTTGGCGGCCATTGTCTGGTGGCTCTTTCTTGCCAGTCCCGTCGCCAACGCAATTCAGAATGTCATCCCGCTTGGCCTTCTGTCCGTAAAATCGAGCCTCTTAGGCGGGCTGATGCTGTCGATTATTATCGGCGTTGCAGGCATCGCGTGTTCGTTCCCTCTGGGCATCATTCTAGCACTTGGCCGACGGTCCGACATGTTCATCGTGAAGATCCTGAGCGTTGGCTATATCGAGTTTATCCGAGGCGTGCCGCTGATCACATTGTTGTTCGTGGCATCAACGCTGCTGAACTACTTCCTGCCACCGGGAACCAATTTTGACTTGCTGTTGCGGGTCATAATTCTGGTGACGATGTTTCAGGCAGCCTACCTGGCCGAAGTGATCCGTGGTGGTCTGGCAGCGTTGCCTGTGGGCCAGTATGAGGCGGCAAATGCACTGGGTCTGGATTATTGGAAATCCATGCGGCTGGTCATCATGCCCCAAGCCCTCAAGATTTCCATCCCCGGCATTGTTGGCAGTTTTATTGGTCTGTTCAAGGATACGACACTTGTTTCGATCATCAGCCTGCTTGATCCGGTTGGGTTCATCAACGCCATTCGCGGCACAGCGGAATGGCAAGGAATTCTTTGGGAACTGTACGTCTTCCTCATCCTCATGTTCTGGATTTTCACATTCTCGATGTCCCGTTATTCCATGTATCTGGAGCGTAAGCTCCAGACTGGCCATTAAGGAGCCATGACAATGTTCCACGCAATCGAGAAAGAAATTGACGCCTCTGGCATGAAAGTGTCCGACGAGGTCGCCATCCAGATTACAGATATGAACAAATGGTATGGCGACTTTCATGTGTTGAAAGACATCAACATGACGGTCAATCGGGGTGAACGTATTGTCGTTTGTGGGCCTTCAGGCTCGGGCAAATCCACATTGATCCGCTGTATTAACAGACTGGAAGTCCACCAGAAGGGCCAGATCATCGTTGATGGGACCGAGTTGACATCGGACATCAAGAACATTGACAAGATCCGGTCCGAAGTTGGCATGTGCTTTCAGCACTTCAACCTGTTTCCACATCTGACGATCCTTGAAAACTCTACGCTGTCCCCGATCTGGGTGCGCAAAACGCCCAAGAAGGAAGCCGAGGAAACGGCGATGCACTTTCTGGAAAAGGTGAAAATCCCGGAGCAAGCTGACAAATATCCAGCCCAGTTGTCCGGTGGCCAGCAGCAGCGTGTGGCGATCGCCCGTTCGTTGTGCATGCAGCCCCGGATCATGCTTTTTGATGAACCGACCTCTGCACTTGACCCTGAAATGATCTCCGAGGTTCTCGATACGATGATCGAGCTGGCCGAGGACGGCATGACCATGATCTGCGTGACCCATGAAATGGGCTTTGCGCGCAAGGTTGCCAATCGGGTTATCTTTATGGATCAGGGCCAGATTGTTGAGCAAAACGATCCGGAATCGTTTTTCAATGCTCCCAAATCAGAGCGGACCCAATTGTTCCTGTCACAGATTTTAGGTCATTAGAAACCGACGATTTTTCCGAGGTTGCGCCGCCCAAAACACGCGTTGGGCGGCGGCGTTGCGTATCAAATTCTGTTGGTTTTAGGCACTGCACTCTACTCTCGTCTCCAGACCTTCAAGTAGATCATTGATCGCGTTCAGTGCCTTGGCGACCAAAATGCTGGTCTCGGACAGGTGGTGCCAGTCCATACGCCAGCTGCGCGTGTCGCGCTCATGCTCGCTGATCATCGCCTGAAAGCCCAAAGGAACGTTGTTGATCGCAATCTGGCAGAGCGTTGCTGTTGCTCTGGCGCCGTTTGCATTTTCTGGACCCGACGGTCTGTCGATTTCATTGGCAATACGCCCCAGCGTACCAGCGAGAAGGCCGAGGACGGACATGTAGTGTCCGAAATTGTCCCTAATCCCGGACCAACCGATTGATGGCGGATTTAGGCCAAGTTCATCCATCACGCCTTCCATCACCGCAAATGCCTTATCGTCGTCGCCATTGGCCGCCACAAGGCCCGACATCGTGCCTGTACTGCTGTGGATCAGACCGACAAAGATGTACTTGCGCATATCTTTCGCGCGCTCGATGTGGCGGCGCACTTCGGCCAACCAATCCGCCGTGGGAAGGTCAATGCGCGTCTGGCCAAGCTTGGTTAGCAAGTCTTCAGTCCTGAGCAGATCACGGGAAAGGATGGCGTCGGCGTCGATCAGTTCCAGCGACACGGCCGTATCCTGAATATCCTGCGTGCATGTGCCAAAATGCAGGAACTCGCCGGCCCCGTTTTCGCAGGCGTCTTCCAACCCTTTCAAGAGGGGAACAAAGGTGTGACTGGCCGCCGTAAGGCGCCGCTTGACGACATCTAGGTCTATGAACTCAAGCTTGGCCTTTCGGTTGATTTCATCACAGGCGTCTTGCGGAATGATCCCCAGCCGCGCCTGAACACGGGCCAATGCGGCCAAAACGCCCAGCCATCTCTGGTAACGGGTGCGGGCCGAAAAGACGTGCCGCATCTCCTCGGTTCCCCAGGCGTTTTTGTAAAACTCATTGGTGATAACATGCGCCATGATTATGTTTTTCCCGCTATCAAATAGTCCGCGTCGTTGTGTTCATGCGCCTCAGCAAAGGCGAGTACCTGATCCACCTGTTCGGGGCATTTTCCGATGTGTTTTGAGTAGTCCATCAATTCGTCCATCTCCTGCTCGACGACGATTTTCGAGGCGACAGGATCATTGAGAAGAACCTGCTTAACAGGTGTGCGCGTCTCATGCGCAAGCATGCATGCGTCAAGGACGACATCATGTGCTGTCTGCTTGCCTAGTTTTGGCGCCAGATAATACATCAGGGCCTCCGAAAAGATCATGCCATCAAGCGCGCCCATATTGCGGCGCATGTTGTCTTCAAAGATGTCGAGATCGGCCAGAATATCTTTGGTGGACTCCATGGCCCGCGCCAACAGCACGCAGCTTTCCGGAATGCTGTGCCGATCAAGAAGCACGCTATCTCGCCCCTGTTCGCAAAGCATAGCCTGCATACCCAATGCTGTGTTCTGTTGCACGATCCGGCATTGCGCGACCACGAATTCCGAGACCTCGGCGTTTCGCTTGTGCGGCATCGCGCTCGACCCAACATAGTCAGGCCCCAACGGTTCATGCAGTTCAAATAACTCCGAGCGGCTAAGCTGGTAGATTTCATTTCCGATGCGCCCGATGCCACCGGCAACAAGACCAAGCGTGTTCTGAAACTCAGCGATATGGTCACGGGCGGAGTTTGACCCGACAACCGGCACGTTCAAGTTCAGTTCCGCCATCACCCCCTTCAATACCGCATCCGACGGGTCGGTCTCGCCGTCATTCAGACTGACGAACAACCGTTTATGCAGGTCTTTCATCCGCTCCATGTTGCGCCGGGTCTCAGCGGCCCACCCGGCCAGCTTAAAGCCCAGCGTCACAGGCGGACCGTGTTGGTTGTGAGACCTTCCAGCCATCGGCATCATCTTGTGTTTTCCAGCCAGCTGCCGCAGCGTTTTTTCGGTGATGTAGAGGTCACGGAAGATAATTCCGAAGGCATCGCGGATTTCCAGCATTGTGCCGGTATCCTCAACATCCCGCTCAGTTACACCATGCCCCACATATTGCCCGGATTCACCACAGACCTCTCGCAAGGCTCTCAGGAGGCTCGATAAGGGCTCTCCCACTACGATTTTCGACAGATCGAGTGTTTCGGCATTTGCCTTGGTAGCGATAGTTGTGGCCGCTTGCTCGGGAATAATCCCAAGCTCCGCCTGTACCTTTGCCAAGGCTGCAACAGTATCCAGCCAACTTTGAATTTGCTTGCGCGGGTCAAAAACCGCGCGCATTTCTTCTGTGCCCATCACGCGCTTATAAAATTCACTGTCGATAATATGTGACACGCTGGTCTCCTTAAGCGTTGATTATTGGCGTGCGAAGCGGCGGAAATCGTAAATGTCGCTCGCTTGGTCAAGGTCTTCGATCCAGCGCAGCAATGCCTTCTGCTCAGAGGCCGCAACATGGGACCCCGCTAGTTCGGCAAACTTGTCTTTCATGTCTTGACGGCTCATCGGGGTCTCGGGGTCGCCACGTCGGTAATGGTTTTCGGCAGAGTAGACCTCTTCGCCGCACTCAACGGTCACGACGCAAGGACGGCAGGCCGGAAACAGCTTTTCCATATCGGGGGCGTGGACAACTTCGATCCGGCCCATAAGCGTGCGGATTTCGGGATCGTGTAGGGCCTCATCGGTCATGTTGGTGAATGTCAGCTTGCCGCGCACAATTAGCATGGCCAGGCAGAAAGACAGGCTGAACTTGGCTTGCTCAACAGATTTTGGATCTTTGATGTCGGCGATATCCAGCGTCTTTTGGTAGACGCGCGCCTCAATACGGGTCACGTCATGGGCACGGATGGAATGACTTGCCATGATGGTGCGCGCAGCGTCGATCATGGAATGGGTCTGACCACAGGTCGGGTAGGCCTTGAAATTGGCCTCGTCGATGCGAAACGACGTGGCAGGTGCGTGCGGCGGGCGGGCAATGCCCTTGAGCAGAGCATCTAGATCGGGGCTCGCGGACATCGCCTTGAAGAGACCGCGCTCGCCTTCAAATATTCTGTCTGCGCCGGGGATGTTTTCGCTTGCCAGATAGGCTGCGGTAACGCTGTTCAAGGCGCTGTTGCCGGGATGCAGGGCCTTCGCCTCAACCCGGCCGTCCTCCAGAAACTGCCACAGGCCGGACGTCAAGGTCCCTGCATGGCCCAAGGTGTGCGCACAATGCTCTGGGCCCAGCCCCATGAGTTTTGCCGCCGCAGCCGCGGCACCAAAGCACCCCGCCGTCGCCGTTGTGTGCCAGGTGTGATAATGCTCCGGTCCCAGTGCTTCGCCGACGCCGATAGCGGCGTCATAGCCAACAACGCAAGCTTCTATGCATTGTTTACCGTTCGCGCCCAATTGCTCGGCAAGGGCAACGATAACTGGTATCACGACCGTACCGATATGCATGATCGACGCGCGGTGACCGTCATCTGTTTCCGAAATATGCCCAATCGCCGCATTGGCGAAGGCAGCATAAGCCGGATTGCTGCCTTGACCCCGACCAAGAATCGGACACGGACCTGCTCCGCCCAATCGATGCGCGAGGCCGATGTAGGTGTCAGACAGCGGATGACCAAGCCCCGAAAAAGCCGAGGCAAAGTAGTCGATGAAACAATCCTTGGCCTTCTCAACGGTCGCTGGTGGCAAATCGTCGAACTGCAGCGCATGGATATGAGCGCCAAGGACTTGTGAAAGCGATTTCTGAGACGTCATCGTTTTTGCCATGCCTTGAAGAAACTACACTTGAAAATTAGCATCCACTTGCCTTCCAAAGGTTCTCTCCACTGCAGCTTTAAAATGGGCGCACTCTTTGGGCTCATCCTAGATTAGTGGTTTAATTATGAAAATTGAAAATAATTTATATACTTCTACAGATTTTCTTATGTTATTACGAGGTAGTAGACGAAGAGAATTACATTGGGATCGAAAAAGCGGGCGACGAACTATTGCGGTCTTTCCAGCAGCCAGCCGAAGGAATCGACCAGAGGCAATCTGTGGCCAGCATGAGGTAGCGCGAGCTTGAATTCATCCTTGCAGTAGCTTGGTCATCTTCGAGATCCGACTAACTAGCCTGGTCCTTTTGAGCCTCCACGCAAGGCACGTTGTGACACTCGAATCGGCTTTGGATCTAACACGCGCCATTGCGGCTTACGTGGTCGGACAGTGTTGCATTGTGCGATGGTTGGGGATTGGAATGCGCGTATCGACCTCTACATTTCTCACTCACTCACTCACTCACTCACTCACTCACTCACTCACTCATTCAAGGATTGCGACGTCCAGCCGATCTTCGCAGCTCTTGGATTTCGTCCGTCAGGTTGACGATGCTCAACGTCACCCAAATCCATGCGC
>Ga0206127_1005606_pt1 | contig 10507 bp, 9 predicted proteins | sample Helgoland_Spring_6_FD_148646 | JGI IMG/M metagenome (GOLD analysis project Ga0206127, IMG submission 148646) | Pelagic subsurface seawater microbial communities from Kabeltonne, Helgoland, North Sea - Helgoland_Spring_Bloom_20160419_1 | ecosystem: Environmental > Aquatic > Marine > Epipelagic ...
TTCACGAGATTGGTGAGGAAAGAATGCAGCAAATACCCATGGGCACAATGAACCTCTAAAAGATCATAACCGACCTCAAGCGCAAGCTTGGCAGAGTGCACGAACTGCGCTTGCACCTCTTCAATCTCTGCAATGCTCAACGCCCGCGGCGCTTTCCAAAGTCGCGTGACATCTGGATCAAACGCGTCGCCCGTCGGCGCGACGGTTTCCCAGCCCAAAGGATCATCTCCATCCAAGTGATTGCCCCCATTGAGAGCATCAGCAGCGCTCCCTTTTCGGCCAGAATGCGAAATTCGAATACCTGCTAAGGCCCCGAAAGACCGCTGAAAAGCCACAACAGGCTTCAAAGCCTGAGCATGTTTTTCACCCCAAAGTCCCGCGCAACCATTTGATATGCGGCCCTATCGCGACACTGCTGTGCATTCGGTCATGATCAGGCCTGCACCGCCAACAGCGCGTGCCCCCAAATGCACCATGTGCCAATCGCGTGCGACGCCATCGTCTGAACTGTACTGGCACATTGGCGACGTCCCGATCCGGTTCTTGAAAGTGACGTCGTTGATCTGAAGCGGGGTGAAAAGCAGCGACGTGTCTAGGAATTCCTCAAGTACGATTCAAAAATCTCTGCGCAAGCAAGGCGATGCGCAACAAAGTGTCAAGCGCCGCCCCCTTGCACCCCTGCCCCGCTCTGCCCTACATAGGTCGCAAGTTAATTAAAGGGAGTGCGCTATGCGCCGTGTCGTCGTCACAGGTTTGGGAATTGTCTCCAGTATCGGTAACAACGCAGATGAGGTTCTGTCCTCGTTGAAGGAAGGCCGCTCCGGCATCACTGCCAATGAAGATATGAAAGAGCATGGCTTTCGCAGCCAGATCGCAGGCTCTGTTGATCTCAATGTAGCCGATCACGTGGACAAGCGCACGTTGCGCTTTATGGGCCCGGGGGCGGCTTATGCGCATATTGCGATGGGTCAGGCGATTGCGGATGCGGGTCTTACTGAGAAAGAAATAATCAACCCGATGACAGGTTTGATTGCAGGCTCTGGCGGTCCTTCCACCTCTGCCATGCTCGCCGCACATCAGGTTGTTCTAAAGACAGGCGCGACCAAGCGTATTGGCCCTTTCGCAGTTCCAAAGACGATGTCCTCGACTGTGTCTGCCAACCTCGCGACAGCCTACCAGATCAAAGGCATGAACTTTTCGATCACGTCAGCATGCTCTACGTCCTTGCACTGCATCGGAATGGCAGCCCAGCAAATCGCACTTGGTTTGCAAGACACGATGTTCGCAGGTGGCGGCGAAGAACTCAACTGGACCCTGTCCTGCCTGTTCGACGCAATGGGCGCGATGTCGAGCAAATATAACGACACACCCGAAAAAGCCTCCCGCGCATTCGATGCAAACCGTGATGGTTTCGTGATCGGCGGCGGTGGCGGCATGATCGTGCTGGAATCCCTCGAGAGCGCTCAAGCGCGTGGTGCGAAAATATACGCCGAAGTCACAGGGTTTTCTGCCACATCCGATGGTGCAGATATGGTTGCCCCTTCCGGCGAAGGCGGCGAGCGTGCAATGCTTGGTGCTTTGAAGACACTAAATTCAGATCGCAAAGTCAGCTACATCAACGCACACGGCACATCCACGCCCGTCGGCGATGTGGGCGAAATCGAAGCGGTCCGTCGCGTGTTCGGGACCGGCTCCACGCCGCCCGTCAGCTCGACCAAATCGATGACGGGTCACTCCCAAGGGGCCACAGGCGCGCAAGAAGCGATCTACTGCCTGCTCGCGCTAGAGCATGACTTCATCATTCCCTCGATCAACGTCGAGACCCTCGATCCCGCGCTGAACCCAGCTGAGATCGCGACGCAGCGCATCGATAACGCTGGCCTTGATACGGTAATGACGAACTCCTTCGGCTTTGGCGGCACCAATGGCTCCATGCTGCTTTCTAAATTTCACGGGTGATAGAATATGACAGGTTCCATGCACGGAAAACGCGGCCTTATCATGGGTGTCGCGAATGAACGCTCCATTGCATGGGGTATCGCCAAAGCGATGGCTGAAGCAGGCGCAGAGCTGGCTTTCACCTACCAAGGCGAAGCTTTCGGCAAACGCCTAGAGCCGCTCGCCGCTTCCGTTGGCTCCGACTTTATGGTTGATGTCGATGTCACCGATGATGCGTCCCTTGACACGGCGTTCGAACAACTTGGCCAGCGCTGGGACACCATCGACTTTGTGGTCCACGCGATTGCCTATTCAGACAAAAACGAACTCACAGGCCGGATCCTGAACACGTCGCGCGAGAACTTCAAAAACTCGATGGATATCTCAGCCTACAGCCTGATCGAAGTCACAAGGCGCGCGCACCCCATGATGGTAGCAAACGGCGGTACGATCTTGACGTTGACCTATATGGGTTCCACGCGTGTGACACCTAACTATAATGTCATGGGCGTTGCAAAAGCCGCGCTTGAATCCACAGTTCGCTATCTTGCTAATGACCTTGGCCCCGAGGGCATTCGCGTCAACGCGATCTCACCGGGTCCAATGAAAACGCTCGCCGGCGCTGCCATTGGCGGTGCACGCAAGACCTATAAACACACTGATCAAAACGCGCCCTTGCGCTCTAATGCAACACTCGAAGCTGTTGGCGGTGCCGCCGTTTTCCTCGCCTCGGACGTGGGTGCGTGCACAACTGGAGAAATCCTGCGTGTTGATGGCGGGTTTCACGTTCTCGGTATGCCTCAGCAAGACAACCTCTAATGCTTCATCTTTCGAAGTAAACTTCGGGGGAAACTCAACTTGCTGAGTTGGGGGCAGCGCCCCCGCCTTCGAATTTTCTAGAAAATTCGAGCACCTAGAACCACTGTCCTGGCTCCATCAAACCAAGATCCAACAATTGCCGCGAGTGCCATTCAAAAGGTGCGGAGTTGTGCCATTGAAACGATTGAATATCAAAAGCCGATCCCGGGTTACGCTTTAGCGCCTTTGCAGTTCGAAACGACATAATCGCCGCAGACAAATTGTGGTGCCATTCACAAGAATACGTGTTGTATTCCGGCTCGTTAAACGTGTGGTTCCCGCGCAGCACCAATTCCTTAGAGGATTTAAACAAGCCAACACGATCAATCTTGCGGCTTGCTTCTGAAATATGCTCTTCGAAACGCCACCGCAAACCTCCAAAGAAATCCAGTTGCCGTTCTTCCGGCCACTCGGTTCCAGGTTTCATTCGTGCCAGCGCATAATACCCAGAGCGATCCATATGCGCATGATCGAGCGACACCGCATTCGGGAACTTTTCTAAGTCATTCGCATAAAGATCGACAACATAAGTCATTATCGTCGAACGGCGCTCTTCAACATTAAACGCAATCATTTCACCCACAGTGCGCGTTTCGCAAAATGGGTAAAATAGATATTCTGCATTGTAACAATAATAGAGCCAGATATCAGGCACCGCTTTGATCACGGCATTTACCGCTTTTTCCAAAGCAGCATCCGCGCTCATGTCATAACTTACGCGGTGCACGCGATCAGCCAAGTCTTTGGGCAACTCAAACGCATCAGGCATAAAGACAACAACATGTTTAAAGCCACAATCGATGTGATGGCGCAGGGTTGTGCCAACCTCGATATCATCTTCCACAAAAATCAGTGCAACATGCCCTTTGAGCAGCACTTCATTCGCGGCAGAGATGAATTTCTTCAAGGATGAATAGCGTGCCACCGAGTGTTTCCTTTGCCCATACTGTTTTCCCTAGAATCGGTCATTTGCGCGCGCATTGCAAGCGCCCTCGCTTTTGATGTAACACGCGCCAAACAGAGCGCATTCAGCGCAACGCTTCCGTAAAACCGCCAAAGGCTGCTTATCATGTCAGAGACTAAAAAACTCTTTATCAAAACATACGGCTGCCAAATGAACGTCTATGACAGTGAACGCATGAGCGAAGCACTAGGCGCATCAGGCTACGTCGAGACCAAAACACCCGACGATGCCGACATGATCCTGCTCAACACCTGTCACATTCGTGAAAAAGCGGCGGAAAAGGTTTACTCTGAACTTGGCCGTATGAAGGCCTTCAAAGCCAATAAGCCAGACCTGAAAATTGGTGTCGCCGGATGCGTGGCGCAAGCTGAGGGGCAAGAAATCATGCGCCGCCAGCCTGCGGTTGATCTGGTTGTCGGCCCGCAAAGCTATCACCGCCTTGCAGAGATGGAAGCCAAAACCCGTCGCGGCGAAAAAGCGCTCGATACGGATTTCCCTTTAGAAGACAAATTCGAAGCCTTGAAAAACCGCCCCAAAGCGCGGCGCGCACCTGCGGCCTTTCTGACGGTGCAAGAAGGCTGCGATAAATTCTGCGCCTTTTGCGTCGTTCCTTATACGCGCGGTGCCGAAGTGTCGCGCCCCGTGCAGCGCATAGTTGACGAAGCCAAAGACCTCGTGGAACGCGGCGTGCGCGAAATTACTCTGCTTGGTCAAAACGTGAATGCTTATCACGGAACAGGGCCTGATGGGAACGAGTGGGGGTTGGCTCAGCTCATATGGGAACTTGATAAAGTCGACGGTCTTGCCCGCATCCGCTTTACCACATCTCACCCCAATGACATGCAAGATGACTTGATCGACGCTCATGCGCATTGCGCCAAGCTGATGCCATATTTGCATTTACCTGTGCAATCCGGCTCTGACCGCATCCTCAAGCGCATGAACCGCAGCCACACATCAGACAGCTACCTGCGCCTGATCGAGCGTATTCGCGCAGCGCGCCCTGACATCCTTATGTCCGGCGATTTCATCGTGGGCTTTCCAGAGGAAACCGAAGAAGACTTCCAAGCCACACTCGATCTCATCGAAGAGGTGCGCTACGGCTACGCCTATTCCTTCAAATACTCGACCCGCCCAGGTACACCTGCCGCTGAGCGCGCGCAGGTTGAAGACGCCGTTGCATCAGAGCGGTTGCAACGCTTGCAAGCTTTGATCACGCGCCAGCAAACTGAGATCCAACAAGGCATGGTTGGGCGCGATGTAACTGTCTTGGTTGAAAAGCAAGGGCGTGATCCCGGTCAGATGGTTGGCAAGTCAGAGTATTTGCACGCGGTCCACATCAATGACTGCACAGCGCAGCCCGGTGATCTGGTAAATGCGCGCATTACAGAAGCCGTGCGCAATTCCCTTGCTGGCGCTCAAATCTAAGCCAGCGGCCGAAACTTACGAATCGTATGTGTGGGACCCTCTTTAGATGCACCTTTAAAGAGAGTGTCTTTCCGCTGAATACATCTCATTTGATATACAATCACGATCTTTACCCTTCCGAGGGGCATTTCACGCGCTAATATGCCTTGGTTTGGCCACAATACGCTTCACACGGGGCTAGGATTTGTTATGATGGCAATATCTAGTGGGATGCAGAGTGACAACACCGCGTATATGGTGGCGCTCTGGGGGGATTTAGGACGAAGGACGAAAGCTGTGGTAAATTTACTTTCCAAAGCACTTGGTACCGTTACAAAATGCGCCGCGATTGTTAGTTTGAGTGCCTTCGCTCTCAGTTCTTCCGCCGCAGCATAGCAGTACGGCACCCAGCAATACGGAAATACTCAAGGCGTCGCGACTGCCATTCAAGGCGCTGCAACAGGTAACACACGCACTGTACTGGGCGAGCGTTACATTCCAAACATCTGGGTTGACCCCGATGGGTGCGAGCACTGGGTAATGGACGACGGCGTTAAGGGTTACATGACACCCCACGTCAGCCGCCAGGGCATCCCGGTCTGCCGTCGTGGTAACGTCTGCGGTGTGATGAACTCTGATCAGTTCTTCTCCACCAACAGTCATAGCATCAGCCGCTCTGGTCGCGACAGCGTTGCAAACTTCTTCCGCAGCGCAAGTGCATCTGCATTTGTGATCGCAGGTCACACGGACAGCCGCGCATCTGATGACTACAACATGCGTCTGTCTTACAATCGCGCGGCAACAATCGCGAGCATTGCAAGCAGCGTTGGCGCACGCGTCGTCGACGTACGTGGCTACGGCGAGCGTATGCCAATCGCATCCAACAACAACAGCGTCGGCATGTCCAAGAACCGCCGCGTTGAAATCATCTGCATTCGCTGAGGGATAGACACATGAAATTTGCAAAACTCTCTCTCGCGCTTGTCGCTGTTGCTGGTCTAGCGGCTTGTGAAGGCGGCGGTCGTAGCCCTGACAAAGGCACAGACTTCGGTACAGACAAAAAAGATCTCAGTACATTGATCGCTGGCATCTGGGTCGACCCGAACGGCTGTGACAACTGGATCATCGACGATGGCTTTGAGGGCTACCTCTCGGCACGTCTCGACAAATACGGCAAGCCAGTATGCTCCGGCGCAGCACCTGCGAACGTTGCAACCGGCCCATGGCGCGGTGGTGCGACTGACTTGTTCGCGAAGTGATCTTTGATCACAACGACTTGAAAACATCTAAATTAGACCGCAGGTTTCACACCTGCGGTTTTTTTCGTAAAGCAACGCTCTAAGTAACCAATCGAACCTAATAAGGAATGCCCTGAGTGAGCACAGTTGACTTATCTCCAGACCTGCCAACTGCGGCAGAGGCCACGTTGGACTTTCCAGACAACCGTCTGCTGATTGATCTATGCGGTGAGTACGACAAGAATCTCGCTCATGTCGAGACGGGATCAGACGTTCAGATCATCCGTCGGGGAAATCGCTTGGTCATCATGGGCCAACCCGATGCGCGCGCAGCTGCCATCGAAGTTCTTGGCACGCTTTATGCGCGCCTCGAAGCTGGAAAATCTGTGGAACCTGCGGACATCGATCGTGAACTTCGTATGGGCCTGGCCCCGCGTGCGCCGTCTGCAGACGACAGCCCTCAGTCCCCGTCCGCCAATGACATCATCGAGATTAAGACGCGCAAGAAACTCGTAGAACCTCGCACAGACGCGCAAAAAGCCTACACAAAAGCGCTCTTTGATAATGAGCTCGCCTTTGGAATCGGCCCTGCTGGCACAGGCAAAACCTATATCGCTGTTGCAGTTGGGGTTTCGATGTTCATTGGTGGACATGTAGACAAGATCATCCTGTCGCGCCCAGCCGTGGAAGCTGGCGAAAAGCTCGGCTACTTGCCCGGTGACATGAAGGACAAGGTCGACCCGTATATGCAGCCACTCTACGATGCGCTAAACGACTTCTTGCCTGCCAAACAACTCACCAAACTGCTCGAAGACAAACGCATCGAAATCGCGCCGCTCGCTTTCATGCGTGGACGAACACTATCCAATGCGTTCGTCGTTCTTGATGAAGCGCAAAACGCGACGACGATGCAAATGAAGATGTTTCTCACGCGCCTTGGCGAAGGCTCTCGTATGGTCATCACAGGGGATCGCACGCAAATCGATCTTCCGCGCGGTGTTCCGTCCGGCCTTGCTGATGCCGAACGCCTGCTCAATCAAATACCTTCAATCAGCTTCAATTATTTCACATCCAAAGATGTCGTGCGCCACCCTCTCGTCGCCGCCATCATCGAAGCTTATGAAGCAGATCATGAAGCTATGCTTGCACGTAAGAAAACCTGAATGCCTTCATCTTTCCAAATAAACTTCGGGGGTCTGGGGGCTGGCCCCCAGCTTAACCTGCGTCTGGGGGCTGACATCCAGCGAGCAGTACCTTGCTAACGGACACCATTATCGAAGACGACCGCTGGCAAAGCTTGGATATTTCTTCGCTTGCTGAAACAGCAGCGCGACAAACACTCACCCACTTGAACCTTGATCCAAATGCCTTTGAGATCGCCATCCTTGCCTGCGATGACGCACGCATCTCAGAACTCAACACAGAGTTCAGAGACAAACCAACCCCCACCAACGTCCTCTCGTGGCCCTCGGATGAGCGCGCAAGCAGCACGGACGGTGCAGCCCCGCAAAAACCTACGCTCCCGATGGATGCAGAACTCGGTGATATCGCCATCAGTTACGATACATGTGAGCGGGAATCGTGCGCGGCAGATAAGAGCATGAGCAATCACGTTACCCACTTAGTCATCCACGGCGTGCTACATTTGCTTGGATACGATCATATCCGTGACCTTGATGCCACTTTGATGGAAGAAACAGAGGTGTTGATACTTGGCACTTTAGGCATAGATACCCCATATTAAGACAACGCAGTGCACAAGACGCTGCCACTTATAAGGAATACAGCGCGCCATGGGCGACAAAGACGGCTCCTCTATAGCAGCGCAAAGCGCGCAGCTCGAAGACGAGCAAACCAAACCACACCCCGAGCCCTCTCAACCTGAGAGCGGCTTTTTTTCACGCGTCATCTCTGCCCTAAGTCCGTCCCAAGACGGCGCACCAGAGCAAACACCAGCACCAGCGCCTGCGCGGACCCAACCGCACGGAATGATCAACCTGCGCCGCATGCGTATCGAAGACGTCGCCATACCCAAAGCAGACATCACATGTGTTGCCAATACAGCCAGCAAAGACGAGCTTCTCTCGGTTTTTCGCGAAAGCGGGCTAACCCGCCTGCCCGTTTATGATGGTACCCTTGATACACCGCTGGGCTTTGCGCACTTGAAAGATTTTGCGCTTTTATACGGCTTTAACAGTGCAAAAACAGCGTTCGATCTGACCGCGATGCTGCGCCCGCTGCTTTTTGTTCCACCCTCTATGCCCATCGGCATTCTGCTCACAAAAATGCAGACCGAACGTCGACATATGGCCCTCGTCATTGACGAATACGGGGGTGTGGACGGCTTGGTCACGATTGAAGATTTGATCGAACAGGTCATTGGCGAGATCGAGGATGAACACGACACAGAAGAAGCAGAACTTTGGACGCTTGAAAAATCTGGGCAGTACTTGGCACAGGCCAAAACGCCGCTTGATGAATTCGAAGACGCGATTGGCATTCATCTGACAGAAGACGACGAAATCGATGCAGAAGAGATCGAAACACTCGGTGGTCTGGTCTTTATGCTCGCAGGCCACGTTCCAGCCCGCGGCGAAGTCGTCCGTCATCCAGCAGGCTATGAGTTTGAAGTGATCGATGCAGATCCACGCCGCATCAAACGCCTACGCGTGCGTCTCGCGCCGCCTGCTGAATAAGCGATGAGCCCGAAGCGGCGACACTTTGCGCTGTGCATCCTTGCAGGCCTTTGTTTTGCTGCAGCGCAAGCACCTTTAGGCCTTTGGCCTTTGGTCGTTGTCGGTTTTGCATTGTCGGTTTGGCTGCTGAAGACATCCGAAACACCACGCCGCGCAGGCTGGACCGGGTGGAGCATCGGCGCGAGCTATTTCGCTGCGTCTTTGCTCTGGATCGTTGAACCGTTCTTGGTCGATATTGCTCTAACAGGCTGGATGGCCCCCTTTGCACTCATCGGCATGGCGGGTGGCCTTGCATTGTTTTGGGCCTTGCCCTTCTGGCTCGCTATCCGCCTAGGCAAACCTTCTTCACTGCTCGCACTTTGGCCGCTTGCCGAATATGCGCGCAGTACATTTTTCACAGGCTTCCCTTGGGGTCTCAATGCCTACGCTTGGATCGACACACCCTTGGCGCAGATCGCGGCATGGATCGGACCACATGGTCTTGGCGCATTGACCCTAACGTTCGCAGCGCTGCCCATTCTGTGGGACATGCGCAAAGGCACAGCAATCGCGTTCCTAGGGTTCGCCGCACTCGCCGCACTTGGCATAATGCGCCTCTCGAACGCGCCTGAAATAGCGCAAGATGCGCCGACCATTCGCCTTATCCAACCGAACGCGCCACAGCATCAAAAGTGGGATCCAGCCTTTGCCCCGATCTTTTTCACCCGCCTCATAGATGCGAGCAAAGCCAGCCCCAAACCTGATCTCATTGTCTGGCCTGAAACATCCCTACCTACATGGCTCAACGATGCGGATCGCGCGCTCGGCATTATTGCAAACGCAGCCAATAACACGCCCGTCCTTTTCGGCGCACAGCGTTACGAAGGGCTACGTGCATACAACAGCCTTGTGTATATGAGCACCTCTGGCGACGTTAAACATATATACGACAAACATCACCTTGTGCCTTTTGGCGAATATCTGCCGTTTGACGCCCTCCTTAGTCGTTTGGGCATGAGCACGTTGACTGAGACATTCGGTGGTTTTACCGCAGGCAAAGGTCCTGAACTGATAGATCTTGGACCACTGGGCAAAGCTCTCGCACTCATCTGTTATGAGGCTGTGTTTCCCCATCAAATGAATAGCGCAGAGGGTCGTCCGCGTTTCCTTTTGCATGTCACCAATGATGCGTGGTTTGGCACACGGTCAGGCCCACAACAGCATCTTGTTCAAGCGCGGTTTCGCGCCATCGAGCAAGGATTGCCGCTGCTGCGAAGCGCAAACACAGGGATCAGCGCCGCCATTGATGCCCATGGGCGCGTTTTGCAAAGCTTGCTACTCGGAACGGAAGGGTACATAGATACCGCATTGCCGCCAGAATTAGAGCGTACGCTTTATGCACGATTTGGCGACAATCTTGCGTTATT
>Ga0206127_1005612_pt1 | contig 10497 bp, 6 predicted proteins | sample Helgoland_Spring_6_FD_148646 | JGI IMG/M metagenome (GOLD analysis project Ga0206127, IMG submission 148646) | Pelagic subsurface seawater microbial communities from Kabeltonne, Helgoland, North Sea - Helgoland_Spring_Bloom_20160419_1 | ecosystem: Environmental > Aquatic > Marine > Epipelagic ...
GCAGCTGTGCTTCTAATTCCTTCAATATCAACTTTTGCGGCAGCTCCAGTTCTACTAAATTCCCAAGTTTCAGCTACTTCAGGGTTGTTATCTCTATTTAAAGTAAAGTATTTAGCCTTACTTACTTTAACTTTTTGACCTCCTGATTTATCACTGTATTTTATTTTAGACCCTGACTCTGGATTTATTAAAGCATCCATATCCCAACCTGCTCTTTCTAAATCACCAATAGAAACTTCCATTAACTCATCTCCAAACTTAGCGTAATAATCATAATCTTGCAAAGTTGACTCAATTTCTTTTTCTTGCTTTTTAAAACCAGGTATTGTTGCGTCAAATTGCCAACCCTTAGCTATATATTGTTGTTTTCTTTCTTCACTCCCCGCAGGTGCATTTACTACAACGTCTTGTGGATTTACAGTTTCTTGCACTGTTGTTTCTTCTGATTCCAAAGAACCATCTTCCGATATTGATTCCGTAGTTTCTGTTTCTTCGGATGCAACAACTGTCTGATCCACATCCGCATCCGTTGGTGGTGAATCGTTTGAATTTCCCTCTTCTACTTCTTCTACAGTTTCTTCAACTACTTCAGTTTCTTCAACTACCTCTTCAGTAGCGTTATTTTTTTTAAACTCTTGAGCTTTGTCATAAACCTCTTTGTCTGTAAAACCTTGAGATTGTAAGTCTGTTATAAATTGTAATAATGTCATTTAACTTAATTTAACTTGTTAGACTTTGGTTTAGTTTTTCAGCCTTTGCTTTTCTTGCTTCTGCTAAATCAAACACAGCAGCGTCTGCTTCAACAGTAGGAAATTTATTTGTTATGAATTGTTTTAAATAATTATTCATAAAATATTTTTTGTATTTGTCTAAGAATAATTCTTTATTATCTTGCGTTAAAGGTAAGTCTTCTTCGTAAGACCATGCTAAACTTCCAGCGTTTGCATCTTGAACCATTTGATCGTCTTCTTCTGCGCTAGAACCTTTAGCTATGTAAACGTTCCAAGCAGCCACAGCTTCTTGCTCAGAGCTTAATAAACCTGCAACCTCTGCGTTTATAAACGGTGTAGCTTTCTTTTCTATCTTGTCTAGATCAAACCTAAGAACGTTTCTACCTTTTCCCATACCTATATCTATAATTTCATAATCAGGCTTCTGATCAGGTCCTTTTAATATAAACGTTTCTTGTATCTTTGCTGTAGGTAATAAATCTCCTTCATCAGAAACATCTTCTTTGTTAAATATACCAGTTTCAACTAATAGTCTTAACATGTCTTTATTTATATCAGGCGTAGTTGCAACTATAGATGTGTCAGAGTCTAGTAAAGAACCTAGTGTTACGCTGTTTATTATTAAAGGTCTTTCAAAAAACGGACCTGAAAAAGTAATTTCTTGTGATCCATTGTCTAATAAATCTAAAACAATATTATACCCTTCTGTTTTAGAAAAACCTGGCTTACCTAACAGTACTGAATTAGCCACAGAATACATGTAATTATTGTTTGGATCAAAATTAGTGTCTTCTGTTTTTTGTAGTTCAGCTGCAATATCAGATAAAAAATCTAAAGAAGCTTGAGGAGCTGCTTCTAACTGTTGTAGTTTTAGCATTTCATCTTTACAGTTTTCACTATCACAATTGTTATTGTTTATTTTATTTTTTAAATAAGCATATACTCTACCAGATCCTTCGTATGCATTACCTAATATATTAAAGTTATTATCCACACGTGCAGACAGATAATCTAAATTATAACCTAACGCATCGCTATTTTGTGCTTGCCTTATGAAAAGATTTTTTACTGTATTTTTGTTTTCCATGTTTTAAAATTTACGATCCAAAAGCGCTAGTAGCAATACCACCAAGCGCGCTAAACATACCAGATGTAGCTGCTGATTGATTAGCTTGAGCAGTTGCTAAGTTTTGTTGTTGAGCTGCTATTTGATTAGAAACTCTATCTAATTGTTGTTGTTCTCTTTGTTCTGTTTCGCTATAAACAAATTGCTTACCTTGTACATCTACACTTTGCATTCTTTGTTCTTCAGCTATTAAATCTTTTTGTAAATTAGCTTCACCTTGTATTCTAGCTTTATCGTTCTGAACTTCTTGTCTTTCAATATCTGCAGCAACATCTTTTTTACTTTGTAAAGCAGCTTGAGCTAAAGCAGTTGCACCACCAGATCCACCACCTGTTTGTCTAAGTGCATCTAACGTGTTTGCTAAGGCTTGGTCTGTTTGTTCTATCTGCATATCCATAGCAGCCGTAGAAACACTTAACTGAGTAAAAGGATTACTTAGCATATCAGCTGTACTTGTAACATCTGCGTAAGGATTTATTATATCTTGTCTATTAGCTTCTAAACTATTAAGCTTAGAGTTTAGTTTTCTGATTCTTGATTTTGCTGCTCTAGCTTGTCTTCTAGCTGCTCTACCGCCAAAAATTCCACCGGCTAAAGACATTGCTCCTCCTATTATAGCGCCTGTTATTACTGCCATTTTATATTGTTTTAATTAATTTTTAATATCCATTGTTTGCTACGTATTCTGTGCTTACGGCAAATAATTCTTTTTCTCCTCCTAAATTTGTAACAGCATCTGTTGATATTGTTACTGTAGCGTAAAATCCTTTAATACCAGACATAGCATTGTAACTAACACCACCTGCGTTTATTTGAATATTACCAACTTCTCCGTTTGTAGCAGGACTATTGTTTATTAAGTTAGCTACATATAAATTTTCTTTTCTATTAAACCCAGCATAATACTGTATACCATCTTGAACATAAGCTCCTTGTGTATAACTATAAACTTGAGCTGTAGTATCTTCACTATTAGCCCAGTTGTTATTTGAAAAGTTTAAGTTTCTACCAACTGTATCTGATACGAAACTGCTAACTTGCCAACCATTACTTCCTTCGTATGAAACTGTTTTAAAGTTTTTAGGAGCTGCAACACTAGGGTTAAATACAAAAGTTATAGACGTTGGTGTTTGTGTCTGTCCATAAAAAACATTTCTTGTACCACTTTGTGAATAATGTTGATAAAGTTTACCTGAGTTAAGACTATAAAACTGATTACCTAAACTAAATATTTGATCTGGTTTATAACTAAAAAAGCTAGTCCAACCTTTTACAAGTTCATCATAAGCTAAAGTGTCATAACCAGAATCAATAGTGTTATTGTTAGGCTCTTGAGTTGACACAACGTATTGTTTGTTGTAAATATCATAACCACCTAGTATTTTACCTTCAACACCAGCAACTGTTAAGCTACCTAAAGTATCTCTAAAATAATCAATCATGTTAGCAGATGATATTTCATCTAAACCTGATTGAGATAGTCTTAATATAACATTGTTATTTCTATCAGAAAAATATTTATTTTGTCCATATATTGCAAAACTAGTAGGATCTTTACTTATACCAAACTTACCTAAATAAGGTTGTATTGCTCCAATAACTAAGTTAGCACTAGTTACGGTTCCTCCACCTTCTGCAGAGTATATAGCATCTTTATCTATTAAAGCTCTACTTATTTTTAGCTCTTGAAATATATTTAAATTAGTATCTTCTGCGTATAGTTTTTGTATTGAACCATTAGCTGGATCTACAGATTTTACTATGTCGTCTGCTACTGAAAACACATTAGTGTTATTAATACCAGTTCTAGAATTAAATATACCAGAGTATATTAACGAGTTACCACGTCTTGTTCCATTAGGTTCTTCTTCTACTAAATAAGCTTTTGCTCCAAAAGACACTGTAGTATTATTATAACCACCGTTTATTCTTGATTCTTCTATTACCCAATTATTAGGAACAGCGTTTCCGTTAGGTCTAGGATAACCTCCTTTAGCAGCAGGTATACCCATTGAACCATTCCACACAGGTATGTTACCATAACCAGGTGATGGCGTAGTTTGCGCTTTGTTTACTTTCTTAAGAAGGAATGTGTTGAAGTATTTTACTTCTATTATCGCAGCCATATATATTATTATTACTTATTTTTTTTAAACATTACAAGTGTTTGCTGGATCATTTGCGTCTAAAGCTAATTTAACAAAAGAGCTTGGTAAATTGTTTTGAGTGTATGTTGTATCTCTTGCGCAAACAACAGCATAACCAGGAAACGTATTAACTGGTGGATCTACAAAACTAACTGTACCGTTATTTACACCTTGACATGTGGTAAATAATCCTGTAATTGTGCTACCAGTTCCTCCGTAGGTAAACTTATAAGAGTAACAAGGAGTTCTATTTATAACTAAATTAAAAGTACGAGATTGAGATAAACCTCCAGCATCTGTAGCAATAGCAACACAAACATATGTTCCGTCTACCATAGAATTAGGCGGGTTACTGCCGTTAAAAAATACACGACCATTCCAAAAAGCATTTACTCTTGATTGACTTATTAAAACATTGCCAGTTCCTGACGGGCCATAGTTAACACCGTCTTTTGTTACTGTTAAGGACCATGATATATCTTTCCAAGCTACATCTGGACTTGGGATTGCTACACCAGCAAAAGCGCCATTTTGTGCTTGAACATTTATTATTGTTCCATTTCCTCCACCATCTGTTCCAGGTATGTATGTTACGTCTGCAGGTTGTGCAAATGTTGGTATAACATTTATTAACGAAACTGGTTGTTGAGTTATAAAAGATTGTACACCTTCATAGTTTACTTCAAAAGTAAAAGAGTAAGTTTGTTTAGTAGAGTTTTGATTACTATAATATAAATAATCTTCTAGCTCAACATTATAATTATTATTAGTTCTTGCTAAACTAAAAGTACTAGTAACATCACTTCCGCTATAATCTAAAACACTATGTAATTGCAATTGAGGCGGTGTTGTAGCGGCATAAACAATATCATTACTAAATTGATCTAATATTGTAAATGAAGCACTTAGAATTTCTGAGTTTAAAGCTAATGATTCTTCAAATGCACTTGCGTTAAATCCACTTAAAGAAACAGCATCTGCAGTTCCACCTAGAACAGCCTGATTTAATTCAGTTATCAAACCTTCAGATGTAGTTTCCCAAAATATATCTAAATTAGAATTAACACCATCAGTTTCCATTACAGCTAGCTGAGGCATAGTAACCCAATCGTAAAGTATACTGTCATTTGTAGGTGAAAAAGTTAACACATCGTTTACCGTTGTTCCTTCTAAGTTATTGCTTAATGTTATTTTCCAAAAACCACTATCAGTTATTGCGCCAGTTATTATAGTTCCTTCAGGTATACCATTGCCTGTTACAGTTTGTCCAGCGAATATACTATTTACAGCAGCAAAAGGATTTGATTGTGGAGATATACTAGCTAGAGTTATACCAATAGTGTTTAAACCACCTAGCGATGTAGATCCTACTGTCCCTGTTGTTATAACTGCTTGAACTCCTATTTGTTTTGAAGGAGTATTTATTCTAGCTATCAAAGGATTTGAAACCACATTATAAAAGTCTGGACTACCAACATAACTTGCTGTAGGTATTCCATCAAACAAATCTCTATCAGTGCCAATAACACTTACAATAGGTGATGTTGGGCCTGGGTAATATTGTATATTGTTTAAGTTGGTTACTGTACTAGCTAAGTTTTCAACTCTACCATGCAAGTTAATACTACTTCTAAATTGTTTTTGTTCTGGTCCAACCTCTGTTAAATCTCTAGGTACTTTGTTTATATTGTCACTTATTAATACCGCGTGTGAAGTTTTTCCTAACTCTTTTAAAGGATCGTTAGGATATGCAGCCATTATACCTGGTAAATAAACATTATAATACTCTTGCTCTGTTTGTTTTACAACAATTTTATAAGAGTACCAACCTAATGGATTATAACCAACGCTTGTTGTGTCTTCATTATATATACCTGTAGAACCTCCTGGTATTGGATTATTAAATAAAACCTTTAATGAATTACCTGGAAAAGTATCCGCGGTTATATTATTGTTTATATAATCTGAAAAAACAGTTGATCCTAAATATTGTTCATTACTAAATTCTACAGAATTATCACTATTAGATAAAATAACAGTAGATGATCTACCAAATTTATCTGACAATACTATACCAACTTGGTAATTTCTATTTTGTTTAAGTGAAGAGTTAGGATATTCTACTTTACTTGTAGTATATCTAACATTGCTTGGAGCCTCAAAGGTCAATGTAGTTGCGTCAGGTATAGTACCAGTTGTTGCGTTGCTTATAACAACAGTAGTAGATGTAAAACTTACAATAACAGTATTAGCTGGAATACTAGCGCTACCTGTAACTACATAACCATTTTGTATTGATAAACCTGCGGCTAAAGTATTTATGTTTATTGTTTCAACCGCGGTATTAGTTATACCGTTTGTTGTAGTTGTAGCAGTACCTAAATCAAAAGTAGATTTTTGACTAACAGCAACGTTGTAATCTATAGTAGACGGTGGTATATGTTTATTTTCAAAGTTACCATAAACGATTCTGTTACTTATAACTTCTTGAGCCAGTGCTCTTACTGGAACTTTATCATAAGTTCTAGTTGTTTCAGATGAAGGTAGAACTTTGTAAGGTTTTCTAGACTGATACTCATACTCATAAACACTTTCAGTTGTTTGAGCTTGAACTTTAGATATTTCTACAGTTTCTATAACGTTTATAATATTAGAATCAGACTCTTTAAACAATATATCTATTTCTTCTACGTGTAGTATACTTTGAGTTTGAAGAGGACTATAAGGTAAAGGTATTCTAAGAATTATTTTATTAACCTTGTTTTCCATAAACTCCACAACTGTGCTTCTGTAAGTGTCTTCTTCATCTTGTATATCAAGAGGTGGAGATTCTTCTATTTCTGTTCCGCTAGGTAAAGGATTTTGCTTGGTCATAAAATAACCATCTTGCTTAGGTATAAAACACTCTTGGGTAAATGGTGACATTATAGAATACTCACCATCAATAAATTTAAATCTATACGCAAATCTTACAAACCTATCTCTTAAATAATCTTTATCACCATTATAATCAGGGTTATAATATGGATTAAAGCTAAATACAATTTCTTCGTCATCTTTATCAATTAATGTTCCAGTTATACTACCGCTAAGACCAACCTGCCAATATGTAGTTTGATCTGAAGAAAAATTAACAGTTAATCCAGTGTCTGTAATAACTCCAGTTGATTTGTCTCTACGACCAACTTTTACACCAGCTGTTCCACCAGCACCACCCATACTAGTAACTATGTCTCCTTGAAATCCTGCTTTTAAAATTTGTAAATTAGATTGACCTGTAGCAGCGTCTATATTTAAACTTCCAAGACCTCCATCAGGGTAATACAAACTAACAACGTCGTACATTGTAGTTTCATATTCGTTAGATATAGAAGATTCTTTATAAAGTTGTATTGATTGGTAAGGATTATATTTTGCTACAGATATTTGATCTTCTATAGTATAATATTGATTGTTTAAAGCAACAAAATTAGACTCAGCTAAAGTTACATTTATAACTCTAGGTTGATTTCTATTATCTGTAAAATATAATAAATCTTCTAATATATTTACCCCTGTTATAGGAAAAGCTGTTGAAAAGTTTAAAAACGCACCAGAAACAAGAATTGAAGACGATTCAGTAACAGTGTTGTAAACAACTATAGAATTTTTTTGAGCAGTATTATATGATAATGTAGAGTTATTGTTATCTGTTAAAAAAATAAAAACTCTATTATTTATTTCGTCAGAACAATAACCTATAGATACTACGTTACCGCCGCCAGTTAAAACTCTAAAGTCACTAATTAAAGAATTACCTAAAACATTTTCTAGCGCACCAACATTAGCACCTTCAGATCTACTCACCTGAGCGTTCATTGCGTTTCTATATTCGTTAGCTTGTAAAAGTCGATCGTCACGATCTTTATTCATTTTACCAGTAACAAAACTATTAGTTGCTTTTGCCATTAAATTTTAGTGTTTTAACCATTTAGATTTACCTCTCATTACTTGGGTAAACTCTTCTAATTTAATATTTGATAATCTTATCTTAGCGTTTCTAAGCGCTGCTCTTCTATCTTTCTTAAATCTTTGTACTATATTGTCCGCTATGTTAGCTCTGTTAGCTAGCAAATTATATGATATACTCATATACATGGCTTCTTCAGCCATCTTAGGTACTCTAGTGTCTAAATCATAAGCTAAACCATCAGATATGTATTCTATAACTATTAACTTGTTAACTAAATTACTAGAAAAAGTAAACTTACCTTCTCTTTCATTTATACCAAACCAACCATTACTGTTAGCGTATTGTGGATTAATACCATATAAAGTACCCCAATTCCAAGGACCACTTCCAACTCCATAGTCTTCAAACATGTAACCATTATCAACCCAGTTTTGATACCATGAAGAATTTATTAAAGCTTGATTAGCTTCTTGCCATCTTTCAACTGTTATAGAAGTTCCTTCTAAGTTTTCGCCAAAACTATCCTGTGTTGGTATACCTTCATCATCTTGTAGTAATTTAGTGTAAGGATTTGTAGTTAAATTATTGTTTGGATACAAAGGTCGTTTAATACCCATTGAATCAATATAACATAAGCTTACATAGTTAACATAGTCTTGTGGCATTACTAAAGACAAGCTTTCAGGTATTGTAAGTTCTTGTGACTTAATACTTTTTAAAGTATCATAACTAAATTCTTGTAAAGATCTTTTTGCAAAAAACAATACATCAGATTTTTTAGCTGTTTGTATTATTTTACCATCGCCTACGTAACCAACCATATAGTTATTAACTATATCATTAAGTTTAACATATTGATAGCTTCCATAGTTTTCTTCTACAGCATCTCCAATAGCTTCTTCTTGTATTGTGCTAGCGTATTGACCACCATCTAATATTTTTAATTGTACAATTATAAATAAGTTAGCAGATATAGTCGCTGTAATTTTTATTTTATTATTAACAACGGTATAAGCCAAAAGATACTCAGACCATGTACCTGGTGTACCAGTAGTGCTAGTATATAATTTAAAATTGTTTAAAGTGTAATTAGCATTTGTTGGGTCAAAACTACCAAATACTAAATTAGTATCAAACGTGGTTGTAAATTCTTGACCTGCCGCGCCATTAGCTGCACCTCTAAAACCTTGTGAACCTTGATAATACTGTTGGTTTGTTTCTGTTATTAATGCCATGTCTTATTAAGATTTTATGTTTTGTTCTATCTCCTGTGCTTCTGCAGCAGCTGATTGTATTATTGTTGGATCGTTTATTATTAATCCACAGTATTTTAATATACCTATTATTAAGTTTGTTTGCTCTGATATATCTAATTCAAAGTTTACTGACGTGTTAGAGTATATGTATTGACCTAGGTTACCAGTAGTAAATTTCCACTCTGGTGCTACTGGTGTAAACAAAGCGTTTACATTTAAAACGTTTGGCTGAGGACTAACTTTTATAAGTACAGAATTATTTGGCCCTGTGCCTGTCGTGCATAAAGGATATTGCATAGTTGGAGCTGTCAATGTAGATCTTGTGATCTTAGAAAAGTCACTTTGACTAGCTAACTCAGTAATAGAATCATACTGAGGATTTGTTGTGTTGTATGTAGATATTATTTCGCCTAATTTAAATATAGTTCCAGCACCTGTGTATTCCCAACCTAGGATACCAGCGCCTGCGTTATAAGTAAACGGGGCAGTTCTTTCAAAAGGATATAGTTTATATGAAATGTCTTTAAACATGTTAAAGAACTCTGTATCGTTTTGAGTGTTATTTTGATTTTGACGGTTTACTTGGTTTCCATCTGGAAAATATGATTCAAATATTTCGTCTTGAACCAAAGTAGCTAAGCTATTAAACTCTGCTGGAGTTACATAACCTCTTTGCTCTTTGTTTAATATGTACAAGACTGTTGTATATACTGTATTTATATTTACCATTGTTTTTTTTTATTATAATATTGGGCCCGAGTAAACGAGCCCTATATTAGTATCACTTGTTTTTATAGTTTTTTATCTATAGATCTATAAACTTCTACACCTTCGTCAGTTTTTAACCATGCGGCAAATGCTGAATAAGGATTTTCATCAAATGGAACATTCATTAGTTTTCTATCATTTGTCCCCCACGTGAAAGTTCTTTGATCTCCAGATATTTTTATTATACCCATTTCAACTGCTCTTATAGCAAAGTTTCTAAGTTGTACATTTTCATCATTAGCTAATGATATAAATAACTTAGGATTATTTCTAGCAAATAAGATTATATCTCTTTTTATTTCTTTAGATGACATATCGTTTACTTTAGAACCTAGTTCAACCCTTAATATTGCTTCAGCAAAATCAACCTCCATAGTCATAGCTGAATTCATAGCTTCTACTTGACTGTTCAAAGTGTATAACTCATCTACAGCTTCTTCTACAGCGCTATATTCTTCATATGCTTTACCTTTTAAAGGGTGGTATAAAGATAATAATTTTTGTAAGTTTTGTTTAG
>Ga0206127_1005613_pt1 | contig 10495 bp, 10 predicted proteins | sample Helgoland_Spring_6_FD_148646 | JGI IMG/M metagenome (GOLD analysis project Ga0206127, IMG submission 148646) | Pelagic subsurface seawater microbial communities from Kabeltonne, Helgoland, North Sea - Helgoland_Spring_Bloom_20160419_1 | ecosystem: Environmental > Aquatic > Marine > Epipelagic ...
GCCTGCGGTCTTAATAGTGGTTCCTAAGCAGAGGTACAAATGATCACACTGCGGCAAGTCCCCACTAGCCAACAGTTCATCAAAATCTACTTCAATAGCCTTTACGTTGTCTGGTAGGTCATTTGGTGTTCGCCGTAACAAGGCAATTGGACGTTCTTCAACCAAAGCCAATTGCTTTAATACATGACTGCCAACCAAACCAGTCGCACCTGCAACAAGAGATATCGCCATTTCTTACTCCTAACAATCACGATGAAACATTTCTTAGTAATCTAGACAACATATCACACATGCTAATTACTCTAGTTAATCTAGTGAAAAAATTTACCTTAACTGGTTTAATAAGATCAAATAAAAAAAGAACAAAAATCACCTGTTAAAAGCATAGGTTTCCCAAATGAATGACTTAAGTTGGCAAGAGTTTGAGCGCGTGGAATTGCGAGTTGGAACGGTTGTAACAGCCGAGATATTTAAAGAAGCTCGTAAACCAGCGATTAAGTTAACCATTGATTTTGGGGATGAAATCGGCAAAAGAAAATCCTCAGCACAGATAACAGATCACTACACCCCGGAAGCGTTAATTGGCAAACAAATTTCTGCGGTGGTTAATTTCCCTAAAAAACAAATTGGGCCCATTATGTCTGAATGCCTAGTCACGGGGTTTGTTCAAGACGATGGTAGCGTCGTTTTAGCTGTGCCAGATAAACAAGTCATCAATGGCTGTCGATTGGCTTAGGTACATTCAACATCAATTTAGTTAGTTCTGTGCTTTGGCGCTGACTTCGACCCATGACTAATTTTTTATTCCTATTCTAGCTGAACCCTATATGATGAAGCGATGAACACTTTTCTCATCTCAGTAGTTCTCAGTATCCTCGTATATTTAGGTGTTGGCTGGTATGCAGGCCGCAAGGTCAAAAATTTAGATGATTATTACGTAGCCGGGCGAAATGCGCCCACTTTGCTTATCGTGGGTACTCTTGTTGCCAGTTTTTTAAGCACCAATGCGTTTCTTGGAGAAGTGGGCATGTCCTATCAAGGCCATGGTCCATTAATTATCATCATGACTGGAGTTAACAGTCTGGGGTACGTAATAGGGGCGTTATTTTTCGGGCGCTATTTACGTCGTAGCCGCGCCCTTACTGTTCCTGAGTTCTTTGGGCAGCGCTTTCAGAGTCGACGCCTCCAAGCATTTGCCGGTCTTACTATTGTCATCGGTTTGACCTGTTACCTTCTTGCCGTCACCTGGGGTGTTTCTCTAATTGTCACTGAGGTAAGTGATATTTCATATACCACATCCATTATCATGGTATGGCTGGGTTATACAGCATTCACACTCTACTCTGGATCAAAAGGTGTCATACTTACAGACACCATTATGTTCGTGCTCTTCTCCACTGTAGCGCTGATTACTTTGTATTATATTGTTCAAGCAGGTGGAGGATGGGACTCGAGTTTAGAACAACTAGCAACTTACAAAGAAAAACCAGAGATAATTTCGTGGCATGGCGTTATCGGTCCCGACAGTACTTGGAAAACACCTGCAGAGGGACTAATTTGGGCTCTTATCCTAGGTGTCGCATGGGGTGTGGTAGTTGCAGTCAGTCCTTGGCAATCAAGCCGATACCTGATGGCAAAAAATGAGCATGTAGTCATCCGATCTGCCTGCGGTGCAGCAATGGCAGTTCTCCTTTTTTACCTTGTAATTACTTTCGGCGCGGCCGCAGTCAATCTTATCAACCCTAACATCGACCCACCTGAAAGCGCCTTAATTTGGGTTGCGATAAACATAATGCCCACTGTTTTAGGCGCTATGTTAGTGTGCGGTATTCTTGCAGCCGGCCTTTCTTCCGCCTCCACATTTCTATCTCTTGTTGGATTTAGTGCCAGTAATGATATTTTTCAGCACTCTAATGACCCAAAGAAACAGTTGCGCTCTACACGATACACTATGATCGTCATGGGACTAATCATTGTCGTTCTTTGTCTAGTATTACCAACCAATATTTTTTGGATAACCTACTTTGCCGGACCAGTCTTCGCATCATCTTGGGGAGTGGTTGCTTTTATGAGTATTTGGAGTAAACGTATTACTGAAGCAGGCGCATTTTGGGGAATGGTCAGTGGATTCATGGGTAATGTTATTACCAATTTGCTCACACTTTTTGCGGGTGTAGACCTACCTGTTTACATGGATCCAATCCTTGTTGGAGGTGCCATCAGTTTAATTACTGTACTACTGGTTTCCGCCTCTGGAAGCGTTAGCCTTGAATCACAAAACTTTCGAGAACAATTACACAAAGCTCCAACGAACAATCAGAATTCACTGGAAATAGCACGAACACTGATCTGGCCAAAGATGATGATCATCACCGGAGTGATTGTTGTGGCGCTATTAATTAACTTTTATGCAAAACCATATGAAAACGCAATAACAAATTATGAGTTACGTGCTGGAGAACAATTATGAGCGGAGAAATGTTACTTGCCATAGGTTACGGGTCAATGATGATACTAGGAGGGTTACTCGTATGGTGGGACCTTTATAAGACCAATGATGATTCTTCTGATTGATTAAATTATGTCAGCCCTTTTGCTAAAAACTCTGTTGGTTGTTCGACCGATTAGTTGGGTGTATAAACATATTCATCACCTTCCTCAAATTCTTCTGCTAGCGTTTTATCAACCATTACCGACATTTGAGTCGTAGCAGGGTAAAGGGTTGTCACCGCATTTGCTTGATGATCAACCAACAACGCGTTTAATTCGTTGACCTTGTCTTGACGGACTGTGGCTAGATTATTTTGCTCTGTTGGGTCCTTTGCTAAATCAAACAACCAATACTGTAATCCATCGGTGGGTCTGTCATTAACCTGTAGCTTCCAGTCCCCGTGCCGCACTACCTGATAATGCCCATTCTGCCAAAACAGCGTTTCTCGATCCCAACTTTGGTCGCCCTGCCTCGTTACCAAAGGCAGTAAGTTTACGCCATCTATCTCTGCAGCCTTTGACTGCGTAGCAGCTGCCGCTGCCAAAGTTGGCATTACATCAATGTGCGCTACAGGTGTGTCAACTACTGTGCCAGCAGTAATTTTACTGGGCCATTTAATCATCATAGGGACCCGCAGCCCTCCTTCAAACATAGTGATTTTCCAGCCTCTAAAAGGTTGATTAACCTCAGGTATACCAATATAACCCGCGCCGCCATTGTCACTGGTAAACATGACCAGGGTATTATCTGCCAACCCTTCCTGATCAAGTGTATCTAGGACTCGGCCAACACTTCGGTCAATCGCTCTAATCATTGCGGCATAAACGCGTTTACGGTGGGGCTGTATATCGCCCACCGCGTCATAATCTTCGCGGGTAGCCTGTAGTGGCGTGTGGGGGCCCCAATGTGCAAGATAAAGAAAGAAAGGTCTGTTTTTGTTAGCCTTGATGACATTAATAGACTCGTCCGTCCAGTAATCAGTCAAATAGCCCTTGGGTTTAAACCTATCGTCATCTCCTGAATTGAAGGAGTTCGAATAAGTCATGGCTTTCCATAAAAATTTATCTATCGGATCAAAAGGTATCTTTGCGTTTACTACATTCAGGTCATCTTCAGGAAGGTACAGTCCACTTGCCATTAGTAAACTATCATCAAATCCCTGCTCGTGAGGCGCCATACCATTGTCATTGCCAAGATGCCATTTACCGATGTGTGCTGTGTAGTAACCAGAGTCTTTTAACGTTTCTGCAATCGTAATTTCTTCCGGCGGCAGGCCCTTTAGTTCGTAGAGCGGTTGATTAGCTTCCATTGCCTCATCATAAAAACTTGGGGGTAGATTATTATCCATACCACCGCCAATAAGCGAGACTGCCTTTCCCATCCCCGCGGGGGTTGGGGTAAATTCAAAACCCGTACGAGTAGGATAACGACCAGTCATCATCATGGCTCTGGAAGGTGCGCAGGTGCTGGCCCCAGAGTAAGACTGCTTAAAAACAGCACCCTCTTTGGCTAGACGATCGATACTGGGGGTTTGAACAATACCGCCCCCAAAGGTTGAAATATCGTTATAGCCCAAATCATCAGCAACAATAAGAATAATATTAGGCGGACGCTCTAGGTTGGTAGTGGTGCTCACACTTGGCCCTTGCTGCCAGGGTATATCTCGCGGTTCAGATACCTCTACTGAAGAATAGCGATACTCAATCACTCCCAGTAATATTTCGACACGGAAAAACCAGCCAATCGACGCTGTTACAACGATTAGCGCGACCATGATTGCTAGAGTTTTTTTCATACGGCGTTCCTTATTTTAGAAATATTATGAACGTGTTGCTACCTACCAAATTTTATAACGAGGCCCTCTTTGCTTGGGCTTTTTGTATTCCTGGGGTAGTGAACAAATTCTGTCCATACGACTAGTGCTTCCATCAGCATATTCCCACACCAGTTGTTCACCTTCCCTGTAACGCTTAACAACAACTGGCCCCCAACCAAATACATGAAAATCCAGCACTCCTTCATTCCACTTCACACCTGCAGATGTGCGCGGGCAATATTCTTTCTCACCAATGGTAAAAAGAACCGCACCTTCAGTATCGTTTGAAGTCAAGCCACCAGAGCTGTTTGGCCCTGCATCATGGATAATCCCCGCAGCGGTTACCACTACCCGCGAGCCACATTGCTCAACCCGTTCAATATGACCTACCTTACCGGTCACAGCTTTCCATAATCCCCTAATATCATCTGCTTGCTCTGTTAGAGGCTCTGTGCACTCTGCCAAAATCGGCATAGGAAAATGGTCATAACCACAATCGGGCGTGTTCCCTTTAGGTATATCTGCGGCTAACTTACTACTTCCATCAAGGATGGGTAGTTCACAGTAATCAATTTGACTGCCATCCCCGGAGAGGACCAGAGGATTAATCGTCAACGGCGGTCTGGCTGAGAAATATAGCTGCCAGAATCCCCAACTGAAAAGCAGCAGTAACCCCACCAATATTACTGCAATAATCTTTTTCATTAGCTAATGCGCCACTGACTTAGTTATTTAGTAATGTAAGACTTTTGCATATTGACACTACTAATGTCAATATATTTTGGACGGTTGCCTACTGTTAGATTTTAAAATTATTACCACTGACAATCTGTTGTGTTAAAACAAGTGGTTGGGCAACTTTTTTTCTCGATATTGGATGGCTTCACAATATTCATGAAATTATGCCTATATACTCTGTCCGCAATTGATAATAAGGTGACGGGAACCGTCAACATTTAATTATAATTACTCTTAAATAATAGTTTAAACCTAAATACACCGATATCCGAGGAGCGCTAGTTTATACATGAGACACTTCAATATTTTGATAAAAAAAATGGCCATAGCCACTCTCATTGCTGTATCAAGTAGCTGGGTATTTGCTTCCATAGAGAAAATTAATGCTCCTATAGTCCAGCCCGGCGCACCCGGCCAGCCATCACAAGCTCTGGACGCTGACACTGCAATAGCTATTGCTGATTCATCCTACACCTCTGCCGATGTCCATTTCATGCAGGGAATGATTCTTCATCATCACCAAGCACTATTAATGTCACGTCTTGCATCAGACAGGACAAACAATGAGAACGTTTTAGATCTCGCTGGCCGCATCGATGTGTCTCAGGACGATGAAATAACGCTTATGCAAGACTGGCTAAAAGAACGATCTGAGATGGTGCCTGATCCTACAGATCATCATTCAAGACATATGGGCCACGGCATGGTCGGCATGGCTACTGAAGAGCAAATGACAAACTTAGCAGACTCAAAAAGTATAGACTTTGATGAGCTGTTTCTGGGCTTGATGATTACCCACCATGATGGCGCCATTAAAATGGTCAAGGAGTTACGAGATCAGCCCGGATCAGCCTATGACCCATTACTAAATGAATTTGTTTCAGATGTAGCTAATGATCAAGCAGTTGAAATCGAACGCATGAATGAACTACTAGTAGGTCTTTCTAGCGATCCTCGAGCAGGTTTAGCGCCCGGTCTTTTCGACGCTGAAGAAGCAATTCTGAATCTAGAGCTAGTCGTCTCCCAGCGCAAGCCGCCAGGCTTTTATGATCCTAATAACCCCGCGGCTCGCGGAGCGGCCGCTCTGGAAGATGAAGCTAATGAAGAGGAGAAGCCCAAGACAACTCAGAAGTCAGCCAATGCTCTCCGCTATCCTATGCTTAGCTTTTCTAATACTGACATGGCGTTTAGTGATGATCTTCTCGTTACTGGAAGCTACCATGGTTTTAACATGTATCAACTTCAAGACTCTGGCATCCCGAACTTAGTTTCTTCGGTTGTTTGTCCTGGAGGTCAAGGTGACGTATCCATAGTGGGCGATTTACTTATTATGTCAGTAGAACAAACACGTGGTCGGCTTGACTGTGGTCTAGAAGGCGTGAGTGAAGATATCAGCGATGAGCGCTTCCGAGGAATTCGCATATTCGATATCTCTGACATCACTAGCCCCATCCAAGTTGGTGCTGTACAAACCTGCCGAGGCTCACACACTCACTCAGTGGTTTCTGGCCCAGACGCCGATGGTAAAATACTAGTCTACAACTCAGGTACATCTAGCGTTCGCAAAGAAGAAGAATTAGAAAACTGTATCGATGGCACTCCGGGGGATGATCGCACTGCCCTATTTCGCATTGATGTAATTGAAATTCCTGTGGATGATCCTTCAAAATCCCGAATCATCGATAGCCCAACGGTATTCGCAGACCCTGAAACTGGAGCGCTTGCGGGCCTTTGGCGCGGTGGTGATCACGGAGATGATACTCAAGAAACGTACCGCACAGACCAGTGTCATGATATTACCGTCTTTCCAAGTGCAAATTTAGCTGCCGGCGCATGCTCTGGCAATGGCATTCTATTTGACATAACTGATCCACGAAAACCGACCAGAATCGATGCAGTAACAGATGCTGGCTTTGCCTACTGGCATTCGGCAACATTTAATAATGATGGGACTAAGATACTCTTTACCGATGAGTGGGGTGGCGGTGGCCGAGCCCGCTGCCGAGCTTGGGACCCAATAACTTGGGGTGCTGATGCCATCTATGACATCGTTGACCAAAAACTGGAATTTAAAGGCAATTATAAAATTCCAGCGCCACAGCTAGAGACGGAAAATTGTGTTGCTCATAATGGGTCTATTATTCCGGTGCCTGGACGAGATATCTTTATACAAGCCTGGTACCAAGGTGGAATCTCGGTGATCGACTTTACCGACTCAACTAATCCAGTCGAAATTGCCTATTTCGATCGCGGGCCAATCCATGAAAAAGAATTGCTAACTGGCGGATTTTGGTCGGTTTATTATTACCAAGGCGCTATCTACGGCACTGAAATAGCTCGCGGCTTGGATGTATTAAAGTTATTACCCAGCGAGTTCTTGAGTGCTAATGAAATAGCAGCTGCGGCATTAGCCTATCCAGCTATGGGTCCAAGTAAATTATTCAATCCACAACAACAAATTCCAATGGCATGGCCAGATATGCCCATTGTAGCCAGTGCTTATGTGGACCAATTTGAACGTGCCAAAGCTATATCATCAGTCACTGCAGACAATGTCCGACAGCTACTCTCACAGCTAGCTGAGCTTATAAAGACAAATAAATCATCTAAGGTTGGAGAGGTGATTTCTAGCATTAAAAAAGAAATGAAAAGTGTTACTGCAGACCAAACCACTGTTGATCGTTTCCAACGGACACTAGAGGGTATTGCATCTCAGTCACTAGCATCGATCTGAGCTGTGACTGAGAGCAAATATTTTCCAAGGTTAGGAGGCAGGCTGTGATTTTAACCATCTTATCTGCAAGATTAATCCAACCAAATAGATAATTAAAAATGCCAAATGAAACTTCAGAATAAGGGGATCCTCAAAAGAATCCACAAACGGGTCCCCAATTGGCAGGCGCCTTAAGAAATCAGTAATTGCGGGTATCATATGAAACAGTAGCGTACTGGTGTAACCCAAGGCCTGAAAATACTTGGAGAAGCCACCAAATAGCGTGAACTTTTCCATCACAATCCCACCAGCAACTGCCACTAAAGTTAGCACACCCAACCAGTGTGCTATACCAAAACCACCTTGGTTGTATATCGCCAAAGACGACCCAGCGACAAAAATAGTAATGTACACATAAAGCCTTCCAGGCAAGTGCTCCATAGATATTACTTTATAGTGGCGCAACGTGTAAAACGCAGTTACCAGTGCAAACACACCAAATATGGTATGAAACCAACCTAACAATGTCATCTCAGGCATAATTATTCTCTCAAGTTCGCGAATTTAAAAATTCTATTTTATTTGTGAGGGTTTACTAAATACTTCGCCCCAGTACCTTGCTTTGCGTAGGCCTTGATAATCTCAGGATTTAACATCTCCTCAAAGGAAATCTCTTGAGTGTAGTGACTGGCGAAAGTCGTTTTAATTTCACTGGCAACACGCGCTCGCATCTGTCCAAAGCGCTCCATTCCGATTCGTCCAATCATAGGCGTTAATAACCAGCCACCAAGTCCCCACTGCATTCCAAATGATCTGTTTAAAATCGTCGGTGATTGGTCTAGGCCACCATAGATATAAACTTGCTTATAGGTATCTGAACCGTAACGGCTATATTCTGTAGCCGTTGCATTAGCAGCAACCTCCATTGCCGCTAGAATCTGACCCGGAAGCTTACCCTCATTGCCACCACCGGTTGCATCAAATGCCAAGGTAGCACCTGTGGCTATTAACGCTGCTACTAGATCTTTGGTAAAATTCTCATCACTGGTATTTACCACATACTCTGCACCGAGATCCTTAAGCACCTCGACGTGCTCGGCCTTACGTACAATGTTAACAAGAGGAATACCATCATCCTTACAAATTTTAACCAACATTTGACCAAGGTTTGACGCTGCTGCAGTGTTTACAATTGCTGTATGGTTTTCCATTTTCATGGTTTCAACAAAAGCTAGGGCCGTTAGCGGGTTTACAAATGAAGACGCGGCCTCCGCAGTTGTTGTATTGTCATCCATTACTAAACAGCTACTGGCAGGTACACAACGGTACTGTGAGTACATAGCGCCACCAGCTACTCCGACGGTCTTGCCTATCATGTCTTTGGCATTTGCTCCGGCATCGATAATAACACCAGAACCCTCATTACCTGCCTGCATAGGCTGGTCTAATCGCGGTGTCATCGCTTTCATCAGAGCAGGACGCACTTTCATTGAGGCGACAGTATCATCACCAGAACCTGAAACAGTCAAACTGTCTAGATCGGCTGCGAAGGTTGTCAGCAAAGCCAAATCTGATGGGTTGATTGGCGCAGCCTCCACCTTAATTAATACTTCATTTTCTGACGGCGTTGGTATTGCTACAGTAGCAATTGAGATTGTTATATCTCCTGCACTGGTTACTGTGGAGATTATCTCTCTTGAAGTTTGTTCTGACATACTGATTTACCCTTGTTGGTATGTTATCTAAGACGAATTTATTTTTTTCGGTCGGTATGATATATTGACTACAGTGTTTTTAACAAGTAGACAATATAATCATACTGGTATACAAAAACAAACCATGACTAAATGTTCACGCCCGTTGGTAAACGCTTTAAAAAGCCCCGTGGTAAATGCTTTAAAGTTGATCGGTGGTAAATGGAAACTTGCCATCATCTATAACCTGCAGGGCAACCCTGTAAGATTTGGCGAGCTAAAGCGAACGTTATCACCTATTACTCAGCAAATGTTGACTAAACAGCTGCGAGAGCTTGAACGGGATTTATTAATTCATCGCAGAGTGTTTGAGGTAATCCCACCAAAAGTTGAGTATTCTTTAACAGAGTTTGGCCAATCTTTTATGCCTGTGATGGAATCACTATGTAGATGGAGCACGGAAAATAAAGACCTTATGCAAACTCTCTCTGAGGACATTAAGCAGTAGTTGTCAGAAACTCTTACAGCTTTCTGATCTCATTTTTTAAATTACCCAAGGCCACCGTAGCGAGTATCGGTATTAACCACCAACTATCGCTCGTACTGATTGCTGGGACCAGTATTGCTGCGGCCCAAAGTAATGCTTGGCTAATCATTAGCTTGCTCATCCTATAACTCCTTATTTATATTTAAATATATTCTCTAGTGGCTTCTGAAACACGTCCGATATCTTAAAAGCCACCTCTAATGAATCTATTATTCACGTAGTAGTAAACGACTAACCGCATGTTTATCTATTTCAATTTCCTCAAAATGAATATCTCGCCAAGCTTTATCTCTGTAGCGCGCCGTTTGGTCACTGAAGTTTTCAGAACCTGGAGAGCCAGATTGGCTATAGGACAAAATAGCCTGAGCGCGAGGCCCTGCTTCGGTGAAACTAAGGGTCATTATGAAGCTAGAGCCATGAGCAATATTGTAACCACTACTGCTCAATGTTTGACTGTCCACTAAGCGGTCATTTGCTCCTGAAAATATAGGAGAAT
>Ga0206127_1005615_pt1 | contig 10494 bp, 10 predicted proteins | sample Helgoland_Spring_6_FD_148646 | JGI IMG/M metagenome (GOLD analysis project Ga0206127, IMG submission 148646) | Pelagic subsurface seawater microbial communities from Kabeltonne, Helgoland, North Sea - Helgoland_Spring_Bloom_20160419_1 | ecosystem: Environmental > Aquatic > Marine > Epipelagic ...
TGGAAACGATGCCATAGTTACTGAAAATTTAGAAGTCACATGTCGGCTCAAAAGCTCGGAATAAAAAGATAACTTGTCCAAACCGTGCCGCACCAAGCGGAAGATCTGAATATTTTTCTGACATTCCTGTAAGCCGCAGCATTGTGTGCATTGGCTCAAAGCATCCGTTCCCTGCTTCATGCATTTTTTGATTTCATTTCCATTGGAAACGAACTTCTTTTTTTGCAATTTTCGAGCGAGATTCAGAATGCATAACCGAAAGAAATCAGATGAATTCAAGCAATACAGTTTCAATTCAAGGTTTGCGCCCTGACATTACCGACATGAACTTTGCAGATCTTTTCAAAGTCAAACCTGATTTGCAGTGTGTATATTGCCGGATGGTATTATTAGCGAAAATCTAAGATAGAAATTTAAGAAACTGATGATTGATACTGGTTTACTTATATGCCCGCACACTGTGTCAGAACCGAACGATTTATAGCTTTAGGCACACCTATGCTACGTTTGCACTGCACGCACCCGATCAATTGTGCACTGTGTCCTTATACTAGATTTGTTTGTTTTTCAGGCCTGAGTGTGGGTGCACCGCTGGTAGTACGCACAAAGCTAGATACTTGTGTGCCTCAGCGGCCACGTGACAGAATCGCAACGCCAGTGCGGGCAACTTCGGACAGGCCTAAGGGGGTAAGTAATTTAGAAAAGGCTTCAATTTTTTCTGGAGCGCCGGTGATTTGACAGATAAAACTCTCTAGGGTGCTGTCTACAACACTGGCCCTGAAAAATTCTGCAATGCGCAGTGCTTCAACGCGGTTTTCGCCTGTGCCATTAACACGCAACAGCGCCAGTTCGCGCTCAACTGAAGGACCTTCAACCGTAGGATCGCTCAGTTTGCGATCCTTGCGAACAAACCTATTCTCATCTTTTTGTCGTGCGGCTTTGAGTGTGAGTTCGTTTTCGCAAAGATAGCTGTTGTCTGAGCTAGCCAGTTCGACCTTGAGGCCAAGCCCAAGGTCGAATTTTTTCTCGACATTGCCAATCTTCATATTTCTATTGATGGAGAGAACGTTGCCGCCTGCTCTCTTACTCAGCTGGTCTAGCGTCTGACTAGAACTCGCAAATGAACGTCCATCGTATACTCTTAGCGTCAAGCCAAACTCTTTCAAGAAGCCTTCTCGAAGCGTTGAGACCTTCATTTTCTTAGTGATTGTTATGTCGGACATATTCGTTGCTCCAAAATTGCCGCACGCATCTTAGTTGGTAACTTCTAGTTCTAAACTTCGTCCCTTTTTCCGGACAGTTTGGTTATTGACCCTATGCGGCGATTTTCCAAGTTATATTTTCAAAGGCCTGCTGTGGTGTTTGATATCCGATGCCTGAGTGTCTGCGCTGACGATTGAAAAGGCCTCAATGTGTTTGAAGTTCTGCCTTGGCCTCGGCACGGGTTTTGAAGCGCCACCGGTGTACCCGTTCTTTTTTCAATGAAACAAAGAACCTTTTCAAACACTAATCAAGCGTCGCTCGATGTGTCTGATTGGGGATTACAAGAAAGCTAATTTAATGGACTAATTTCAGCGCCATCCAGCACAATATCTTTGTTCAGTAATGCTCTCTAACTTTGCTAAAAAGGAGCTCGAAGGGTATCCTGAGAAGTTGCCTGTGTCCTTAGAGCGTTTCCTGCTCATCTTGAATCGTTGGGGGATTCCCACGGGTGCGATTTTGTGATTTCCTCGTGACCAGGAGGATCGCTTTATGCCCGCACCGTTGTCACCGGATATTCGCAATCGTTTTCAGGTTCTGCACCGAGAGGGGCTCTCGGCGCGGGAGATCGGTCGCCGACTGCTGATATCTGCTGCAACGGCGGTTCGGTTTGCAGACCGCCTGCGGCGGACCGGAGACCTTGCTCCAGCGGTAAACTCACGACGTCAGGGCCACGGGCGGCTTGTGCCCTGCGAGGGTTTCTTTGCAGAACTGGTGGAGCAAGATCCCGACATCACACTGAAGGAGCTGCAGGCCGCCCTTTTGGAAGCCCATGGTGTGCAAGCATCTCTGTCAGGCATTGATGTCGTGTTGCGGCGACTTGACCTCACGTACAAAAAAAGAGCCTCATCGCGGATGAGCGGCGCAAACCCCATGTAAAGAAGGCTCGGCACCACTGGTTCCGCTGGACGTTACCAGCCATCGCGCAAGCCCCACACCGCGTGGTCTTCATTGACGAAACCAGCGTAAAAACCAACATGACACGGCTGCGTGGGAGGTCAAAATGCGGCACCCGGCTCAATGCTTCTGCTCCCTTCGGTGCCTGGGGAACCCAGACCTTCATCGCAGGCCTGACCCATGATCAGTTGATCGCGCCCTGGGTCATCAAGGGCGCAATGAACGGGGAGGCGTTTGCAGCGTATATCCGGGAGGTCTTGGTGCCCGAGATCGAACCGGGAACTGTCGTGATCTGCGACAATCTCGCGACGCACAAAAACGGTGAAGCCGCCGCCGCATTGCGGGCCCATGGGTGCTGGTTCCTGTATCTGCCGCCCTACAGTCCCGACTTGAACCCCATCGAAATGGCCTTCTCAAAGCTGAAGGCCCATCTACGAAAGGTCGGCGCGAGAACCTTCACAGACCTCTTTGCCGCTATCGGCGATATCTGTGACCTGTTCACCCCAGACCAATGCTGGAACTTCCTCTCAAACGCAGGCTATGCACCAACATGAAATGGAAATGTTCTAGCGCCTTTACTCAAAAGCACATTTGGTGAGGGTGGGTTTTCCCTGTTCTTGAGCCCGACTAAGGGCCGTTAGAGGTTGGGCTGCCGATGCTGAAATTCGTGTGTCGCGGTGCACCAAAAAAAATCAATCGCCATCAGCACCCTCAGCATCCTAGTTGCGAGTTCGGTTTGCCCGCCACCCAAGCCTGAGCTGTTACGATGGCTCTGATCGATTCTGACGTTATAACTGGTTAGTGTGCCTGCATCTCATTTGCTATCAAATGCCATTGTGCCTTTTTGCTATTTTGGGAAACTAAATCGATGATTTCACGCTCGACAACTCGACATAAAAAGGTTTGGGGTCTGTTTATTGGAAAAGCGGTATACAAAGTTCTCTCTATCGATGGATCTACAATCGTCGCATTGGAGATTTCATTATCTTCAACTAATTGATGCACCATGGCGTAGGATAAGATAGCATAACCCTCATTAGCCTTGATTAAATCCAGCATTGTAGTCGGTGAGTCAATTTCAAATACCACGTTTGGCTTTAAACCTTTGCTGTCAAAAGCCTCGTTATAGAGCTTGCGCGTGCCGTCAATCATGGGCAGAAGCAAAGGTAGTTTTGAGGCTTCCTCAAGCGTAATAGTTGATCTTTTTGCCAGAAATGACGCTTTCGGGCCAACCAAGTGTAACACTTCTGTGAATATTGGATAGTTTTGATTAACCAGGCTTGGGATTGTGCTGGTTGTTATGCCTATATCAGCTTTGTTTGAGTTTAAGTGGTAAGGTACCATATCTGGTACTGCTGCTTGAAAGCTAAGTTTAACAAGCGGGTGCTTTTCAGCCATTCGTCGTATCAGTGGAATGAACAAAACCTTTCCCACGCCATCAGGAAAAACTATCCGTACTGATCCACAAAATTGACCGGTTATTTCACCGATACTGCTTTGAATACTGTCATATTGTTCAATAATGTTAGCTGCATGGTCGCAAAAGACTTGCCCAATGCCGGTTAACTCAACCCCTCGACCATGTCTCTGAAACAGCACTACACCCAAGAGTCTTTCGGTATCATTTAATTTTCGGCTTAGTGCAGGTTGTGACAAATTCATATCGACTGCCGCGGCCGTAACACTTTTTTTCTCGGCAATCTTTATGATCATTTTCAGGTGTTCGTATGGAATATTCATGATTTGAATAAATCTCTCGAGCTATAACAATTTATGTATAGCAGATAAAACAAAACTGCCAATATCTCGTCTTTGTTTTCTTAGATAGGCGTTAAGTCAACCACGCTATGATCTGTTTTCAGATCAAGCAAGGCACTCGAACGCGAATGGTCAAAGGCCCTTAAAATGTCGATTTTATTTGGGAATAAACGGGGAAGCTCTAACTCCAAAAGCCAAAATTTTGAAAGATTTTTGTATGAAAAGAAACAGGTATGATTTTATAATAGTTGGTGCAGGTTCTGCCGGTTGTGCATTGGCAGCACGTCTCAGTGAAAACGGGAAATTTTCAGTTTTACTTCTAGAAGCTGGAGGTGAGGCGTCCAAAAAATGGATAAAGATCCCTATAGGGATAGGGAAAATAATCGGTGACCCTTCAATTACATGGCAATATGAAACAGAGCCTGAAAGAGGGATGAACGGGCTAAAAATGAATTGGGCACGCGGAAAAGTGCTTGGTGGATGCAGCAGCGTAAATGGTACCGGATTTGTTCGTGGTGACAAAAACCAATACGAGCTTTGGGCCAGAAATAATTGTGATGGGTGGCGTTATGAAGATGTGTTGCCAGCATTTAAGCGGATGGAGCATCGAGCCGGGGGTGATTCAAATTTGCGAGGACTTGGTGGGCCTATTTCGGTCACAAATGCCGCACATAAAGACGCATTAACTGAGGCCTTTTATAACTCCTGTGTTAATATAGGCATCCCAATTAACGAAGATTATAATGGGACTGAATACGAAGGCGTAAGTTACTTTCAATTTTCTCAATCTAAAGGGAGGCGTTGCAGCACTGAAGTTGGCTATCTCCAAAAGGTTAGGCACAGGTCAAATCTACAAGTGGAGACTTTTGTAACTGTTGATAAGCTTATTTTAAAAAGTGAAAAAATTGGCGTGTCTTACTTTAAAAATGATGACAATTTGCAGCAAGGTGAGTCAAAAGAAATATTTGCTGAGAGAGAAGTAATTCTATGCGCAGGCGCTTTGAGCTCACCTAACATTTTGGAACGTTCCGGTATTGGCGATGCGTCGAGGCTAGCTAAACTTGGTATACCCTTAGTATCGCATACTCCGGGAGTAGGAGAGAATCTCCAAGACCATCTGAATGTAAGAACAACGTATCAGTGCAAGCTTCCAATCACTGTGAATGATGCAATTAATAATTGGTATCATGGAACTAGAATGGCGCTTCAATATATTTTTTCTAGGCGCGGTCTAATGGCAACACCAACTATTGCAGTTCAGGCGCTCGCAAAAAGTCAGCCAGATTTAGATACGCCAGATTTTCGGGTCCAGCTTTCGCATATTAGTGGCGCTGATAGATCAGAGGTAAGCAATAAACTAGCAAAGGGGTTAAGTGCAGATAATTTTTCCGGATTTAGTTTACAAGCATTTCAATTGCATCCCAGATCGCGTGGATCAGTTCACATCCGATCAAAAAACCCGGCTGACTTACCTTATATTAGTGCAAACTATCTTACTGATGAATGCGACCAAAGAGAGGTTGTAAAAGCTTTAGAGCTTCTCCGAACACTTTCCCAACAGACTGCTCTTAACGAATTAATCGTGCGTGAAGTAAGACCAGGGAAGAAAGTATGTTCACATGAAGATTTACTCGAGTACGCAAAACAAACCGGCCACACCTGCTGGCATGCTGTAAGTACTTGTAAGATGGGGACCGATAAGATGGCAGTTGTTGACCCAAAACTACGGGTCCACAATGTGCCAAACTTGAGAATTGCTGATGCCGCAGTCATTCCGCACTTAGTTTCATCCAACACAAACGCCCCAGCAATCATGGTGGGCGAAAGATGTTCAGATTTTATCAAGTCTGAGTACCAATAGGCATAATGATTAAACATCACATACTGTAGTTTAAGGAGAGAAAGATGAATGAGATAAAAGCGCCGCTAGCCGGTAAAATTTCTGGTGGCCATGTACTGGTTCAAGCTTTGAAAAATAAAGGAGTTGAAAGGATCTATTCCTTGTGCGGTGGATTTCTTAATCCTATTTTAATTGCTTGCCAGGAGTACGGTATTGAAGTTGTTACCACTCGAAACGAGATGGAAGCTGGTTTCATGGCAAACGCAACGGCAAGAACAACTCGTAAAGTATCAGTCTGCCTCGCTGAGCCTAGTGGTTTTACAAATTATATTTCTGCTGTTGCAGACGCACATTTTGCTGGTGATCCTGTAATATTTATTGGCGTTTCCGCTAATGTGAATAATTTCAATAACAATGGCTTAAAGGAATTGCCGCAGCCAGATATTGTCAAATCGATGACAAAATATGCTGTAGAAATCAATGATCCAACGCGCATTGAGTGGTTTCTAGATAAGGCATTCGACATTGCCAACAACCACCCTAAGGGCCCTGTGCAAGTGAGTATACCTACTAATTTCGTGTTTACTGGAAAGGTGGAAACGCCTACCGCTGAGGGTGTAAGAACATTTGATAAGTTCAGAAAAAAAACTCATCGACCCCATCCGGATCCTAGCGATATTGAACAGCTTGAAACAATGTTGGCATCATCAGTCAAACCAATAATTATTGCTGGTGGTGGCGTTTGGTACAGTGAAGCTGAGAAGATGCTAGAGGATTTTGCTGCAAAAAATAATATCCCAATATTCACTCCATTCACTCATCTGAAATCGGTCGATATGGCACATCCCATGTATATGGGCCTTTATGATTACCACCAAAACCCTTGCTCCAGATTGCCTAGTTTGGAAGCAGATATGATTTTATTTTTAGGTGGTCGATTGGATTTTGGATTAAACTTCGGCGAAGCTCCACTAATTGGTAGCAATACAACGCTGGTTTGTGTTAATCCTACCGCCCAAGAATTAAGTCAGAACGCTTTGGCGGATGTTCGCATTTGTTCCGACATTGGTGCCTTCTTAGATTTTTTAGATACACGTGGAAAGGTTTCTGCGGTTTCATCGGACTGGGCAAAACGGATAAAAAGATCACGTTTTGAAAGTCTGGAGCCGTACAGGCAATTTCTAGAATCTGATACAACCCCTGTCCATCCACTGCGTCTTTGCTATGAAGTGCTGATGTCTTTGGGTGAAGAGGACATATTGGTTGTTGACGGTGGTGATATCTCCTGCTGGTGTGAAACAGCTTTTAACTTTTGGGCTTTTGAAGGACGAAAAATAGGTGGGGTCATCGCTAATGGTCCTTGGGAACATATGGGTACGGGACCGGCCTATGCAACTGCTGTAAAAATGTCCAATCCGAATTCGAAGGTGGTTTTGATTACTGGTGACGGCGCACTTGGTCTGTCTCCTGGATTAACTCCGCTTGAAACCGCAATTGATAGAGAGATCTCCATTACCGTAGTCGTTTCAAATAATGCAAAATGGGGAATGATCTATGAACAGCAATCAGCGATGTGGGGAGAAACCTACGCAACATCTTTACGAGATGTCAACTACAGTAAGATTTTTGAGGCTTCAGGAGCATTTTCTGAAAGTATTACAGAAGCCCATAATATCAAAGATGCACTAAAAAATGCGTCTTTAACAAATCGCAGCGGGCCATCATTTATTGAAGTAAAAACGTCGTCAGCACCTTCACCGATTACACAAGGTCTAGTTGAAATGCGTGTACGGACTGCAATTGAATAAGATGTGTAGTCTGTTTTGTGAGGTTCCCACCATCACAGATCAATTTTTTAATAGCTAGACAAGGGTCTTTTTTACTCTTCACGAGGGCACACCAATGACAACATTTGAAGAAACCCAGAATGCTTCTGAAATATTCATAGATCCTTTAAACAACAGGGTTCGCAGATCTCCATTTTGGGGATGCGCTACAAAAGCAGGCCGGGTGTCATATCATTTGTACAATCGTATGCTACTCGCAAATACGGATGAACAGGATTACCTACATTTAAAATCAGGAGTGCAGCTTTGGGATACTGGCGCGCAGCGGCAGGTAGAGATCAAGGGCGCTGACGCACCTAGGTTGGTCCAAGCGTCAACGCCAAGAGACATTTCTAAAATGGCAAACGATCAGTGCGCCCTAATCCCGACAGTGGATCAGCATGGCTGCATGACTAACGATCCAGTTTTAACGAAAGTAGCGGAAAACCACTATTGGTTATCTGTGTCTGATGCTGATTTAATTCTTTTTTTTAAAGGTGTTGCTGCTGCAAAGAATTTGAATGTTACTATCGAAGAACCGGAGATCTCACCCCTTGGAATTCAAGGAGCCAGAGCATTTGAATTGGCAGCGAAAGTATGGGGTGAACAAGTTTTAGACATTAAGTTTTTCAGATATAAACGAGTGGATGTTTGTGGTCAGTCAATGATACTAGCGCGCTCAGGGTTCTCATTGCGTGGTGGCTATGAGCTTTATTTCCAAGGAACGGCAGGTGCTGAGGAGATTTGGGAAAAGCTTATGATAGCTGGCAAGGATATGAATATCAGGGCTGGATGCCCAACTCAATTTGAACGCATCGAGTCTGGTCTTTTAGCATTTGGAATTGATATTACCTCGGATATGACACCGTTCGAGGCCGGAATGGGACGTTGGTGCCAAATGGAGGAAGATGTCGGTTGTTTGGGCTGGAGCGCTCTTCGTAATAAACGAAATCCAAAACGACAAATTCGACCTATCGAAATTCTGGGTGAAGCGCTACCTAGGATGCAGACATCTTGGCCGTTAATGAATGATAATGGTGTGCAGGTGGGTAGAATTTCGTCTAGCTGTAGAGCAATAGGATTTGGCTGCAATGCGGCAATTGGTTTGGTTAACTCTGATCATTGGCATTCTGGTACAAAGCTCGTCGTTGAAACACCGAATGGTTCGTGCGAGGCTATTGTGAAATCAAAGTTCTGGGCGCGAAGTTAAACTCAACGCACATAAGAAAAACAGCTTTTGGCTGAAAATATCTATCAGATGATGGCATGATTAGTCACTAAAGCGGATGGGGATAGCAAATGAATATTAATAAACAATTTCAATATTTGGATATGACAAAAAGCGAGCGCATAATTGTAGTTAGATATTCGTGCACAGGAAAACTAACCTTTTTCTCAAAATATTTGATGATTGAGTTGACTGAGGCTGCCGAGATTATATCCAAACTGTCAGATGTAAATGCCGTAGTTTTATGTGCGGATGGTCCATTCTGCTCAGGCGCTGATCTTAAAGATAAAGATGGACTATTTAATTCGAGAGAAGGCTTTCTAGAGCGGCGCCAAACTATGAAGGTTGGCCCTGACATGTGCAAAGCGTGGCAAAGTATTGAGGCATTCACCATTGCCGCAATCGAAGAGCATTGCATTGGCGGAGGCGCGGCATTGGCAGCGGCATTGGATTATCGTATTATGAGTAATAGTGCCTATATGAGGCTGCCGGAAATAAGTTTAGGCATGAATATGAGCTGGCACACTTTGCCTCGTCTTGTGGCCCAGATTGGCCCGTCACTTACAAAAAAATACGCTATTTTATGTGATAAGATCCCCGCAGACGAAGCTTTACGAGTTGGACTTGTAGAGGAATCTGTGAATGCTGGAAATACAATAATGCGGGCCAAAGCCATTGCGGATCAAGTGGCTGATATGCCAATACACTCGGTTAAAATGACCAAAGCTAGTGTTAATGCAGCAGCATTTTCGCTTGTAGAAGCCGTTGGTCATGCAGATTTGGATCAATATTTACTTACTGAATATACTGATGATTTTAAAAGTGCGGCACTGAAGTTTAAAGGTTAATGAAAATGGCATTTTTGCAAGCTACACTTATAAAATTTAAAGATAATACGGATCAATCTAATATCGCATCAATCAGTGAAGGATTAAAATCCATATCCAATATTGTGCCCGGTATACTAAAGTTTGAATTTGGCCCTGATTTGAAAATTGAAGAACGTTCAATGGATTTTGGTCTCATTATTGTTTTTGAGAATCAAAGTGCTTGGGCAGAGTATCGTGCACATCCAAAACATATAGAATTTGCTTGTAAAGCTATGAAAATTATTGAGAGAGTTGAGCGAGTGCAAATACAAATCTAATGTCATTTTATTTTGAAACGGTTCTATAAAATTTATAAAAAAGTAAAGATACATAAAGAAATAAATATGGCACTGTCAGAATAAACCACCTTGGTAAGGCAAGCCTCGATAATTAGCTATGCGGCTATGCCTAATCAACTTTAATTCCACTATTTTAAAACTAGCCCTGAGATCATCCAACTTGCTGTAAAGCCGTATGTCAGATTTCCACTTTCACTGAGGAACGTAGAAGACCTTCTTCATGAACGCGGCGTGGATGTAAGCTATGAGGCTGTTCGATACTAGTGGCACCGGTTTGGCTAAAAGAAAGTCTTAGGCAGGCTGGTAAAACTCTACCAACACCGCAGTTCCAGCGGAATGCAATGGCACGGTATCCAACCAGTAATCCACCTCTAACCCCCGACCAATGTAGTTAGTGTAGTCTGTGTAGGCATTTTGGAAACTTTTCTACTGGGAATTCTCTGGGGACTTTTCGGATTTGCCTACACTGCCTACACTGTTATCCTTCTTCTTTTACGAGAAAAGGTAGTAATATAGT
>Ga0206127_1005616_pt1 | contig 10493 bp, 13 predicted proteins | sample Helgoland_Spring_6_FD_148646 | JGI IMG/M metagenome (GOLD analysis project Ga0206127, IMG submission 148646) | Pelagic subsurface seawater microbial communities from Kabeltonne, Helgoland, North Sea - Helgoland_Spring_Bloom_20160419_1 | ecosystem: Environmental > Aquatic > Marine > Epipelagic ...
TTTCAAAAATCCCCGATACGATTGTTAAAAAACTCAAATTTTAAAAAAGTTCTGTAAATTTACAGTATTGAAAAATCTAAAACTCGCAATGAGTTGATTAAGAAAAATAAGATCAAAATAGTATCCCTTGATCTTCCAACTTCACATCAGTTTATAGAACACAGGGATGAGTTTTTACAAGTAGAATGCTTTCTGCAATTAACGATCTAATGCTTGATATGCTAGCAGCTGTTGCTCGTAAGGACTATCAAGATAGAAGGGGAAGGCAGAAAGATGGAATAAAAAAAGCTAAATCACGAGGGCTATACAAAGGAAGAAAAGAGGACATCAAATTACTGCAAAACATTGAATTGTTACTATCAGAGGGCAAGTCTTACAATTCTATTATATCACTACTTGGTTGCTCTCGTGGTACTATTGCTAAAGTTTCTAAGAGAAACAAAAATAATATTGACCCACTAAAAAAATGATAATTTTCTAAAAAGAGTTAACCCAAATTGGGTGATTACATAATCTAACAATATAGTAAGTAAAAAATACTTATTAAATACCAGAAAAATAAATGTTATAAACTGGTTCACTGTTTAACTTTTTTAGGTAACATCTTATGAAAACAAGAAGTATGGAAAGTAAATTATTAATAGATAATGTATTTACAGGCACGCAGCATTCCATTCAAGTGAAAAATCATACTGTATATGAAGAGCTTATTATTGGAAAAGGTCAAAGGGAGTACGCTACCCGTCTAGACATGAAAGATGGCTCAACTGTTGTAGTAGAATCAGGAGGAGAGCTTAATGTGGGTTACACAAAAAACCTTGGTAAGACTTTTGTAGTTGATGACAGCACCATGCCAGAAGGGCATTTGCTGTGGATGGGTTCTGGAGCAAATATAACTGTAGAAGATGGAGCTATTCTGCGATTTCGAGATCCAATAAATATTGAAGAAATTGATGGTATTCACAATTATGGCAGAATTTTAGTGGGCGAGGATGCTCACACATTTGTAGATTTTATTTAGCTAATAGTATCAGTGATAATATTAATTCTATAAGCACAATGCTGTTTACATAATTCTCAATCTGGAGTTGACATATCAGTCTCTTTCTATATCTTGGTTTGCAAAGCTTTATAAAGTAAGAGGTTTTATATGAAAACAAAACAAGCTATCTGCATAATGGATAATTCATTTACCAATGATATGGCAACTCTTATAGCAAAAAACGATGAAGCTCTCTCGGATAATGAAAGATTTAGAAAGGAATTGGTAAAGTACCAATTAGCAAATCAAGTTAGCGATATCAAGAAAAATATTAACTTTGAAAAATGCAGAGAGTTTTATAACCAAGAAGGTCAGAATCACGATTGGAGTAAATTAGCTGATCAAATAAAAAATGATCCCGATAGCTTCTTCTGTAGTTTTATAGACAATGATGATGATATTGTAGATTTATCTGGAGAGATAGATTGCCAAGAAGTTTAGAGCTTAATTCTAAAATTTGTTACCAACTCATTGCGAGTTTTAGATTTTTCGAATATCCTAAATTTAGCAAATTTTTTTAAAACTTGAGTTTTTAGCAAAAATATCAGAAAGATTTGAAATTTAACTGTCGAAATCACTGATTTTCTATAATTTAGATATTACTTGCCCATAGATTACGCAGTAATCTTTGTTTTTTTAACGCCTATTATCCGCAAAAATGTCTTAAGTTAATCATGCTGTAGGCTATGGTTTTTATAGCATAATGATTAATACTGTGGAACTCAAACCTCAATAACAGACGTTTAAACTTATCCTCCCAAGCAAAAACTCTTTCAATGGTTCTAAATCTCTCTTTAAAAATACTCTTGCAGAAGGTTTGTTTCTTACCTCGTTTTGATTTCTTGCGGTTTCTCTTGTTTTCTGGCGCATTAGGAGTCATGCCGAGATTGAAAATTGCTTTACGATTTGTGCGTGAATTATACACTCCATCTAAACTCATGATACCACCCTCAAGCTCTAAACCAACTCGCGTGACTATTGATTTTAAACTCGATATTGCTGGAGCTAGAAGAATTGTTTCGTTTCTATTTCCCGGAGCTGTCACGAAGGGAGCAATGACATTGCAGTTTCTATCACAAAATACCACAACCTTATCTCCTTTGGTATGTTTGTGTCCATTGTAACCTAGATTATCGCCCCTTTTTTAGCAGCCGTGCAAGTGCCGTCGCCATGCAGTATATCAGTATCAAGCATTTTAGCATTAAATAACCTCACTACTGATGCCTCGAAGATCCTATCGAAACAACCATGCTCGCGCCAGAATGTGAAAGAGGTAAAGATTTTTGTATGATGGATCTCTGGTTTTCCACTTTCATCTTTGTCTATTGGTATTTGCTCCCACTGGCATCCAGTATGCATGAATTTAAGAATATAATTGAATATTTTAAAAAACGATAATTTCTTACTTGGTCCACGTGAGCCTTTTTTTAAATGCGGTAAGACAAATTCATTAAACTCAGATTCCTTCAATGCTATAGGAATCTTATTGTACAGCCTTTTTTCTTTCATTTAGTTTGTCACCTATAAATATTATTTACAAACGACAATACACCCGAACTCCCTTTATAAGCAAGGCTTTAGCCCCGCTGCGTGATATAAATTAAAACTCGCAATGGGTTGTTAGATTGAATCCGTTTCTGCATTCAAACTTTCACTTTTAATTTAGCCGTCTGCAAGACCGCATGGAACTTTTGCAAAAAGTTCTTTAAGTGCACATTCTGACATTCTGAAAATTTACATTTCCATCATAACTACTGAATTTTGCTTTTGAATTTCTTTTTTCTGAATTTGCGTAAAAGTTATAGCAAACATTTCCTGAATTTTGGTATACGCAAGGTGCATTGTGCCAATGCGTATTTTTTAGAACCACCTGAAAGCTTTGTGAGATAAGAGATTGAAGTGTGCAGTTTTGAAAAGTAAATACAACTCAAGAAAATAGCAATTTTTTGACTGAATTTAGCATCAAAATTTGTATGTATTTTGTATGTATATTATTTATAATGAACGTAACTGTTATTTTTATATTTAGAGGTGTGTGTGATGCAAAGGAAGGATTTAGATGATTACGAAAAAGATATTGATAATAATTTTTCTAAGCAGGAGAGTGTAGGTGATACGGAGATGCGGATAGAGAGATTAAAACAATCCGCAATAAAACATCTAAAAACAAAAAGACCCGTAACAATCCGCATTGCTAATAACGATCTTGAGGCAATAAAGATTAAAGCTTCTAAAAACGGAGTGGCGTACCAAACTTATATCAATATGATAATTCACAAAGAAGCTATAAAAGCATAATGAACTTCAAATATAACCATGAAAAGAATGCTGAGCTACTAAAGACTAGAGGAATAGGATTTGAAGAAATAATACAATCTATCTCAGATGGTAACTTGCTAGATATTAGGAAGCACCATAATCAAGATAAATACCCTAACCAAGAAATCATGTATGTGCGTATATTAAAAGAAGTATATGCAGTCCCATATATCAAAGAAAATGATAATTCCATCTTTTTAAAAACACTATTTCCAAGTAGAAAAGCAAGAAAAGAACTACTTAAAAGTAGAGTCTTTTGAATGCGTTTTAATGGTAGTTTTAAGTTTTTGTTTTAGATATCCAGTATTTGGACATGAATTACATCTTTAGAACTAATTCAGTATTATCTTTGCTTTTTACTAGGGTAACCATCGTTTTTTCTATTTTTTTAATGACATAACCTTCTATTTCATCTCCCACGCTTAAGACATAATTATTAATCACGGTATAGTAACCAGTTCCATCCGAGAAACCTATAGCACAAAGAAGAAGCCCCCGTTTGTATCTATGTCCATCAGGTAGTTTAGGTGACATGGGGTCACTTAATGCACCAAAAGACACTTCGCAGTGAGTTACAAAGAGTCCTAAAACGAACAGCAAAAACAAGCTCTTAATCGCGTTTATGTAATACATCTACTTTCACCTCAATTTTTAAATTGCCATCACCTTCATTACTTAACTTTAAATTATAAACTTTAAGCAGAGTATCGCTTTTTTCTAGGTGTTTAACTAGAGACAAAAAATCGAGGTATTGACCATAGAAAACAAATCCATGTCGAGCTATAATAGCACTACTATTAGTCTTATAAAATGAAACTTTTTTATCAACTAAATAAAGGTTATACTTGGCAGTTAATTCGTTTAAATTATTTAATTTCGACTCCCTTACCTTTAGATCTTTATTACTCTTAGGCTGGGTTTTTATAAGACTTAATAAGTCATGTATTTTGAAGATGTCGTTTATAAGAAAAAAAAATATAATAAAGAACGCGCTCAATAACAACGCATTTAAAAAAAAAAAATTTTTTTGATATTCACTTACAAAACATTCTTTCTTGATAGGATTATTTTTGAAGTGTAAAAATACTCAAGACTATTTTCCTTCTCTTTATTATCTGGGTTTTTCTGATTTTTAGTCATTTTTAAAAACCTAGCATAAGCCATTGGTATTTTACTTTCTTCGGCTTTGTTATTTTTTTTTGACATCTTTTTTACGGCACTTGTACTCACTACTTCTAGAACCAATTTAGAGTTCTTTATTAAGAGTGCTATATATTCATTCACTGACTTAGAATCCAAAGCTTTAATATCTAGCGTCACTTTATTATCCTCTATTAATATGCTATCAATCCAAACACCAATATGGGTAGTTAACGCTAGGGAATTTAAAATTCTAACAAAATCTCTTGGCTTCATCTCGTATCTTTCTTGCATTTTTTTTGCTAGATAAGACACCCTCACATCTCGTTTCTTCTCGATGTATGGGGTAAGGTAATATTTTCTAGATACAACGATTATGATTAAAGTTAATATTAATGACAGTGTTGTAATTTTTTTCTGAAGAAGATAATGTGCTTTTTCTTTTGAGTGTATTATCAAGTTATTTAACATTTATTATAGTTGGTTTTATTATTAGAATAAGATCCACCTTTTTATCTTGATATTCCTTAGAAGAAATGAGGTCTAGAATTTTACCTATATAAGTTCTTTCATTATTTATGGGCAAACCAGACTTAGATAGCCTTGAATCGCTTTGGGTTAAACCTCCTAATATCACTAATTCTTCATTTGAAGCCTTGATAACGGTATCCATTTCTCTAGATTGAACTGTAGCAACTGGTAAAAGTGTATTCTTGTTATTCACAGTGATAGATTTTTGTTCTTCCATAACTCTTGTTATCATAGGATGTATATGCATTAAAATATCGCTATCATTCACGATATGAACCGTTGTATCCAGGGCGATACCAGAGAAAAATGGAGACAAATCAACGCCAGACTCTTCTTCCGTTTGGTTTTGGGAATTTAGCCTAACATTTTTTACGTTGGTAACGAAAAACCTTTCGTCTCCGCTTTTTATTACCCCCCTCTCGTTATTCAAGACCATCAACCTTTGCGAAGAGAGTACTGATACCTTTCCTTGTGAGTAAAGCGTATTTATTACAGATTCAAGCCCCCCTGATATTCTTCCATTAAGCGTACTACCTATCATTCCATCAATGGACCCTAAGGAGTAATAACGTGGATCATTATCTGAGCCTATACTACCTGCATGATTCAATGAAGAGTAATCCAATTTACCGTTTTTTAAATTCCATTGCACTCCTCGCTGAAACTCTTCTTTAAGCTCAACCTCTAGTATCTTTATTTCGAGTAATACTTGTTGCGTGGATTGTGCATTTACTTTATTGATTAATCTTTTGATATTTTTTATTTGTTTTGGATATCCGTTAACTACTAGTAATCTGCTTTTTTTATGAATATAAAAACCCACATTACCGTTGTTTTCTTTTTCTGAATCTAATAACAGAGACTGAGAAACCATAGATTCTAGATCCTCCCAAAACTTTTCTTCCGTTTCTGAGCTAATAGACGAAAAGCTATTGGAGGAATCCTTTTCATTTAACTTACTATTTGACACTCCAATAGAGGATTTGCCTACACGTAGAAAGTTATGATGATTAACATCAATTACCTCACTAACAATACTTCTCCTCCCTACTATATAACCCGAAGAAATTCTTTTTACGTTAAAGTCGAACTCTTCTATTAAAGTCTCTATAATCTCCTCTAAGGAAACCTCTTTCATTGATAAGCTTACTATTGGCTCACTTTCTTCTTGACCAGCGTTTCCTACGCTGTAATTAATATCGGTTTCGTACACATTGGACAAAAGGTTTAGAAAAATACTAATTCTAGTATTTTTCGCATAAATCGACGCCTTTTTTTTATTGGCATCTATATAAGGGACCGTTTTCTCTTTAATGAAAGTATCTCGATTACGACTATTTTCGAAAAAGTCATGGAAATCTTTTATATTATCGTTGTAACTTTTTTTAATGTTTTTCTCTACGCAACCCGTCAAGGATATAAAGAAAAAAAATAAGAAAAATAACCTCAATATTACAAACTCTTTTTTGCCTTGATAGCTACAAGAGTGGCCCTGGATAAAATCATCCAGTACCACTCTTGTAGCTAAAAAAATTGTTTCTGTGTACTAAGTAGTAGGGATTAAGTCCTGATTAACATAAATACACATTGATAGATAAGGGTTTCCAGTATTCCTTCTGATAAATGAAGCACTGAATTCAGGTGTGCCGCTTGAGTTCATGAACTCCGCTACGTCCCTATCTGAGTTAGTTAAGCATTCCCAAGATGTCACTCTTGCGTCATTATCGTTGTGCATAGGCAGTAAAGCTATCTCCTTTCCTAAAAGGGCGTGAGTAACAGGAACCTTTCCAGTTACCGTTTTCGCTCCTTTTTTTGTACCTGCAAACTTAAATAATACTTTATAATCTGTATCTATTGTTAACTTATCTATGTAAGGGTTTGATCCAGTGGTTTTTAAAGCATTAACCTGTGCAGCCATTGCCACACCTCCATTCTGTTCATACAGCTTTTCTGCCTGTTTTACAGCAGTCTCTATGGCAGTTTCCACATTTCTCATAGTTCCTTTTACTGCTGCTAGATTAGCAAAAGCAGCACAAGGTACAAATGTGGCAAGAGTAGTGACGGTGAGTAATAATTTTTTCATAAAGCCTCTTCTAAAAAAAATAGTAATTATTATTATTACGTGCAACCCTTAATAAAAAAATAAAAAAACAACAATTCTTTAACTTATTCTGGTTATCTGTTGCTTTTTAGTACTACTTGCTCTAAGAATTGGCCATTTTGCTACCTAGGGGTGCAAAAAATACGAACGCTTATAGGACTCTTTTTTGAGAATTCAGAAAAAATTTGATATAGTAAAAATTGCTAATAAAGGCTCTGAATAAGAAAGTTTCACAAACACGCCTCTAGGCCACATCTAAAACACCTCCAAAACGCATTTTAAGAGCTTTCTAGAAAGGAAAAAATCTTTTTTTATCGTACTTAGAGTATGCATTTTGCTCTTCTAGAAGCTGTTTATAGAGATAAATAAAATTTATCGGGGTTGAGTAAAGAAAGACTGATTTGAAATCCCCCCTCAAAAAATAACCTTATTTTGCTAACAAGAGGGGTGTTCGAGGGGATACTTCCCCTCACCAGGTAAAAAATTTTGTGAGCGTACAGCGAATTCAATACACCACGAAGAAATTATATTTTATTCTGAGTGCGCACGTACGCAACTTTTTTTTAAAAGTTGCGTACGGTCTTGCAGACAGCTTATAAAATTCTATTTTTTATTGGTAATTTTAGAGAATAAAGAAGAGACAATATTTTGAATAGGTTTTGTATTTTTATCTTCAAATGAGAGCTGTCCATCCAGTATATTAGATTTAGATTTTTTATCCTTATTTTGTAACTTAGGTTTTTCATATACGTTCTTAGAAATACCTGTATGTTGATTATATCTTTTAGTAATTCTTGTTTTTTTAAACACAAATTTAACAGCAATTACTTTTCTTCCTTCTTTGATTTCTTCATACCCTAGATTTAATTTATAATTACTATTGATCTCACTGCATGCATGGTCGAAGGTTCTGTTTTTAAAATCTTTGTAAGATTTTAATTTTTCACCTACAGCAAAGGATTCCCGCAACTGATCCACTGACTTTATCATATATCCAGTGTCTTTAAACTCTTGTATTAATTCATATAGACGAGTAGTGTACAAGCTGTTGAAATTAGATATCTCTTTCAGGTTATATAACAAGAATTTCTCCTTTACCTGCCCCAAGTAAGGCATAATATCATCGGTGAATTTAATAGAGATGCGCCCAGATTTTTTAGCATACTCTGCTTGAGAACATACGTTGATTCTTATAATGCTACTATGATCTGGTCTTGCCACCTTGATATCGGTTTTCATTAGCTTATCTACTGCTTTTGTTAAAAATCTATAGCTATTGTCTATATCAGTATTAAAAACTTCGCTAAACTCCTTAGCCGTCAATACATGCTCTCGTTCTAGCGCTTCTGGTTGTAAATACTTCCCCTCTTCATCAACTCCACCGATCTTACTAACTAAATGCAAAAAAACTTGATAATCGTTATGAGTAAAGTCACCAAAGTTAGCGGTATTTAGCTTCTTGTTTTTATACACTTTTGGAGTTTTAGATTGTAGAATTTTAGGCAATTGATTTTTTGACATACAGGTTATTAATTTTCGCATAAAGGGACATTATAACGTATGTCTTTTTATATAGCAAAAACTTTAGTATTTTTTAGCTGTAGATTTGTCCCCCTTTAGCTGTAGATTTGTCCCCCTTTAGCTGTAGATTTGTCCTATTACCCCCCTCAAGACGCTAGCAAACATAAGGGCTTCAAAGGTGCCTACAAATAGTACTTCGTACAAACAAATAAAGAAACTAAAGGGATAACCCTGTGGATAAGTCGGTCGAGAAACGATTCATTTTACTTCTTTTTTTGTATCGTTTTTAAAACATTGAGTTCGCTACCGCTCACAAAATTTATTGAATGAGGGGCGACCCCTCAAACACCCCTGTTGGCAAGAAAAAGATTTTTAGGGAAAGTTAGAGATGAATTAAAACTAGAATTCTGTTTTGAAATTTTTGAAGATTCGTAATTAGCAAGATTGAGATTTGTTTTTCAGTTTCCAGCTTTACCAAAAATCAAAACTTTGACTATTCCGCTCTGATTTCAAAAAATGTTTTTTTTTATACGAGATTGGCACTTTTGTTTTATCCATTTTTTGAGATGTTTTTCTAAAAAAGTCTAGCAGGTTTAAAACTCCTTAGAGAAGTAAAATACCCCTTTTGGTATCTTTGCTCAAAAAAACAAAACATCACGCTAAAAACATACTTAAAATGCGTTATATAGCTATATTATAGGTGGGCTTGGGTGGTAAATTTTAGTTTTCTGTGGTTTTGATGATTTTTATTATCGTGTGTTCGTCAAACTAGCGTTTTGAGAAATCATGGAATTGCTTCTTACGAATTGAGTGATTTCAGTAAGTGGGATATCTTTTTTCTGTTTGTACAACGAATCCAACAACAAGCGTTTTCCAATAGTGTGATTAGTGGTGATGGGATTATGATACTCCATTAACTTAAATTTGATTCTTTTTGTTGGTTCAACATACCAAATTTACGCCTTGCCATCAAACGTAATTCAAAACAAATTCTCGTTAATTTTCTTGAGCAACGCTTTTACGAACTTGAAGGAAAATAGAAAGGGTGGTAACTTGCAGAAACATCGGTGTTTAATCACACTAACGAGATCTAAAACACCTAGTTATTATGCTAGGGGTCTTTTGCTATAATTGCCTCGGCATGAAATGCAATGGAGGTCGACTCGTTGACTTGATTAAGCCCCTAGTACCAACTAATCACTAGGCGTTTTATCATGAAAACTCAAAAAACAATACAGCGTAAAAACTTCAACAATTTCTATCCGAACATCAGGAGCAAGACCTTGATGTTAAAAACAAGTTATCTGCATGGCTTGAGAATAACTCGGATTGTGGATTTACCATCGTAGAGCTAGGATTCGTTTTAGACTTGTTCAGTACTATCAACGAATGTGAGGCTATGGGAAAATCCATAAGGTGGAAATGGAAGGATTATATATCTCGGTTTGATCTCAAGTAGTTAGATTTTAAAGTAGCAGTTTTGCGTTAACTTTGAGCGGAGGATTGAGAATTTATTTTCAATCGATAAGTGCGCCTATCGGAATTTATGTAAATTTCTTGCTTGGAATGAGAATAACTAAAAATCAAAAAGCTTGTTTTAGCCTTCTTACAACTCATTGCGAGTTTTAGATTTTTCAATACTGTAAATTTACAGAACTTTTTTAAAATTTGAGTTTTTTAACAATCGTATCGGGGATTTTTGAAATTTCACCGTCGAAATCACTGATTTTCTATAATTTAGATATTACTTGCCCATAGATTACGCAGTAATCTTTGTTTTTTTAACGCCTATTATCCGCAAAAATGTCTTAAGTTAATCATGCTGTAGGCTATGGTTTT
>Ga0206127_1005617_pt1 | contig 10492 bp, 9 predicted proteins | sample Helgoland_Spring_6_FD_148646 | JGI IMG/M metagenome (GOLD analysis project Ga0206127, IMG submission 148646) | Pelagic subsurface seawater microbial communities from Kabeltonne, Helgoland, North Sea - Helgoland_Spring_Bloom_20160419_1 | ecosystem: Environmental > Aquatic > Marine > Epipelagic ...
ACAGGTGGCTGGCATGCTTCTATGGCTCAAATGTTAGGGTTATGGGTCAAAAGGTCTCCTTTGTCAATAATCAAAAAGAGATATCTTTCCTTTTTGGTTAAACCAATAATTAAATATTTACTAAAAAGAGAACAGAAAGAAAAGATAATGCTTAGTGAGGGTCAAATGATAACAGGACTATACGGTGTTGCAAAAAAATAGAATCAACAAAAATAATTTCTAAACATTAACGTGAAAAGTAAAAAAAATATATTAATTGTTGCGCCTGCCAAAATAGGTCTTACTGAGACATTTATAAGAGCGCACATAGACCAGTTGTATGGCAATGTGTTTTTCCTCTATGGTTGGGACTTAGATTTTAAGACGGAGGCTGATGTTTCTCTTAAGGAGCTATATAAACCCAAGTCTAGTTTTTTGACCAAGTTCAAATCTTTATTACCACATTATATTTATTTTCGTCTAGCCCAAAAGCCAAAAAAAAACTACACAAAACAAGCGCTTATAAAACGCTACATACAAGAACATCAAATTGATGTTGTATTGGCAGAGTATGGTACCGCTGGAAGTTTTATTACTCCAATTTGTAAAAGTTTAAACCTTCCTCTATTGGTTCATTTACATGGTGTTGATGCATCACGGAAAGATATATTAAACAACTTTAAAAAAGGGTATCAACTTATGTTCTCTTATGCTTCAAAAATTATTGTAGTATCAAATGCTATGAAACAAGCACTTATGAGGCAGGGTTGCCCTGAAACCAAGCTTTTGATAAATACCTATGGCCCTCACCCAGATTATTTAAATATAAAACTAGATAATAATTCTAATTTTATTATTTCAGTAGGTAGACATACTCATAAAAAAGCGCCTTATTTGACCATCTTGGCGTTTCAGAAGGTTATGGAACAGCAACCACATTTAAAACTTAAAATGATTGGAGGCGGAGAGTTGTTTGATGTAAGTAAAAACCTAGTTAAAAGTTTGGGTTTAGAAAATAATATAACTCTTTTGGGTGGTTTAGAGCGTAAAGAGATTATTAAGCATCTACAATCTGCTTTTCTATTTGTACAACACTCTATAGTCGCTTATAATGGAGATAGTGAGGGTACTCCAGTTGGCATTATTGAGGCTATGGCTGCGGGTTTACCAGTTGTTTCAACAAGGCATGCCGGGATTCCTGATATAGTGATAGAGAATAAAACAGGCTTTTTAGTAGATGAAGGTGATATAAATACAATGGCGAAGGCGATTATTAAATTAGCTGAAAATCGCAAACTTTTAAGCGAATTTGGTACTAATGGAAAACTATTAATTGAAAAAAACTTTACACTAGAAAAGCATATTAATATTTTAAACGATATTATTATTAAAACATGAGTAAAAGAGGATTTATGACCATTGCATTTGGTAAAGAACGATACATTGATATGGCAATTAGTCTTGGGAGAAGTCTTAAATTAAATTCTCCAAATATCAAAAGAGCAGTTGTTACAGATTCAAAAAGTGTTGCTTTAAAATTTTTTTATGATTTTATTATTCCCTTTAATCATGATTATGGTAAAAATGTTGAACAAAAATTACATATAGATAAATACTCACCTTTTGAGGAGACATTATTTATAGATTCAGATTGTTTAGTGTTTAGAGATTTAGAATTTGCTTTTGATTTATTTAAAGGTTCAAAAGCCATTGCTATAGGAACAGAGTTTTTCTTCCCTAATGATACGTGTGTATTTGCAGACATAAAAGAGGTGACTCAAAATCTTGGCATAATAAAAATACCAAGATTTAATGGGGGTGTTTATTATATTTCAAAATCTTCAATACAGCAAAATATACTTATTAAAGCGCGCAGTTTTATTAGCAACTATAAAACAGTAGGCTTTTATAGTTTTAGAAACCAAGGTCCTGCCGATGAATTATTAATTGGTGCATCACTTGAATTATTAGGACACGGTAATATAAGCGATAATGGTTTACTAATGAGAACACCAATTGGTATTGTTGGTGATCTTGTTGTTGATGTTTTTAAAGGTTATTCAAAATTCAACAAATCTGGCCACAATGTTGAACCTGCAATTATTCATTTTGCCGGCAACCTAGTGAACCTTCCAGAATATAAAAGAGAAATAAGGAAATTAGATATTTATTATGAAAGTGTATTTCTAAAAGAGATTAAAGTTATATTATATCATAAATATTTCAATTTATATCAAACTTTACGTATTAAAAGGGAGTATTTATGGTCAAAAACCCCACGTTTATTAAGGCTAGTATATCATGGATTAAAGTGTAGAATATGATACCAAAAGTAAGATTTGTTACATGGTCTAGTGATCCTGATGATAAGAGACTTAAGCTTTTAAAAGAATCAGCAAATAAAACTAACATTAATATTGATGTGATCCCTTGTTTCAGTTTAATGGATAAAATATCGAGTCTATTAACCTATTTAGAGAAAGTAAACGATGAAGATATCATTTGTAGTACAGATGGTTATGATGTGTTGTATGTTCAAAGTGCGGACCAAGTAATGACCTCTTTTTTAGGGTTTAAAACGGAAATTCTAATTAGTGGTGAATGTTATTGTTCTCATCATTTTCCTGAAACTAAAAAGTATTTCCAAAAGCTACACAAAAAAACAACTTATCCCTATTTATGTTCAGGTTTGATAATAGGGTATGCTTTAGCACTAAAAAGCATGTTAAAAGAAATGTTGTCGTGGAATTGGCACTCACTTGAACAAGAGTTTAAAAAATATCAAAATATAGGAAGTTTTAACGACCAAACCTTATTTGGTCTTTACTTTACCAAACCTAATAATAGAATTGAAATAGATACTGAGGGCAAGCTATTTTGGACTATGACAAAAGCACGCTTTGATATAGATGAGCACGTAAGTTTTGAATCGCAATTAAAAAATAATATTAACAATACCTTTCCTGGTATTATACATGTGCCCTACATCAGGAAATACTATCCTGCGTTTATTTATATAGCGTATAAATTAGGTTTAAAAATTAGCAACAACAATATTGATTTTGACTTGCTTTTTTCTCATTACACTCAAGAAGTTCCAAACATAGATAAGCATGTGCTAAAATTACATCCAAATTTATTAAAGGAGCTTAAAAAGAATCCTTGTTTTTTGTTCTTAATTAGTAGAAGAATTATTAATAATTTTTATGTGTGTGCGAGAAAATGGCTAGGTCTTCAAAGGAGAAGATTGATTAGTTTGATTTTTTTTTTAAGAATGACAGATTATTGAGCTCTGGATTTTCGAGGTTATTGAAGTTGGAATCTGTTTTTTTAAGAATAGTTTACACTATTCAATTAAATAAAATAAAGTTACAATATATTAATTTAGACTCGAGGCTTGATAGAAGAGACTATATAGAGAGGCAATTAAATTATTATAAATTGTATTAAAGAAGAGTTTCTGCTTCTAGCTATAATCTAACAAATACTATTTCCAGCCATGAACAAAGAATACTTGAAAGAAGTATTGAACCTTATGTTATTAAGAATGGTAATTTAGGTATTATTGGTTGTTATATGAGCCATATAAGAGCAATAGAAAACATAAAACCACTTACAAGTACAATATATTTGAACATAGAAGATGATTTAGAGATACGAAGTATCAAGTTTTTTCCAACAATTATTAAAAAAATAAAGAGAGCCCCAAAAGATTGGGACATTTTACTGGCTGACAGTTGTTTTAACCCAAAACATGAAGATTTAATTGGTGACGGATTTTATAAGACCTCAGCACCATATCCAGTATATGCAGGCACGCATACTGTTATAATTAATGCTAAGCACAAACAAAAAATCCTAGATATTCTTGCTAGCAATACTATAAAAGAAATTGATAAACGTCTTTTGCACAATGACTTGGGTTTAAATACGTATGCTTTTCAAACAGGTTATGCAAGACAAAATAAGATCTTTGAATCTGATATAAATTCAAACTAAAGTGTATAATGTATCAATAGTAATACCAGTTTATAATGCAGAGACGTTTCTAAGGAAAGCAGTAGAATCTGCAGTGTATTTAGATGATGTTGGAGAAATAATTTTAATAGAAGACCAGTCTCCAGACAATGCTTTAGCTCTTGCCAAGCAATTGGAACAAGAATTTGATAAAGTTAAACTTTTTCAGCATCCCGATAAAAAAAATCATGGCGCGGGAGCCTCCCGTAATTTAGGCATACAAAAAGCAAGTTGTGAATATATAGCCTTTTTAGACGCCGATGATTATTATTTGCCAAACAGATTTGCTAAAGATAAATTAGTATTTGAAACTCATGATAATTGTGATGGGGTGTATAGCGCTGTTGGCACACACTTTTATAGTCAAGAATCAAAAAAGGAGTTTTTTGATAAAGGTTTTGGTTATCAAGAGATACTAACTTTAACAGGGGACGTGCCTCCACAGGAACTTTTTGCAGTTCTATTACATAGGCATCAAAATATAAATGGGGAGTTTCATACCAATGGCGTTACCTTAAAAAAATCTGTCTTTGAAAAAGTTGGTTATTTTAATACAGCATTAAAATTACGTCAAGACATTCATCTTTGGAGGCGCCTGGCAGGCTTTTGTAATTTATACCCGGGTGAAATTGTTACTCCTACAGCCATTCGTGGCATACATGCCAGCAATAGAATGACAAAGATTAATGACCATAAACAGTATATAAATATTTGGTGGAAAAGTTTAAAAAAAGAGTTTAAGACCAAGCATCTAGAAAAGTCAAAATATAAAATTTTTGAACAAGCGTATTTTAATTATTTAGCAAATCAGCCTAATAAGGCAGTTGCTGTAGTTTCCATTTTAAGCAATGTACTTAAATATCCGCGTATTATTAAAGAAGCTCATGGTGATTTTGATTTTAATTTTTGGAAGGTATTTGGTATGAATTGGTTAACACTGCATTTAATTTCTTTTAAAAACAAGATTACTAGCTAAATATATATGATAACATTAATTTTATTAGAACACACAAATTGAATTCAACGATTTTTTTAAAAACCAAAGGTGGTTTATGCAACCGTTTAAGAGCTATTGATTCAGCAATTATTTTAAGTAAAAAAATCAATAAAAAATTAATTGTTATTTGGGAGAATAATAATGATTTAGGAGCAAATTTTAATGATTTGTTTGAAGATATAAAAGACGTTAAAGTAGTCGCTCAATGTCCTAAAAACATAAGTTTCTTTTTGCAGAAAAAAACCTTGTTGAAACTTCTAAATAACACGCTTGTGTTAAATACTGAAATTACAACACTAAATATAAAATTGCTTTTCAAAAGCAAAACATTCCTTAGTGAATTAAAAACGTATAGATATATTTATTTTGAAACTGAACATGCTTTTTTATATCCCGAAAATTTTAAAATGTTTAAGCCCTTAAAAGTTATTCAAAAAATAGTTAATAAAAATGAAGTTTTAATTGGTCTTCATATTAGAAGAACAGATCATGTTTCTGCAATATTAAATTCAACCACAGATCTATTTATTAATACAATACAAAAAGAATTAAAACAAAATTCAACAACAAAATTTTATCTAGCTACTGATGATTTAGAAATAAAATCTATTTTATTGAGAATGTTTAAAAACAAGATTATAACAAATAATTTCGAATTGTCTAGACTAAGTTTAAATGGTGTTCAAAATGCTGTTGTTGATTTATTTAGTTTGGCATCATGTATTAAAATATATGGTTCTCTAGGAAGTTCATTTTCAGAAACAGCATACCATATAGGTGATAACGAATTGATTTTATTAAAGTAGTAATGGAATAAAAAATGAAAACACACTTAATATCTGGCGGTTGCGGTTTTGTAGGACGTAATATGGTAAAACGCCTCTATAAAAACACCAAGGACCGTATTTTATTTATCGATAATTTATCTGTGGGTAAACATCCATCTGTGTGGTTAGGAATTCCTTTAAAAAAGACCGTTAATGAGCTTGAAATATATGGCGAAGATGAGCGCCTATGCTTTATTAAGGAAGATTTTAGAGTTACCCTAAACAAGTTGGTACACGAGCCTGGTTATTTAAAAAATGACTTAGGATTAGATATAGAGCAATTTACAGATGTCTACCACTTTGCAGCTATAGTAGGAGGCCGTGCCATGATAGATGGAGATCCTATTCAAGTAGCCCTAGATTTATCTATAGATGCAGAGTTCTTTTTTTGGGTGAGCCGTCATAAACCCCAAAGGGTGTTGTACCCAAGCTCCAGCGCGGCCTATCCTGTGAGTTTGCAAACACAGGACAATACCATACAACTTAAAGAGACAGATATAGATTTTAACAACATGGGCCAGCCAGACATGACCTATGGCTGGACCAAACTCACCGGTGAGTTTTTGGCAAAAATCACAGCTAAGCATTACGGGGTTAGCATTACCTGCATACGTCCATTTTCTGGCTACGGAGAAGACCAAGACTACTCCTACCCAACTCCTGCCATTGCTAGGCGTGCCGTTTTTAAAGAAGCTCCTTTTGAGGTCTGGGGCTCTGGCCACCAAGGGCGAGATTTTGTTCACATAGATGATGTGCTAGATTGCATAGAAGTTGCCATGGACAAAATACATGACGGCAGGGCCATTAACATAGGCCAAGGTGTACTTACTTCATTTAGAGAACTTATTGCCCTGTTTTGCGAGTTTGCAAATTATAGCCCAGAGATAAAGCCATTGTTGGATAAGCCTGTAGGTGTACATAGTAGGTATTGCGATATGACCTGGGTGAAAGAAAATTTAGGCTGGGAGCCAAAAATATCAATCAAAGAAGGTATGAGGCGGGTGTATGATGCTGTGATAGTAAGAGAAAAACAGCTAGGAAATTTGTAATAAAATGGACAAAAGCTTAAAAATACTTTTTGCTAATATCCCTACACCTGGTAATCGTTTTGTGCTAGACCTCAAAGAAGGGCTAGAACAGCATGCTGATGTGGTTTGGGATCACCAGGAATTTTGGAACATGAAGAATGAGTATGATATTATCCATATCCATTGGCCAGAATATTTATCTTTTGAGCTTGAATCTTACTTGTACAAACCCAGTGAACCTATACCAAATGAAATTTGGGAAAAGACCATAAACTGTTTAGAATATTGGTCAAAAAAATCTAAGATTATTTATTCGCGTCATGTGCAGTTTCCTCATGTACGTCATGATGAGGAATTTTTAAAACTCTACAAAGCGGTAGCTTCCTATTGTGATACTATCGTTCATTTTGCCAATTATAGCATACAGCAGTTTAAGAAGTGGTATCCAGATTTAGAACATATCAAGCATGTGGTTATTCCGCATCATAACTACGCGTCTTTACCAAATAATTCTACAACACAAGAAGCTCGCGAGTACTTAAATGTTGATAAAAGTGCAAAGGTGATGCTAGTTTTTGGTAGTATTAAAGAACACGAGAAGCCACTCATCAAAAAAGCTTTTAATGCCATACCCGGGAAAAACAAAGTGCTATTAGCACCAGGTTGGAAAATACCTCGCAGAAAAATAAGTTACATACGCCTTCGCGAGTGGGTATGGGATTTTGAAGTTTGGACAGCAAAACAAAATAAACAGGTTATAACAAATCTTGGTTTTGTTAAAGAAAAAGATGCCCATTACTATTTAAATGCCGCAGATTTTCTCTTCATACCTAGAACCAGTGAGCTTAATTCTGGTAACATTACCCTTGGCTGTACTTTTGGACTGGTTGTGGTAGGAGCAGACACTGCAGATATTGGAGAGGTTTTAAAAGAAACAGGTAATCCTACCTTTACAGTTGGCAATTCAAAAAGCGTTGTAAATGCAATAAAAAAGGCTTTTGAGTTAACCTTGTTAAATCATGGCCAAACCAATAAAAATAGTGCACTTAATCATTGGGATGTTAAAACAATATCTAAACAGTACCATGACCAGATGCAAAATTTGCTTGAATCATGAGTTTAGCACCGATCGTTTTATTTGTCTATAATAGACCTCAGCATACCTTAAAAACGCTGGAGGCATTAATGCAAAATGAGTTGGCAGAAAAGTCTGAGCTATTTATTTACTGTGATGGCCCTAAAGCTGATGCTACAAACCAAGACCGACAGAGAATAAATAAGGTACGGGATCTGGTCAAAAAAAAGAATTGGTGTAAGAAAGTAACCATAAAAGAGTCTCATGTAAATAAAGGATTGGCAAATAGTATAGTTCAAGGAGTTACAGAAATTGTAAATACATACGGTAAAATAATTGTTTTGGAAGATGATATTGTAACATCAAAAGGATTTTTAAGGTATATGAATGAGGCACTAGAGGTCTACCAGAGCGATAAGAAAGTCATGCATATTGGTTCTTATCTTCCTTATACTAATTCACACAAAAAATTACCTGAGACTTTTTTATCGAGGTTTATGAGTTGCTGGGGTTGGGCTACCTGGAAAACATCATGGAATCAAGCAAATTGGGATGAGAGTGAGTTGTATGAGCAGATTAAAGATCCTAAAGTAAGGTATGAATTTAATCTAGAGGGAGTATTAAATTTTCATGAACAACTTGAAAATAACATAAATGGCTCTATAAATACATGGGCTATTAAATGGTTTACCAATATTTTTATTTGTAATGGTTTATGTTTATACCCATCTCACTCGTTAACCAAAAATATTGGCTTTGATGGCACTGGTGAAAATTGCGACCTTCTTGATGTTAAAGAGCTAGAGGGTTTACGAGATTTTATTAAAGTTACTAAAATAAAGATTGAAGAATCAATTCTAGGGAAACAATATCTCAAAAGGTATTACAGATATGGAAATGATAGTGGTTTTGAAAAACGTTTTAAACAGAAGTTTTTGGACTTTCGTTATCAATTAGCAAAAACAATAAAAAGTAATTGAATTTTAGAATTTTACACATAAGTACACGTGACGCTGGTGGGGCAGGAATAGCTGCTTTGCGTTTGCACCAAAGTATTTTAGATTCCGGATTGGAAAGCAAATTCTTATGTCTGGAAAAAACAACCAATGTTCCACAAATTGAAGTCTTTCCAAAATTCTACCCTAGGTTTTATCACCGGTTTTTAGAATATTTTGGAATTTGTTTAACAAATGGTCAAAAAAACAATCAGCGCTTAAAAAAAGTACAAGAGCACATACAACCAGAGATGTATTCATTTTTACGCAGTGATTATCGTATTCATGAACATCCTTTATGCGATTGGGCAGACATTATTATAATTCACTGGGTAGCCGGTTTTTTAGACTATAAAAGTTTTTTTAAACATATATATAATAATAAACAAGTGTTCTGGTACACGCATGACTTTTCTCTCATCTTGGGTGGCTTTCATACTCTTTTTGATGCAGTTCGTTTTAAAAATTCTTCAGTGCAGTCACTAGAAAATCAATTAAAGGTTAAAAAGCGAAGTTATTTAAAAGACTATAACCAATTACAGATTCTTGCAAACAGCCAGTTTTCTTATAATACGATTATAAAAGATGGATTTTTTAAAGAAAAAAACATTCACATTGTCCCCTTAGGTATCTCTAATTTAAAGTTTAAAGCTATAGATAAGAGTATTGCTAAGCAAGCTTTAGGTTTTAGTAAAAATCAATTTTTAGTTTTAACTGTTTCTGCTCAACTTTCAACACCCTTAAAGGGTATGGATAGATTATTAGAGGTGCTCTCTAATGTGGCTTTAGAAATTTCACCATTAAAAGTTATGACTTTAGGGAGTGAACCATTAAAGACATCAATCGAAAATGTTGATTTTTATAATATGGGAAGCGTTTGGAATCCAAATTTTAAGAGTATTATCTTCTCTGCTGCTGATGTTTTAGTGTCATCATCTTACGAAGAAACTTTTGGGCAAACCATTATTGAGGGGTATGCTTGTGGTACTCCAGCAATTGTATTCAACAATGCTGCGCTACCAGAGTTAGTTGAGTCTGGAAAGACAGGTTATATAGCAACTGATGTCAAAGATTTTTCAAAACATTTATTAGCAATGATACATGATCGTTCTATTGGAGTTACATTGGGTCAAAATGCGTTAAAACATTTTCAAAGTCGCTACACATCAAAGCATCAAGTAAAAAAATTAATAGAATTATTTACTTCTAAGATAGAGGGAAAAAAACACTAGAAACTAAAATAAACAAAAGAGTAAAACATTTTGCAAATCCCACTGGCTCTAGTAGAGAAGTTGGTTTAAGAGAAATATTATTTAATACTGTACTATGATAATTTTTATTAAAAAAATCCCAATAATAGGCTCATCTATCAGGTTTCTCAACCGAAAGAGGATTTATTATAAAAACCAAACATTAAATTTTTTTACGGTGCTCAAGCGTAATAAGTTACCAAATATGTTAAGGGAGTTAATTCCAGAAAGTTTAGGAATGATTTACCTTAAAACAAACTTTTTTATATTCCAGCCAAACGGCGGTGGTACAGATAAAATGCTAACCCCTTTACATGTAAAATC
>Ga0206127_1005627_pt1 | contig 10480 bp, 8 predicted proteins | sample Helgoland_Spring_6_FD_148646 | JGI IMG/M metagenome (GOLD analysis project Ga0206127, IMG submission 148646) | Pelagic subsurface seawater microbial communities from Kabeltonne, Helgoland, North Sea - Helgoland_Spring_Bloom_20160419_1 | ecosystem: Environmental > Aquatic > Marine > Epipelagic ...
CGGTACGCCCCGCGAAATCATCCGTCGTGGTGATAAAGTTATTTGTGTTCATCCCAAAAATGGCGTGGTTGAATTAAAGAATACTGTTCCTGCAGGACCGTTTGCACGCGATTACCAAGCCCGATTAGGTTCGGTTAATGAGCCTTATACAGTCAAACTTTCTGGATATACGCGCGTTGCTGGCCGAGAGGTGACGGTGCTCGCTGTGCAACCGAAAGATGCTTACCGCTATGGTTTTAAATTGGCGCTCGATAAGCAAACCGGTTTATTGCTGCAGTCATTAATGGTGGATGCCAATAATAAAGTCTTGGAGCGTTTTGAGTATACAGAGATAAAAATAGGGGGTGATATTACTACCGAGCAATTGGCGCCTCATGTCGATCATTCTCGTGACCGTTTATCGCTAATTGATATGAAGGCTATGCAGTCTCATTCAGTATCAGCGGCCAATGATAGGGTTAAATTAGAGCCTCAGGCGGTTCAAGAACAGAATTGGCGAGTGAGTTGGTTACCGGTGGGATTTACTCTCTCGACAGCATATTTTGAGCAAAAACCGGCGGGCGAGGCTAAACGCAGCAGACAAAACAGCAAGATGTACTCAGATGGTTTGAGTGCTTTTAGTGTTTTTATTACTCCGGATGTCGATATGAGTAAGGCGTTGTCTGTTCAAAGTGGAGCAACGCTGGCCTACAGCCTAGTGAAGCGAGATGCTGAGGGCTTGTATTCGATTACGGTGGTAGGCGAAATCCCTCCCGAGGCAGCAAAAGGCATTGCGTCATCAGTGAGTAGAATTGCCGCTCGTTAGCTAGCAACTGCGATTGTTTGAATTAGACGATTTAACTGAGTGCGCCAACGACCACTTGGGCCAACGACTCCCTTGATAAAACAGTATTTTAATTTTCGCTTGAATAAACCTCCTTTCCCATCAGTGCATGCTAATAAAACGTTGTACAATCAGAATATGTCACCTCCATCTCAATATGAACCACCTCTGGATTCATCTCTGCGAAAGCATGAGGGGAAAGTCAGTGGGCCTACGGAAAGTAATAGTGCGGCAGGCATGACTGTTGAAAAAGCGCGCGTTATTTCTGTCGAGCCTTCAGCGAATAATGGTAATGGTGCGCTCTGGGTTGAGACCTTTCAGCAATCGACCTGTGGTAGTTGTGAGGCGAAAGGGGCTTGTGGTCAGGGCGTACTGGGGCGTTGGCTAAGCCGAGGCACGCATTGTATTCGCGTTCTTTGCGATAAAGGACAGGCCGATTTTTTTACTGTTGGTCAATGGGTTGAAATCGGTGTTCCCGATGGCGTAGTGCTAAAAGCGTCATTAATGGCCTATCTATTGCCTTTGTTGAGCATGATAACAGTTGCTATTGTGTTCGATAGCGTAATGCAAAATGGCAGTGGTGGAGACTTTTACCCATTAATCGGCGGTGTTATTGGCTTTATTGCTGGCCTAGCCTTGGTCCGCTTATATGAGCGTAAGCACCTCGATTCTCGTCAAAATCAGCCTCAATTGCTCGGATTATCCAGTCATGATTAAGTTTTTTTGCGGTTAGTTTGTGCCGCCTCAGGGTTAAATTGTCAGTCTCCTCCAATCTATTCACTCATCATCAAATAAGCACTCAATTTAAGCGGCAGATTCGCTTAGATTAGCCCCTTAGTATACAATCGCCGCTCTTTTTTAGGCGCAGCTTAAATAGGCGTTTTTGCAATAATAATCATCAGCTTATTGGCTAAATTGTTCAATAATTTAGGTTTGATTTAGGTGCCGCCACAACATCAGCTATATCTGATGCGTAGATTTTATAGAGAGCTAAATGAAGCAAGCAATTAACCGTATTCGAAATTTTTCAATTATCGCCCATATCGATCATGGTAAATCGACATTGGCTGATCGATTTATTCAAACCTGTGGTGGTCTAGAAGACCGAGAAATGGCCGCCCAAGTGCTTGATTCAATGGATATTGAGCGCGAACGCGGTATTACGATTAAGGCACAAAGTGTTACGCTGAATTATCTCGCCGATGACGGTGAAACCTACCAACTGAATTTTATCGATACCCCCGGTCACGTCGACTTTTCCTATGAAGTGTCGCGCTCGCTTGCCGCCTGCGAAGGTGCATTATTGATTGTTGATGCTGCGCAAGGGGTTGAGGCGCAGTCGGTGGCCAATTGCTATACGGCGATTGATCAAGGTCTCGAAGTGGTGCCTATCCTTAACAAAATGGATTTGCCACAAGTAGAGCCCGATCGCGTGGCTCAAGAAATTGAAGATATTATCGGTATTGATGCCACGGATGCTTGTCGTGTTAGTGCTAAGTCGGGCGAGGGCATACGTGAAGCGTTAGAGCGAATAGTGCACACAATTCCTGCACCGGTGGGTGATGCCGATGCGCCTTTACAAGCATTGATTATTGATTCTTGGTTTGATAATTATCTCGGCGTTGTCTCGTTAGTTAGGGTATTGCAGGGCACACTTAAAGTGAGAGATAAAATTGTCGCCATGTCTAATGCCCGTGCGCATATTGTTGATCAAGTGGGTGTCTTTACACCGAAACGATTAAATACCAAAGATCTATCAGCGGGTGAGGTTGGCTTTGTTGTGGCCGGCATTAAAGATATTCATGGTGCGCCGGTGGGTGATACGTTTACGCATGCGAAAAATGAAGATGTTGAAGCCTTACCGGGCTTCAAAAAAGTACAACCTAAAGTGTATGCGGGTTTATTTACGGTTAGCTCCGATGATTACGAAGCGTTTCGAGAAGCGCTAGCGAAGCTGACATTGAACGATGCTTCATTATTTTATGAGCCCGAAGTGTCTGATGCTTTAGGGTTTGGTTTCCGCTGCGGCTTTCTTGGCATGCTGCACATGGAAATTATTCAAGAGCGCTTAGAGCGAGAATATAATCTTGATCTTATTACCACAGCGCCGACAGTGGTCTATCAAATACTCACTAACAAGGGTGAGACGCTTGCCGTCGATAACCCATCAAAACTACCGGATTTGGGCACTATTGAAGAAATGCGTGAGCCGATTGTGCGCGCCAATATACTGGTGCCGCAAGAGCATTTGGGTAACGTTATTACGCTGTGTATAGAAAAACGCGGCGTCCAAAAAGATATGCAATTTTTAGGTAAGCAAGTATCGCTAGTCTATGAAATTCCGATGAATGAAGTGGTATTGGACTTCTTTGATCGCTTAAAATCATGCAGTAAAGGTTATGCGTCGCTGGATTATCAGTTTGAGCGTTTTCAGGCTGCTAAATTAGTCCGTTTAGATGTTCTTATTAATAGTGAGCGTGTTGATGCGCTAGCGATTATTGTGCATCGTGATTTAGCTGAATCTCGCGGCCGCTCACTGGTCGAAGCGATGAAAGGGTTAATACCACGACAAATGTTTGATGTGGCGATACAGGCGGCGATTGGCGGCCATGTTATTGCACGACAAACCGTAAAAGCGTTGCGTAAGAATGTTACTGCCAAGTGTTATGGCGGTGATATTAGTCGCAAAAAGAAATTGTTAGAAAAACAAAAAGCCGGTAAAAAACGTATGAAGCAAGTGGGTAATGTTGAAATCCCTCAGTCTGCCTTTTTGGCTGTGCTCAAGGTTGATAGTTAATAGTCTGTTTTTTACATGCCTCTTTATTTAGGTTATTTAGGTTATTTAGGTTATTTAGGTTATTCAGATTATTTAGGTTATTCAGATTTAATTTGTTAAGTATGATTATTATTTTACGTTAGTCAGTAACGGAGTTAGTGCATTATGGATCTTAATTTCCCTTTAATATTAATGTCTTTGGTTGCTGCGGGTGGCCTAATTTGGTTGCTTGATATTGTTTGGCTGAGTAAAAAGCGCGGCCCCAATGACAGTGAATCGGCCTTGGTTGAAAATGCCAAATCATTAACACCGGTTTTGGCGTTTGTTTTTATTATTCGTTCTTTTCTTTATGAGCCCTTTCAAATTCCTTCGGGCTCAATGGAAAGAACCTTACTCGTAGGTGATTTTATTCTTGTGAATAAATATACCTATGGTATCCGTCTGCCAGTTTGGCGCGATAAAGTTTTCGACCTTAATGATCCGCAGCGTGGTGATGTGATGGTCTTTTTTCCGCCACACAAAGACCAATATTATATAAAGCGTGTTATTGGTCTGCCGGGTGATTTAATTGAATATACCGATAAAGTATTGACTATTAATGGCGAAGTTCAGATCCAAACTCCGCTAAACGGCAAAAAGCGTGCACTCTATCAGCAGTTTACAGAGACCTTGGGTGACGTTGATCACCAGATTCAAACCAATGCTTCTGCTCAGCGCAATGAGAATATCCGTATGCGAGTCCCTAAAGGTCACTACTTTATGATGGGTGATAACCGCGATAATAGTCAGGATAGTCGCTATTGGGGTGCTGTTTCTGAAGAGCGTATTGTGGGTAAAGCTGTTGCGATATGGATGCATAAAGAGCCGGGTTGGCATTTGCCGACGTTTTCACGCGCAGGATCATTCAAGTAGGTCTTTTTTAAGCTAAACTTATAGCCTATTAATCAGACTGGAATAGGTGAGAGATATGAGCGATCTATACTTGCGTCAGCATACTGAACAGCCCAAAAGATTTTGTTCGGCACGTTTTTACCGTCAAGCAGGCATATCTTCGATAGGATTGGTTTCGAGCATTGCACTGGGTTTACTGCTACTGACTTGTACATTAAAGATGTTGCCGGCCTATATCCAAAATTGGAATGTACAGTCTGTACTTGATGGTGTGTTGACTGAGCACTTAGAGCGAGCGACGCCGTTAACGAGAGCTGAAATTCGCACTCGCATTAGTAAACGCTTAAATATCAATCAAATAACGGCATTAACTTCAAAGCAAATAGATATTGAGAAAACAGCCGAATCTTATACGATTATTGCTGATTATGAAGTACGAGAGTCGTTATTCTCTAATATTGATGTAGTCATGAAGTTCGATAATAGCGTGTCATTACCGTTTAATCGTGAGCAATAAATAAGGCATAGCAGGTCAAGTTGCTGGTCGATTAATAGCGCTATAGGTGGTCAATACCAATCCTAATGAATTTTATTCATTAGGATTTATTCATATTAATTTGATCAATAGAAAAAATAATTAACGTGTATTCAATAAAATTTAAAAGGTATTACTATTAACAATCAACATTTAATAATTAAGACAAGGATGGTTTAAATGGCCCAGATAAAAGTGACTTTATTAAAAAATATTCAAACACGAATAGGTTATGAGTTTAAAGATACAGCGCTACTAGAGCTGGCTTTAACACATAAAAGTGCTGGCTCACCTAACAATGAACGTTTGGAGTTTTTAGGCGATTCATTGCTTAATGTAGTAGCAGCAGAAGCGTTATTCTCACGGTTTGATGATGTGCCAGAAGGCGTAATGACAACTGCTCGCTCACAGTTAGTAAAAGGAAAGACACTTGCTGAAATTGGATTGTCTTTGGAGTTAGATAAATTAATGATTCTTGGACTTGGAGAGCGAAAAAATGTCTCTCCAGTTAAGCACTCTATTGTTGGTGATGCTGTTGAGGCAGTGATTGGTGCCATTTATGTAGATAGTGACTTTGTGACTTGTCAGAAAATAGTCCTTAATTTATTAAAGCCTTATCTTGACAAGGTATCTGTAGTTCCCGAATTTAAAGATGCAAAAACATTGTTACAAGAATTAATGCAGGCTGAGCGTTTAGCGCTTCCGCATTACGAGTTAGTTGAAGTCGAAGGGCCAGGGCATCAACAAAAATTCACTGTTAAGTGCAGTGTAAAATTAAAAGATGCCAGTGCTATTGGTGAAGGTTTAAGTCGCCGTACTGCTGAGCAAAGTGCAGCTATTAAAGTGCTTAAACAATTTAATTATGCAGAGTCGGATACCATTTCTGAGGATAATCGTGTTGAACAGGTTAAAGGATCATAATGAGTATTGAGGATCCACAATATTGTGGCTATGTGGCCTTAGTCGGCCGACCTAATGTTGGTAAATCAACATTATTAAATAATTTACTGGGTCAAAAAATCAGCATTACATCGCGCAAACCACAGACAACACGTCATCGTATTACTGGCATTGATACCCGAGATCAATACCAAAGTATTTTTGTTGATACGCCGGGTATGCATCAAACACAAACTAATGCCATGAATCGCTATATGAACCGTGCGGCCGCAAGTACCATTGCCGACGTTGATGTAACGGTGTTCATTGTTGATCGCCTAGTGTGGAATGAAGAAGACGAGTTAGTAGTTAAAAGTTTAGCCAATGCAAAATCACCGATTATTTTGGTAATTAATAAAGTCGATCGTATTGTCGAAAAAAATCGCTTACTTCCCCATATTCAAACGCTGGCAACGAAATTCAGTTGGGCAGATATTCTGCCTATATCGGCCAAAAATGGCTATAACGTCGATGCCTTACGTGCAGCGATTAACAAACGTTTGCCTGCTAAGCCGCATTTCTATGATGCCGATCAGATAACCGATCGCAGTGAACGCTTTATGGCCGCGGAGTTGATTCGCGAAAAACTGATGCGTCAATGCGGTGATGAGTTGCCGTATCAAGTAGCGGTTGAAATAGAAGAGTACAAGTTGGTTAATAATATCGTTCATATCCACGCCTTAATATGGGTTGAGCGTGATGGGCAGAAAAAAATTATTATTGGTAAGTCGGGCGAGCAAATAAAAAGTATTGGTACCGATGCACGAAAAGATATTGAAATTATGACCGATAGTAAGGTTATGCTTAAGTTATGGGTTAAAGTAAAAAGCAGTTGGGCTGATGATGAGCGAATGCTGAAAAATTTAGGCTTCGAGGAATAGCTGAATGCTTTTCTACGGTTACGGTTCTTAATTTTTTATGTTGCTAGATAAGCGCTTATGAATCATTCGCTTAATCACTGTTTTTTACTGCATCAGCGCCCTTATAGGGAGACCAGCGTTATTGTTGACTTGTTGACGGAGTCGGAAGGCCGAGTTAGCGTTGTCTGCAAAGGGGTGCGAGGGTCTGGTAACAAAGCAGCCTCACTACGCAGTACATTACAGCCCTTTGCCGCGCTCTCCGTAGCGTGGTCAGGTAAGTCCAGTCTTAAATCCCTACGCAGCGCTGAAGTGACTTGCCTAGCTCCGCGATTCTTACAGCATCAACTGTATGCCGCTTTATATCTCAATGAATTATTAATTCGCTTATTTCAGCATGGTGAGTCGCAGATTAATTTGTTTGCAGAGTATCGCCATGCAATCACCGAGCTTTCAGAGGTCGATTTAACTGAAAGTGGTAGTGCCGAAATCCCGCTCAGGCGTTTTGAATTCAAGTTATTAGCAACCCTAGGGTTTGAAGTTGACTTCTCATTTGATGCCGTAACCGGCCAGCCTATTGAGAGCCAAGGTCTTTATCACTTTCACAGTGAATTTGGTTTTAGTCAGCAGTCTTTTATGGAGGCGATACCTGACGGCATGGCTGAGTTGAAAAAAGAACAGCAAGTCAGCAGCCAATTAAAAGAATTAATTGTGGGTGATCATTTGCTGGCATTACAGCAGCAAGATTATAGCCGGGCAGAGGTGCGTCGTAGCGCTAAGTTGATTATGCGAGCAGCACTGGCTCCTCATTTAGGCGGTAGAGCCTTAAAGAGCCGAGAGCTGTATTCTAAAAAATAATAAAACGGCGATTAGACTGACAGCGTTTTGAAAACGCTATCCATACTGTTATTTTTCTTATTATTGCTCTGCCATTCCAAGACTAATTCTATTTGATCATATACCGCTTCAAGCGCATCGTTAATGGCTTTTTCTGTATTTTCAGTGGCGTCTAACGGATTTGAAATGTGTTCAATAGAGGCTGAGTTTTTAAGTAGGGTTTCACATTCGTTTAACTGGTTTTTTAGTGCCGTAGTCCCTGTCATCGCAGCCGCTCCATGAAGTCTATGGATATAGTCAATCACGATATCTTGATGCTCGCTCATTAGGGTTTTCTTATCTGTCATTGCTTGTTTTAGTTCAGCGACAAGTAGATTAAAAATACGCAGAGCCGTGGTCGGGTTGCCTGCGGTTTTATCAATCGCGTGCTGGATGTCGAATATCGGTGCCTCCAAGGTTATAGCGGTGTCATTATTTGTTAGTTTGGATTCAAAAATAACGTCTTTTAACGCTGTAATTTGTTGCTCCATAATGGGCTTGTAGGTGACCTTGTCAAAGCCTGATTCAATCAATATACGAAACTCTTCATCACTTGTATGAGCCGTGCACGCGATAATAGGGGTCGATTGGTAGCGTTTAAGCTGACGTATGGCTTTAACTAATGCAATACCATCCATAGGTTGCATGCGAATATCAATAAATAGCCAGTCATAATCATGCTTGTCTAAAAGCGATAAAGCATCTTCTCCATTGCTTGCTGAATCAACATCGCATTGAAATTGGCTGAGCATTAAGCTCAGTAATTCAATATTGGATAGGTTGTCATCCACAACGAGGGTTTTACGTCGAGGCGAACGAATGCCTTCAACCGTATAATTATTTAATGCTAAGGGGGCGTTGTTGGTTTTCTGCGCCTTGCTAGTGAGTAATGATTGAATAGCAAAGGGGCCGTTAATAATGCGAATATTATTATTGTTGAGCATCGCTTTATTATGAATTGTGAGGCCAATAGGTGCCGTAATATAAAGCGGTTTATTCAAATTAATTAAAGTATTAATCGATTTTGTGTCGTCATTATTTAATTCGTCGATAGTGTTTTTAGCCGCATTAAAAACAATAAAATCGAAGTCATTATTGCTGGGTGTTTGAGGTTGTAATTCGCGGTTAGTGTCACCATTTCGTGTAACCTTTCTTGACACTTTTTGAAAACGTTCTTCAAGTGTATCCAGTGCAGGAGGGTAGTCGCCGCTAAGCAATATATGCTCAAAAGCTGCTGGTTTACCATCGATTCCGTTTGCTTCATATTGCTTAATCGGTACTTTTATTTTAAAGCGGCTACCGCTACCTAATTCACTTTTAATATCAATGGTGGCGCCCATACGTTGAAGTATTGTTGCGACTATAGATAAGCCTAAACCTAATCCTAGGCCAGGATTGCGATCGGCTTTATTGATGCTGCTGGTTGAGCCAATATTGCTTGAGTTGACAAAGGAAGAAAATATGTTTTTCTGCTGATCATGAGCGATCCCTATACCGGTATCTTCAATACTTAACAGCAATATTTTTTTATTATTCTGACGATGACTTTCACTTTTCAAGTTGGCGGTTTCGGTTTCAAAATGAGCCGTTATTTTTACATGGCCACTGTTGGTGTAGCGAATAGCATTAATCGCAAGGTTTGAAATTAACTGGCGTAAACGTAGCGGGTCGGTGTGAATTTTATAGCCATATAAAGCATCAAAATCTGCGATAAATGATAAGTTTTTACTCTGTGCTTCATAGGCCATGGTGTTAGTGATAGACATTAATAATGCATGTATATCAGTCTCTAGATAGTTCAGGCTCAGCATGCGATTACTGCGAATAGAAAAGTCCAGTAAATCATTCACCAGCGCGGAAAGATGCAAGGCGTTATCATTTATTCGTTGTAAAAAATTATCTTGTTGTTCAGTATTTATTTTTTTATCGAGTAATATTTTTGAAAACCCAACGATACTATTAAGTGGCGTGAGTAGCTCATGGCTAGTATTGGCTATGATGGTTGATTTGACACGACTCGCTTCTAGCGCGCTTTTTTTCGCTAAAAACAGTTCAGCTTTTTCGCTCTCATTGTTTGCCAGAGCTTGCTCTTGTTGCTCGTTACTGGCGGTTTTCTTGATCCCTCTATTCAGCTTTTCGTTCTCTTTTTTTATAATAAGATAAAAAGACAGTGAAGAGTAAATCGAAATAACGATGGTGATTAAGGCAATGCTATAAGCAAGAAAGTAGTTGAAACGGTATTGCTTTTTTGCACTCACTGTCAGCTTTCCTAATGGTTTTATACCATCTAAGGAATAGATTGTTTGGCTCGATGTGATCGAAGTCGATGACTGTTTTTTAGCGTTAGCCGTTTGTATTTGATTGAACTGCCATTGCTCGCCTTGCCAGTTAATCTTAACGTGATTGATGGCGCTACCGCTCTCACCATAGGCTGATGTAGCTGTTAATAAATGACTTATTTTAGTCTGTGTAAGAGGTGAAATTAGCTGCAGTTGCGTGGCAAGGTTATGACTGCTGCGATTAAGCTGAATAAGTTGTTTTTGCGGCGACAAATAAAACGCCTCAAAAAAAACAAAGAACAGACAAAGAATGACAAGCAGCGTTTGTAGCGATAAAAAGATACGTGCCGAAAAGGGTAGTCCTTGTAATTTTAAGTCCATAATAAAGGCCAGTGGTTACAGCGAACGTTGCATAGCTGTGTCTGCAGTGAATAATTTACGCTGAGTATCGTGATTACTCAGTGAGCTAAATAGCTCTTGTCATTGCTCTTGTCATTGCTCTCG
>Ga0206127_1005631_pt1 | contig 10471 bp, 4 predicted proteins | sample Helgoland_Spring_6_FD_148646 | JGI IMG/M metagenome (GOLD analysis project Ga0206127, IMG submission 148646) | Pelagic subsurface seawater microbial communities from Kabeltonne, Helgoland, North Sea - Helgoland_Spring_Bloom_20160419_1 | ecosystem: Environmental > Aquatic > Marine > Epipelagic ...
AAGATCTTAGCTCATCACTTTCTAACCCGTATGCTAATTTAAGTGTAGCTACTCAAGCAGCGGAAATACAAATGGAACAAGCAGACATATCATTAGCAAATACTTTAGATACTATAAGATCTACAGGCGCTGGAGCTGGCGGTGCAACTGCTTTAGCTCAAGCAGCCTTGCAAAGTAAAAAAGGTGTATCAGCTAGTATAGAACAACAAGAAGCAAATAATGAAAGGTTAAGAGCGCAAGGAGAGCAACAACTAGATAGAATGAGAATGCAAGAAGCTGCAAGAGTTCAAGGTATTCAAATAGGCGAAGGCGGAAGAGTGCAGGGGTTAGAAGCAGCTGGAAAACAATTTATGTTTGGTGCCCAAGAAGCCAGAGAAATGCAGCAACTAGACAGAGTATCAGCACAATTAAGTGGTGCTCAAGGTAGAGCTATGCAAGCGTCTGCTGATAGAAGAGCAAACCAAGCTGGACTTATGGGAGGTTTAGCTTCTATTGGAGGAAACTTATTAACTGGATTAGCTTCTCAGCAAGCAAATGCTTATACTGAATCTAGAGATATGGTTGTCGCAACAGAATTACCAGATGCGATAGAAACAGGCACGCCTAGCATAGACACTAGCTACAGACCTTCATGGACTAGGAACTAAAAAAATATAAGATGAGTTATAGAAATCCAACACAATATATAGACAGACAATCTGGACAGATTGAACAAAACTTGCAAAAAACTTTAGCAGGTATAGGGACAGGTGTTGTCGCCAGTATAAACAAAATACATGCTGATAATGCGGCTAAGACGGCTGCTATTAGAGCTGAAGCTGACAAAAGAGTTGCTGACGCCCAAAACTCTATAATGCAAACGCAATCTAAAAATCCTACCGCAGATTTTGGAGACCTAGATTCGCAACTTGACTTAATGAATAAATTGTTAATGAAAGATCCAGCTAAAAGAACCGCTGAAGAAAAAACATTCATCAACAGTATGGAAAACATAGGAGATAACATGGCTAACATGTTAAAGAATACCGCTATGTCTCAAGAAGCTATGATGGAGCAGGTTAATAAAATACCTGGTACTATGGGAGCTATTGATCCTAAAGCTAATCCAGAGCAATATGCAAAGCTTTCAGTATTAGCGAATCAAACAGAAGGAAGAACAAAGGCTAGGTATAAAACTAATAAAAATGGTCAGATTGTTTTTTCTTTAGATGTATATCAAAAAACAAAAGACGGTGAAAAATTTGTAGGTAGCGTTATCAATGACAACGTGGCAACTACACAAATGCCTGCTGTTGTACCTAATATATCAAAAGATATTGATCAGAATATACAAAACACTATTAACCTAGTAGATCCAACAAGTGAATTATCTCCGGTTTTAAATAATGATAAAAGCGAAATACTATATCATCAAGATAAATTCGGTAGAAGAGTTAACTCTGAGGATTTTAAAAACAAGCTGAAAGTACAATCTAAAAGTACTTTATCACAGTTTTCAGATAGAAAGCTAGCGTCGTTATACAATAACGTACTAAATCCAGGCGACACAGATTTTAGCTATGATACGCCATTATCTGATGATCAAAAGAATAAAGCGCAGGAAGCTTTGTTAAACTATATGATGAAGCAACCTGCTGTTACTAAAGTTCTAGGTAATATTGTTGAATCAAAGATTCCTACAAAAAAAGGTTCTACAGGCGCTGAGTTAACATTTCCTCAGCAAAAACAATTACAAGAAGAAAAAAGAAGAATAAAGGTTTTTAATAAAACTATCAAAGAAGGTGTTAAAGGTGATGTTCCAATTATATATAGTTTAAACGATCCTAATATTCAAGCAATACGTAAAGAAGACAATGACGGAAACAAAAGATGGTTCCTTCAGCAAAAAAGCGCTCAAGGCAAGTTTTTAGATGTTAGCGAAGGTGGTTATTCAAATATAAAGTATTTATCTGATGTATTAGGTTATACTATTGATGAAGCAAAAGAATCTACTAAACCATTAGAAAAAGGACAAAAAGGAATTGGATTTGCGGGAGCCCTTCCTGAGTCCAAAGGAGTGCTTAAGACTAACGGAATTGCAGGAGAAGCTGTAATAGATTATTCACAGTTTGAAGAGTAAAATAATTAAATAAAATAAAATTATGCCAAGATATAAAGTAAACGATAAGACTTATAATTTACCTGAGGATAAGGTTGAAGGATTTTTACAACAATTTCCAGATGCCACAATCATTGAAGACGAACCACAGGATTTTCCAACAAGCACTGTAGAGGATGCGGATGCAGTGCAGCAACCAATGACAGCATCACAAGCAGGTTTTACGGAATCACCTTCGGTAGATGCTCCATCGGAATCACAAGAAAATGAGCAGGTCAAAGATGTTCCTTTGGTACCAGCTGACCCATCTTTAGAGCTGCAACCTTCTTTCCCTTTTTCTGTAAATGGTTACCAAGTTACTGAAGAAGAGTTTAAGCAATACGAACAAGACCTAGCTAATCAAGATAAGATTGAAGAAAACGAAAGTTTTTTTAGTATACCTGGATATGTAGACTTTTATAGTGATATGTGGCGTTCCGCTAAAGAAGGGTGGAAACAAAGCGAAGTAGTTGATCCTGCTTTTGATCTTTTATCTTCAGGAGGAGATTCTACTGATAAAGAAGTTTTAGACTTTGTAAATAAAAACAAAGAAATAGCAAGAAAAAATTTAGGCTCCGCTGAAATGAAAGAGTTTGATAAAACATACGAAGAAGCAGGTGGAGGGTTTTGGGGCTTTATTAAAGGAGCTTATGAAAACCCATCAGTACTTCCTAGTATGTTGGTTAGCTCCGTAGCTAGTCAAGCAGGATCTATATTTAATTCCAGGCAAGTTAGAGCTGCGGCGGCTGCAGGAGGAGCAACAGGTCTTGCTTTTGGCGGTGCTGGTGTGGCTCCGGGTATAATGGCTGGATCTATGGCTGCTATGGAAACAGGTCTTACTTTTTCTGAGCTACTACAAGAAGAGGCTGGTGGATTAGATCCTACGGAAATTAAAAAAATATTACAAGATCCTGAACGATTAGCTGACTTAAAAAATAAAGCAATTGGTAGAGGGCTTACTATATCTGCTGTTGAACTAGCTACTTTCGGTGTAGCTAAAGGAGTTGGCGGTAAAATAGCTAAAGCTGGGTTTAGAGGTGCTCCTGTTGCCGGTGCAACTTCTACTGGAGCTATAGAGATGATAGGTGGTAGTACAGGTGAAGTAGCTGGAAGATTTGTAGCTGGTCAAGAAATGAACGCTAAAGATATAATATCTGAAGGTGTTGTTGGAAAAGCAGGTGCGCCTTTAAGTATGGCTCTTCAGTTACGTAATTTAAAAACAAATATCGATAGAGTAAAAATAAAAAAACAAGTAAAGAATAGTGATTATAGCAATATAGTAGATGTTTTTAATCCTGAAACAAAAACTGACGCTATAGAAATTAATTTATCTAAAATTAAAAACTCTGAAAAAATACTTAATGAAGAGTTAAATACAAAGCTTAACAATGGAGAAATTACTTCTGAACAAGCTGACAAAATAAAAACTAATGCTGCAGAAACTCAAGGTATTTTAAACAGGATAAAACCTTTAAATTTAACTGAAAATAATGAGATAAAAGTTGTTGAGCTACAAAAAGAAAAAGCAAAATTAAACTCTGAAATAAAGAGAGTAAATGACAAGGCTTTAACTACTCCTCAAATAGAAAGAGTAAAAACTATAGACAACGAACTTGCTGCTACTGTGGTTAGAAATACTACAGAAAAAGTAATGAAAATTGCTGAAGACGTTAAATCTGTAAACATAGAGATAGCTAAAGATCAGAAGCAAGCGGATCAAATAGTTAAAGATAGAAACTTGATAAAAAAAGCGGCTTCAGAACAGGGTTATGTACTGCAAGATTCTAAAACCGGTAAGCAAACCATAGTTATAAACGAAGAAATAGCTAATAAGGATTTTGCTGTGAATGTAGCTGCTCATGAATTTCTACATGCTACTTTATTTCAAACAGTAAAAGACTCACCTGAAACACAAATAGCTTTAGGCACGTCTTTAAACGAATATATAAACAAAATTGATGCTAATCAAATTAAAAACAGTGAGTTTGCTAATAGATTAAAGCGATATAAAGAATTAGATGAAGCTACTCAAAACGAAGAGGTTTTGACTTTATTCTCAGATGCTATCGCTACTGGCGATATAAAATTTAATGAAAACGTATTTACAAAAATTGGTGATGTAATTCGTAGAGCTTTACAAAACGCTGGACTCACAGGTATAAAGTTTAATAGCGGCAAAGATGTTTACAATTTTGTAAAAGATTACAATAAAAGTATAGAGAAAGGTAAATTAACTAAAGCTCAAAAAGCAATTACAGAAAAACAAGCTAAAGGAAAATTAGTTAAAGAAAAAATAGATCCTGAAATTAAAACTGATATTAAGGCTAGTAAGTCATTAGAATTGCAAGAGCAATTAGACAACTTAGATGAATTTGATTTTGATAATGAGGTGGATTTTCAAACAACTAAAACTAATTTAGAAACAAAAATAAGATTAGCTAAGAAAAAAGAAGCTGCTAAACCTGTAGAAGACACTAAGATCAAAGAAAAAGCTAAAGAAGACACCAAAAAGAATGAAAAAAGAATTGGTGATCAAATAAAAGCTATGGTACCTATAGGTACAACTAATAAAGAATTTAAGGAAAAAGTAGCTATTAAAGTTATAGACGACATTGATAAAGGTATGCTTAATCCTTTAATTAAAAAGATTGCTGCTGGTTACGGTGTTGTTGCTGACAATGTTTATGGAAAAAGCTGGGATGACTTTTTTACGGAAGTAGCAGGTGTTCAGTTAAAGAAAAACATAATGGATTTTAATCCTGAATCAAATGATGATTTAGGTGGTTATATTATAGGTAGTCAATACGGAATAAGAAACAGGATTAAAGAAGCATTAGCTAAATTTAAAAAAGAAGGTGAAGGTGGATTTAAAGAGGATATTAGTGTAGCTAAAGATATTACTGCAAGAGAAGAAGCTGCTCCTCAGGAAGTTGAAAAAAGAAAATATACACCACTTACCAAAAGCAACATTGTACCTAACTTTACTATAACAGCTATAACAGATAAATTAACGAAAGTTTTATCTAGTTTAGAAAGCAAGATTACAGCTAAAAGAGGAGACAACGCTGCTACCACACCTTTAATTGCAGAAATTAAAAAGAAAATAGGTAAAGTTGTAGGTGATCCTGAAGCTGCCCCTAAACTTGTTATTCAGAGACTAGGTAAGCTAAAAGATGGTACTTATGAAAAGAATCTTATAAAAAATAAGAAAGCTATCATAGAGAACATGACTACTACATTCTTAATGGGTAAGGATAGTGGTAAGAAAGTTAGCGGAGGTATACCTCAAGCAATTGAAAAATCAGTTGGTGGTAAATACACTGGTAAGAAGGTGACTGTCAACGTTGGAGGTAAAGAAATAGTTCAAGAGGAGTTTGTACCAAACTTTGTACCATATCCAGAATGGGTTGGGCAGAAAATTGATCGCGAAAAAACATTAGTTAGAGGAGCGACTGCTGGAAATGAAATAGTTAGAAGAGTGTCTGCTGACAAAGTTTCTGATGCTGATTTTGTAGGTTTATTTATTGATGAAAAAGGTAAACTTATCAGAGGTAAAAGAGAAGCTCTAGGTAAAGCAATAGCTGAAGAAATAGCTTTTGAAATATTTACAAAAGAAATTAAAAACGAAAATTCTGAAATAAGCAAAGCTTTTGAAGGAAATCAAGAAGCTCAAGGAGTGATCTTGGCTGATAATTTTGTGAACGAAGTAATTAAAGATGCAGATAGAGGTACCGTTAAACTTAGTATGTCTACAGAAAGTAAATCCAACATAAGGGAATTACTGGATAGCGAAATAAAAAACATAAAAGCTAACAACCCTAAATATAATGACTCTATAGAATATATTTTAAATACAAAATTATTAGAAGAGTTAGACAAAATAAAAACAATAGAAGATTTATTAAAAACCTTGTATTCAGAAACTATTGACACTTACGGTAGCACAAACATAGCTAATAGAGCCAGGATTAAAATACTTAATCTTATAGCTAGGAATACAGACAATACAATATCTTTTGAAGAAATATTTAATACTTTTCAAAAAGCTGTAACTAGAGAATTATGGAAATACGAAAAGCAAGTTATAGGCTTCGGATATTCTTTAAGTAATTTAGAAAATAATATAAAAAAAGATAGGGTAGAAGCTATAAAAGATTGGTTTAAATATGACAGCAGAGTTATAAGAACTCAAAAAATACAGGGTATTACAAGAAATTTAGATGCTTTTAACTATCTTAAATCTCAAAATATTCCTCTTGATGGTTTTGAGGTTACTTTTAATGATAATGAAACAAGATCCTATATAGAATACAAAGGAGAAAGATTGTTTAATTTAACAGACGTCACAGATATAAAAAAGAACTTTGAATTGAAGGTTGATGTTATAAATAAAGAAGCTCAAGAATCTGTGAATTATATGCTTGACACTATCAAGGAAGGCGTAAAAAATGGTAATACTGCAGCTATTAATGGATGGATTGCTTTGATGTATGAAGATCAAAGAGGGCCAATAAGAAAATCATCTAAAATAGGTAAATTTGTTGAAAACTATAAAGAATTAAAAGTAGCAGATTTAATATTAGAGCATGAAACTGAAGCTTATTATATATATAAAGCTTATCAAGATTTGGCAAACAATTATAGCGAGGCTAAAGTACAAGAGACTAAAAACTTTTTAGACAAAGCTTTTGTTAATTTAGTTTCTAAAGAAATTGACGCTGATTTAAAAGCAGCAAAAGAAAAAGGGTTTAATAATAAAGATAGATATAGAAAATCAGATAAACAATATAATTTAATCCCAGTAAAATTTTCTAAAAGTATACAAGTTATAGACCCAAAAGGTAAAGTTTATAAACCTGATACTAAATTTAGCAAGACAATGAACAGCACGTTCAATAAAATGCTAGAAAGAAGCACAGGTATTGCCACAGATGAAACCATTAGTAAAGTAATAGCTAGAAGAAAAGGTGTTAAAAAAGGTAAATTTAAAGTATTTATGCCTTCATCTCTTGATGACTTCAAAGGATTAACTTCTTATACTTTCGCTGGTAAAGGCAAACAAGGGGAAGCTGATCAAAAGTTTTTTCAAGATAACTTAATAGATCCATACTTTAAAGGTATAAGAGCTATTGAAGAAACCAGGCAAGCGTTTAAGGACGATTTTAGAGCACTTAATAAACAAATGAGACCTGTTATAAAGAAACTTGGTAAACTTGTACCAGGGACTGAATTTACGCATGACCAGGCTATAAGAGTTGCTCTATGGAATGCTTCTGGATATGAAATACCAGGTTTATCTGAAATAGATCAGAAAAAATTAGTTGATTATGTAAACAACAATGCAGATTTAAGTGAGTATGCTAGGAAATTGCAACAAATATCAAAAAGACCTAAATGGGCTAAGCCTGGGAATTTTTGGGATGCAGAAACTATATTATCTGATTTAAATAATTTAACTGAAAAAGTAGGTAGAAAAGAATTTTTATCAGAATTTATTGAAAATGCAGATATAATATTTAGTGAAGATAATCTTAATAAAGTAGAAGCTGGTTATGGTAAAGCTACTAGAGATGCGTTAGAAGATATTTTATATAGAATGAAAAACGGTACAAACAGACCGTCTTCTACTACTGATAATACTAATAGGTTTAATACCTGGATTAATAATTCTATTGGAGCGATAATGTTTTTCAATAGAAGATCGGCATTACTACAAACATTGTCAACAGTTAACTTTATTAATTGGTCAGATAATAACCCTTTGAAAGCGGCCGCTGCGTTTGCTAATCAAAAACAATACTGGTCTGATTTTGCAACGTTGTTTAATTCACCTAAGCTTAAACAAAGAAGATCTGGTTTGAAAAGTGATGTTAATGAAGCTGAAATTGCGAGAGCAGTTAAAGGATCTAAAAACAAAGCAGTAGCTGCGTTAAGTTATTTATTAAAAATTGGTTTTACACCAACACAAATGGCAGATAGTTTCGCTATTGCAGCAGGCGGTGCTACATTTTATAGAAATAGAATAAAATCTTACCTGAAAAAAGTAAACGAAGAAGGAGAAGCTTTATATACTAAAAAGCAAGCAGAAGAAATGGCTTTTAAAGATTTTAGTCAAATATCTGAAGAGACTCAGCAGTCGGGAGATCCAGCTTTAATATCGTCTGACCAAGCAAGCATAGTAGGTAGAGTGTTGCTTGCGTTTCAAAATACGCCTATACAATTAAATAGATCCATAAAAAAAGCCGCTTTAGATATAAAAAATAGAAGAAGAATGCCTGGGCAAACACTACTGCAAAGTGATTTTTCTAATTTAAGTAAAATTATATATTACGGCACTATTCAAAATGTTATATTCTCTGCTCTGCAAAATGCTTTATTTGCTTTAATACCTGGATTTGAAGAGGAGGATGACGAGCTTACTGAAGAAGAACAATTAGAGAAGTATGGAAAAGTGTATAGCACAAAGCAATCTAGAATAATACAAGGTATGATTGATACCACTTTAAAAGGAGGATTTGGTTTGCCTGGCGCTTTTATATCTACTATTAAAAACGCTTATACTGAGTATGATAAGCAAGAGCAAAAGGAATTTATGGCTGATCATACATATACCATATTAGCCTTAGCTAACTTATCTCCATCTGTTGGATCAAAGCTTAGAAAAGTTTATAGCGCTATTCAAACAAAAAGGTTTGAAAAAGATGTTATTGAAGAAAGAGAATGGGATATTACTATAGATGGTAAATTTAATTTAAGTCCTTCATATAAAGTATTAGGCGCGTTAACTGAAGGTTTTACAAATCTACCTTTAGACAGAGCGGTAACAGAGGTAAATGCTTTAACAGAAGCTTTAGATTATAGAAATACAGTTTGGCAAAGAGTAGCACTTGCTTTAGGCTGGAGATCTTGGGATGTAGGTGCTGAAAATGAAGAACACGAGCTTATAAAAACTGAAGCCAAAGCTAAAAGAAAAGAAGAAGGTAAAGAAAAAGCAAAAGCAACTAGAGCTAGAAAAAAGAAAGAAAAAGAAGAGGAAGCTCGTAAAAAAAGATATACTATTAAATAATGAAGTTTAAATATTTTACTTACGGAGAGTTTGATTCTCCAGATTTAGAGGGTAGCGGTAAAAACATGAGCGATGAACTTATAAGTATGCTAGATATTGCTCGTAAAAAATACGGTAAAGCTATTGACCCTAATTCAGGATTTAGAACAGTTGAACATAATAAGTTTGTTGGTGGAAAACCAGATTCTTCGCATTTAAAAGGTTTAGCTGTAGACATAAAGTGCAATAACTCAGTAGATAGGTTTAAATTATACGATATACTGAGAGAAGTTGGGTTTAAAAGAATAGGTGTTGGCAAAACATTTATTCATGTAGATATTGATAAAGATAAATCGCCTGAAGTATTTTGGGTATACTAAAACAAAAATTATGAAGTTAACTAAAGGATCACCATTCCAATTAAAAGATGCATGCTATCATAAGGTAAAGAAACAATACAAAGTATTTCCTTCAGCATACGCAAGTGGAGCAATAGCTAAGTGTAGAAAAAATAAAGGTAAAAAGTAATGAGACAGTCACCGTTATTTGTTAGAAAAACAAAAGAAGGTGCAAACCTTAAGCGTTGGTTCAAAGAAAAATGGACTGACGAAAAAGGTAACCCTTGTGGATCTACTAAAAATAAAAACACTAAGAAGTGTAGACCTAGTAAAAGAATTAGCGGAGAAACTGTTAAGACTTGGGGAGAAATGTCTTCAGCTGAAAAGAAAAAAGCTGTAGCTGAAAAGAAAAGAGTTGGGATGGGTAATAGAGCATCTAATATAAAAAGAAAGAAATAGGAGTAAAGATTATCAGGCGTACCATACCTGCAATTCCTATAAAGAAAAGGGCCCTCAATACGAGAGCCCTTTTTTAATATGTATAGATTATTGAATTTTTTATACCTATTAGTTATTGTATGTATAAAAAAGTCATAACTTTTAGCCTTTAGCCATCACAAGCCAAACAATCTTCACTCATTGCTTGTTGCGCTATATCACCTCGTAACACAGATTCAGTTCTAGTGTAATATAATGTTTTAACTCCTTTTTTCCAAGCCTCGAAATGAACTTTGTTTAACCACTTAGGTGTAGCTTCAGAGGGAAATGCTAAGTTTAAACTAACTGACTGATCTATATATTGTTGTCTCAGTCCAGCTTGATTAACTAATTCCAATTGATTAATTTCTTTAAAAGTTTTAAAAACTTCTTTAACTGGAATGTCATGGCCCATAGTAATACTATCCAAAGCATCGATACCCTGTACGCTACCTCCGTCAGCCAATATTTTAT
>Ga0206127_1005634_pt1 | contig 10471 bp, 2 predicted proteins | sample Helgoland_Spring_6_FD_148646 | JGI IMG/M metagenome (GOLD analysis project Ga0206127, IMG submission 148646) | Pelagic subsurface seawater microbial communities from Kabeltonne, Helgoland, North Sea - Helgoland_Spring_Bloom_20160419_1 | ecosystem: Environmental > Aquatic > Marine > Epipelagic ...
CAAGTTGATCGCATGTCTGAATTTGCTTTTAAGGAAGCTGCCAGAGCGGCTGAAATAAGAGGCCAAGAAAGAGTGCGTGAGGAGGGTGCCGTTGAAACTCTTGAGGCAATCGATAAAAAAGGCGGTGCGTTTAGTATTGCCGATCAAGCTGCATATGCACTTGGAAGTCGTGTCGCTGTAGCAGAAATACAAAATACTGCTGAAATCGAAACTATGCGGATTTTGAATGAAGCAGAAAGGAATGAAACTCCATTTACGAGGGTTCAAAAGCAATTATTAGATCTTACTGACGGTTACTCAGAATCGCTGAGAGTAATCGACCCGACTGCTGCAACTGTTTTGAGAGAAAACTTAAACGGCGTAACAGCCAAGGCAACAGAAAGATATTCAAATTGGTATGTAAACTTACAAGCTCAAAAGCAAAAGGTGAAGGCAGCTAACGCGGCGGATCTGCAATATAACAATATTATCCAGGGCGCGATCCTTCCAGGTGCAAACGCTGTAACGATCAAACAACAAATTGCTAAATCTGTTGAGCTTTTAGGCGGCCTATCACTTTCGGAAAAACAGCTCGAAGCTTTTAAAATTAAAGCTTACAATGACGCTATAAAAGAAAACTACATATTTAATTTCAATTCTTCTCCGGTTGAAGAACAAGAAATAATCTTAAAAAGAATGGAAACAGTTCCGGCCCCCGGAATGAGCCTTTCAGAGACTCAAGGTTTACGCAAAAGTTTGCAATCCGATTTAAATCAAAAATTAAGCGCTCGAAGATCTGCGTCAAAAGGTGTTGTTGCTGATATAGCTATTCAAACAAAATTGTTGACGGATGGAGGTATGCCCTCCTCTACTTCTATTACTAATCTCGAAACCCAGATAGAAGATCTTGGCCCGGATGCTGGTGATGCGCGAGTGGCACTTGCTGATTTGAAGTTTAATATAGCGAATGCTGAAGTCTTTAGGGGTCAGTCATTTGAGGAACTTTCGCAAACGGTTGCTCAGTTAAGGAACGGAATCACTGGAAGAGGGCAACCAGGTCTGGATACTCCTATCGAGGTTTCCACACTAAAATCTGCTGAAACTTATTTGGCCGCTGCTGAAAGAGCTTTAGAAGATCAAGACGCTTTGGAAAAAGAAACTTATCAGCCGGTTGTAAGTAACATCATAAACCTTGGTGCAGATTTGCAAGCTACAATTGATTCTGGTCGCGCTGTTTCGCCAGAAAGATTAATACAAGCAAGAGATTTATATAATAGTTTGCCAACTGAGTTTAAAAACGAAGTTGAGCCTGTCTTAGAAGAAGTCTTTAGAACAAATGATTTGCTAAGAAGATTAAGCACTTTAGATGAGGCTGGAGTTCAGAGTTGGCTGGAAGATTTTGAAAAAGTTGGATTTGTTCCCGCTTTGTTTCAAGACCCTGATCGCTTTGGTGCTGCTGGAGTAGATACAAAAATTGAAATAAAAGCCGTTAAAATGGCACAGGATATTATAAGTTCCTTACAAGCCGCAGCGGCATCTGCTGAAGTAGATCGGAAAGCGGAATTTGAACCTATAATTGATGAAGCCGGAAAAATTCTGACAACGCTTCAATCTTTTACAGATAAAAATGTAGATGTACCTGACGCTGTTGTTAAAGATCTCATAGAGACAATAACTAAAATTCCAGAAGACTTGCGCGGTGATTTATCTGAGCGCCTTAACACATTGGGCTATACGCAAGATCTTTTGACTTTTGCTTCTGAAACCAATGTAGAGGGCATGAGGAAGTATATTGAGGATTTAAAAGTTTCGGGCATAGTAATAAAAGGTGAGACGATTGGTCCCAATTCTCCAATGGAGTTAAAGGCGCTTACTCTTGCAGAGCAATTGCTAAAAACAATGGAATCTGCGCAAGCCGACCTTTTAGCGGCAAATGAAGAAGCAAAAAAAGAAAAGTTTGATCCTATAGTTTCAGACTTAAAAGGTAGGATTTCTGATTTTAATAAAATTGTTCAATCCGGTCAGCCTGTTAGCCAAGAAGATTTTGATTATTTGGTAAGTGTGTTTAATCAGTTGCCTAATGATTTTCGTGGAGATATATTGGATGAACTGCAAGGACTAGGCTATCTTTCAGATATTGTTGAAAATTCCCGTAACATGAATGCTAGTCAAATGGCCCGGTATATAGACAATCTTGGCAAAGGGTTTGATGAATCTCGCCCTGGCGGCTTAGAAACTTACAGTGACCCGAATGCGACTGTAAACACTATCGTTGAAAAAAACAGGCTAGACCTAGCGCAGAAAATGCTGTCGCAGATGAAAACTGGCTTAGCACAAGACGCTTTGTTGTATGGCATTAATGCGGGAACTTTGGATCAAAATGGGTATCCGCTGAAGTTAAACCAAATCGATTTGCTAGGCTCGCAAGAGGGTCTTGTTGCGTCATTGCAAGAACGCACAAAAATAGCAAAGGCTGTTAGTGGCAAATACTTAATACCTACGCAATTCTTTACGGCTGCGGAGAGAACTTTATTTGCAGAGTATATGAGAACAGCCGACACAGACCAAAAGATGAGTGTGTTTGCTGCAATAGTCGATGTTGGTGAAGTTAATGCTCAGAGTATGCTTGCAGAACTTTCTCAAACTTCTCCTATTGACGCGGGGATTGGAGCCTTAGTCCTAAACAAAAGAGGGGATTCTGCAAAAAATGCTCTTATTGGGTTTGAGATTATGAACGATCCTAGTATTGATATCGAAGGGATGGATGAGGCCAAGCTAACAGAAGCTTACGGTCGATCTGCCTTAATTAATCTCAAGGGACTTAGGGACGTAATATTTCCTGTGGCTCAAGCAATATATGCTTCAAAGGCTGTGGGTAAGAAATCTTTTGATAGCAATTTATGGACAGACTCCGTTTCGGAAGCTGTCGGTGGAAGTGGTGATTTTGGCGGCATTCAGTCTGTTCGGAAAAGTGATACCCTCTTGCCCCCGGATTATTCCGCTGATCGAGTTGAGGATGCTTTAGACCTAGCAAATCCAGCAGCATTTGCTGCTTCTTCAAACATGGTTCTTGCGGAAGGCATGGCGGGAATGATTAAAAGGAACCCTAAAATCCATAGCTTCTTTTTGCAACGAGTGCCTGGTGAAGATATGTATAGGATTATTTCCAGAGAAAGTGGTCGGCCTGTTGTTACCGATGACAACATTAAATTTCAATTTAATTTAAAAAAGTTTGTGGAGTATGTGGAGGCAAACAATTGAATTTTGATAAGCCAGATGTAACGGATATGTACGATCCAAATGGGATCAAGCGACCTACCGACACTGTAATAGAAAACTTAACGGGTTCTTTTGAAGACAGTTTGCTAACTGGTGCTTTGGGTGCGAATACAGAATTTATTTCGACAACCAGAGTTTGGGAACCAATCATAGAAAGACTAAACGAATTTGCCGGTGAGCAAGATGTTGGTTTTTTTATGCGGTATTTTAGTGATGCTGGTGCAAATAAGTTCAGCAATCCTGGCATTGCGTATTCAGAGGTGTTTAATCCACTTACAAACGATAACTATCTTAGGCTTTCTGGGGAAATTTACAAATTTGTTTCAGAAAACCAGGAAACTCTTCCCGATGATTTAAAAGGCATCAATGAGGAGCTTATCAGTTCGCTTCTGAAGCAACAGTTTGATGATGCGCAAGCTTCTGAGCAAAGTCGATCCATTCACAATCCAGGCCCACTAAGGGCTATTTCAAGGTTTGTAGGCGGAACCGGTAGTTCTGTCGGAGATCCAATAAACTTAATTACTGCCCCGTTTGGGGGGGCTGTTGTAAACCAAGGCGGTAAACTTCTGTGGAAGGGCGTAGCAAGCAATATGCTCGTCAACGCTGGCGCAGCGGCTCTTACGGAAGGTGAGGTCGCCGATTGGTATAAAAAGATGGGTGCTGAGTACACCTTTGAAGATTTTGTTTACAATGTATCTTTGAACGCTGCTTTAGGTGGCGCACTTCCTTTAGCTGTTCCAGGCGTAAGGATGACCTGGCAGAAATCAAAAGAGCTTGCTGATATTTTAATAGCCAAAGGTTTTAAGGTTGATGCAAAAACCCAAGCACTTTTAGATATGATTGACGATTTTGAAGCTACTAACGATAGCAATCCGTTTAGAAGAAATAGCGCTCTTGAGTCTTTAGATGCTGACGCTGCACATGAGGAAGCCCTTACGGCTGCATCTGCTGCGCTTCAAGATGGGAATGCTGAATTTATACCTCCTGCGCCGTTATTGCCCTTAAAAGAACAGCCAACTGCACCAAAGCAGAAAGCCCCTTTGCCTAGTGGCCGCACTGTTATGGACGTTATTAAAGATGATGATGCTTATGTTGTTAGGTTAAATGCTGCGGATTTAGAGGTTGATGCTGCAACATTTCAATACAAATCAGAAGGCGATGAATTTGGTGTTACAGAGGTGTTGCGAGATGAAAAAGAATGGATACCAAGCTGGTCCGGCACTTTAACTGTTTATGAGTACGCTAACGGAAAGAGAGTGGTTGCTGACGGGCATCAAAGAATTGGTTTCGCTAAAAGGGTCATGGCTCAAGATCCCTCCAAAAACATTGAAGTAAACGCTATTATTTTTAGAGAGGCTGACGGAGTTTCTCCAGAAGAAATGCGCGTAATTGCAGCTTTAAAAAACATCGTAGAGGGAAGCGGCGATGCTGTAGATGCTGCAAAAGTTTTGCGCGTAGACCCTTCGGCTCTGCCGGTGCTTCCAGCTAAATCGGAGCTTGTCCAACAGGCTAGAGGAATTAGGCCATTAAGCAACGACTCATTTGGAATGGTTATAAATGGAATTGTCCCAGCAAAGTATGCTCAATATGTTGGTGATTTAATTAAAGATCAGAACCTTCAAGACGCCGCTATGCGAGTTTTAGCAAAGTCAAAGCCAGAAAATAAGTTCCAGGCAGAAGCAATGGTTCGCCAGGTCAGGGATATGCCTACCGCAGAGGTTACTCAAACATCTTTGTTCGGTGACGAGCTTATGACTGAGAGTTACTTTTTTGAACGCAGCAAAATTTTAAACCAAGCGTACACTGAACTGCGCAAAGATAAGTCTGCGTTTGAAACATTAGTTCGCAACTCCGAAAGACTAGAAGCCGAAGGCAACGTATTAGTAAACGATGCAAACGAAAGAAAGGCAGCTACAGATGCCCAAACAATCGCGCTCCTCCAAACGCTTGCAAACCGCAAAGGGCCGCTCTCGGACGCCCTCAACGATGCAGCAAGGACAGCAAGGGACACAGGAAATTACAAATCCGCCAGAGATGGATTCCTCACCGCTATCAGACGATCAATTGACTCAGGCGATTTCGAAGGCGTATCTACTGGCGACATTGGACGCTCTTTCAATGGTAAAGCAGAGGTCGCTAGAGATGAGATTGCAGAACCAGAACTTGATGGATTCGAAGAACCCTCTGGCATAGGGGCTCAACAGCAGGAGGAGCAACTTGAAATAGATATGTTTGGCGCTGATGAGGTCGAGCCTGGTAGCTTGCAAGATCTCAGCAGATTGCTGGACCAGAACCCAACGAGAGAACAGATAGACAATCATCCATCTGTTTTGTCGGCCTTAGATGAAATTGCGTCTAGGCCAGATACCGTTAAGATTGATGGCTATGATTCAGATGATTGGCACAATTCTCGCGTCTATAAAATAAACGGTGAGGATGTTGTTTCTACGGATGAAGCTATGCTTCGGTTCGAGCGTGATGCTGAAGCTTTGGCATTTAAAGAGTTAAATTTAGATGTTGAGCCAGTATTGGCAAACAAAGAACTTACTATAGTTCTTGGTCCCCCGGCTGCTGGTAAAAGCACCATAGCAAATGAGTTAGCCATAGCTAACAGGTCTGCAATCCTCGATAGTGACGAGATCAAAAAGACTTTACCAGAATATGAAGGTGGCGTTGGGGCTTCTGCTGTGCATGAGGAAAGTTCTAATTTAGCAAAAGAATTGCAAGCATTAATGATAGAGCGTGGCACAAATATTGTGCTGCCAAAAGTAGGTCATTCAGCCTCTAGTATTCGTGATGTGATATCGCTATATAAGAATAAGGGTTACAAAGTTCGTCTTGTAAATATGGACGTAACTCCTGAGAACGCTTTTCAACGTATGATCCGGCGATTTGTGTCTACCGGAAGAATTATTCCACCAGAATATCTTGATAAGGTTGGATCTAATCCTTCAGCCACTTACAAAACATTAAAACAGGAGGGCGTGGCAGATGGCTATGCAGAAATTGACAACAACGGTGGCTTCAATGAACCTAAAACCGTCAGAGAAATCTCAGGAGAAAACCCGTTACTCGGATCTAGCTTCGATGTACCTCCGGGTGGACGAACAGGACCAGACGCTATCAGAAGCGCAGAGCGCGAGGGTGCAGAGGATCTTATCCAAACAGAAGCTTTAGCTGGCGCAGACATGGATCTTGAAGTTCCCTTTGAGAGTGTTCTTGGAGCCGATGAGCAAATTGAGGTAAGGACTATGACCTTGAGGGAATTACGAGAAGAAATGAAAAAAGAGCAAGCCGCAATTGCTCGTCTGGAGTTTTGTACGATATGAGTTTTAAGGATTGCATAAACGAAGGTGTTGATGCGGGAGAGATTTCTCGTGAACGCGCCGATGAGGCTTTGAAATTATTTGATGATCTTGAAGTTCAGTACAACCGGCAAATGGGGCGCGCTGCGGCAAGAGCAAAAGCTGCTGGCGATACAACCATTGCTACTAAGAAAATAATATTAGAGCGCAAACGCCGCGCTATGTTGCAAGCTACAACCTGGCAGAACATTACTTTAAATCTGGAGAATTACAGGACGCCTCTAGGCAATGCTAATAAAGCAGAGGGTGCTAAGGCATTTCTGGAGCAAGATGTTAGTGCTAAATTCAATAGTGTCGCGCAAGTTCAGAATGCAGTTACTCGCCTTGCAACGAGTAAAATGACGGATTATCTGGCTACATTTAAACGCAATATTGTAGGGGAAACCCGAAACAAAGCTAAACTAGAGAATGTTGTTCGAGAGATATTTGAGCCTGGAGTAACGGGAGATGCGTCTGCCAGGGAGCTTGCTGAAGCTTGGAGGGCTACATCAGAATATTTAAGAAAAAGATTTAATGCAGCCGGTGGTGCAATTCCTAAGAGGGTTGATTGGGGTATGCCTCAATCTCATTCACCGGTTAAAATTAGAGAGGCTGGATATGATGCCTGGAGAGAGGCAATTTCTGGAAAGCTTGATCTTGATAAAATGGTTGATGAAAGAACCGGTTTAAAATTTTCGGAAGAAAAGTTGGAGTTTGCCCTTCTTGATGCTTACAATAAAATTACGACTGAAGGTTTCTCCAATATAAAAGTAGGTTCTCCCTCTTCTGGAAAGTCATTGGCAAACCGCAACCAAGATCACAGGTTTTTTGTTTTTAAAGATGCGGATGCTTGGCTGGATTATCAGAAGCAATTTGGCAATCCAAATGCGTTTGACACAATGATGGGCCATATAGACGTAATGGCTCGTGACATTGGTATGCTTGAAGTTTTGGGTCCAAACCCAAACCTAACTATTAAGTTTTTAAAAGACACAATAAAGAAAGATGCCGGAAGTGATCCTAAGTTACAGAACAGGGCAAATAAAGCTTCTTACGTTATAGATAATGTTTACTCTGCTATTACGGGAACTAAGAATGCTCCAATTGATTCAACAATTGCCACTACGTTTGCAGGGATCAGGCAGTCGCTGACATCAATTCAATTGGGTGCAGCGTTTATTACAGCCTCAACTGATGTAAATTTTGGTAGGATCGGGAGAAGAATGGTCGGTCTGCCACAAACAAAATTATTGAAACGCTATTTAGAACTTATGAACCCCTTAACTCTAGAGGAAAAGGGTAAGCTTGCAGTTCGCATAGGGCTTACAGCAGAAGGATGGTCGCAACTTGCAGCGGCTCAAATGAGATATGTCGGAGATATGTCTGGTCCAGAGTTTACCCGGCGTCTTGCTGATGGGGTTATGAGGGTTTCACTTTTGTCCCCTTGGACTCAAGCTGGCAAGTGGGGTTTTGGCATGGATTTTTTAGGTTTCCTAGCAGACAATTCAAATTCTGTTTACGGAGATCTCCCTGCCAATATGCAAAAGACCTTGCGGCACTATAACATTGGCCCAGAAAAGTGGGACGTTATGAGGCAGACGCCCATGTACGAACATAAGGGCGCGTCATTTCTTAGGGCTGAAGATATAGAAGCAAGGACAGACATTTCTCCGGCTCTTGCTAAGGAGCTTGCCACTAACCTTATGGTTATGATTGATACGGAAACTAACTTTGCCGTACCCAGCACAAGTATTCGTGGACGCGCTGCGCTAACCGGCGATACTAGACCAGGAACATTGGCCGGGGAGCTTACAAACTCTTTTGCTATGTATAAGAACTTTGGCACTACCCTTATAAGCACCCACGGAATGAGGGGCATGATGGAATCTGGCTCTCTTGGAAAAGGGCAATATTACGCTGGCCTCATTATAACCACTACAATGATGGGCGCTCTCGCCTTGCAGATGAGTGAAATTGCAAAAGGGAAAGATCCGCGCTCTATGGAAGATTCTCGTTTCTGGGGCGCTGCTTTGATGAAGGGCGGTGGGCTTGGCATATTTGGGGATTTTCTGTTTTCAGACGTAAATAGATTTGGCGGCGGTCTAAGCAGTACAATTGCCGGACCTGTTGCCGGTTTGATAGAAGACGTTTCAAAATTGACGGTCGGCAATCTTATGGACGTTATGTCTGGCAAAGATGCGAATATGGCTAGTGACACAATAAAGTTTGCCGGGAGAAATACGCCTGGTGCGAGTATCTGGTATCTAAGACTAGCCTTTGAAAGAATGGTTATAGATCAAATGAAACTATTTGCAGACCCGGATGCAGCTAAGAAAATGCGGCAATCTGAAAGAAGGCAACTTAACGAAACCGGCCAGGATAATTGGTGGGGCAAAGGCAGTATTGCACCAGATCGCGGTCCTGATTTGTCAGCCGCCTTCCCCAGCCTGCAATGAAACGTGTTTGAGTAAATGGAACTAATCTGCTATAGAGTGAACAAAGGAACGGGAAAACGACATGAGTGATATCGCAATTAATCCAGTAACCCGCCGGGTTCAGTTCACAGGCAATACCGGAACCGGTCCATATGCCTTTACCTTCAACATCTTGGTCGATGGTGATATCGCAGTCTTCAAGGGGACTACGGAGCTAACGCTTACTACTGATTACACGGTCAGTATTAACGCGAATGGAACGGGATCTATCACTCTAACTGTTGCCCTCATAGCATCTGACGTTCTTACAATCATTGGCGGTCGTGAGCTTTCCCGCACGACTGACTTCGTTACAGCCGGTGACTTGCTTGCTTCAAGCTTAAACGAACAGCTAGACAGTAACGTGATTATGACCCAACAGCTCGATGAGAAGCTTGGGCGCGGTCTGTTTGTGAACCCTGGTGATGTGTTCACTGACCTAGAGCTTCCCCTGAAGGATGATCGCAAAGGTACAGTTCTCGGGTTCAATGCTACTACTGGTGATCCAGAGCCAGGTCCAGAGATCGGTGATGTCGATACTATCGCAGCAATCTCTGCTGATATTAAAACCCTTGCTGAGGTCCAGGACGGTACGGTTGCGACTGACGCTATTACAAACGTCAACACGATCCGGGCAAATGTCACCACGGTATCCGGCATCTCAGGCAATGTAACAACTGTTGCAGGGATCAGCTCGGACGTTACTACGGTTGCTGCTGACGGTGCTGACATTGGGACCGTGGCAACATCTATTACAAACGTGAACACTGTTGCGACAGACATTGCTAATGTAAATACAAACGCAACAAACATTGCATCGATCAATACTAACGCAACAAACATTACTGACATTCAGAATGCGAGTGCGAATGCTGCATCTGCTTTAGCCAGTAAGACTGCATCTGAGGCAGCGAAGGATGCTGCTCTTGCTGCGCTAGATAACTTTGATGATCGTTATCTTGGGGCCAAGGCTTCCGATCCTACGCTGGACAATGACGGCAACCCATTGATTTCAGGGGCTTTATATTTTAATACTACTGACGATGTGATGAAGGTGTATGAAGGTAGCCAATGGGTTGCTGCTTATGCCTCTCTTTCAGGTGCTTTGCTTGTTGCTAACAACCTGTCTGACGTTGCTGACGCTGCTGCATCCCGCACGAACCTTGGCCTTGGTACTGCTGCTACAACTGCCTCTACTGACTATGCAACTGCTGCTCAAGGCACACTAGCTGACAGTGCAGTGCAACCTAATGACAGCCCTACGTTTGGCACTGTCACAGCTACATCTTTTAGCGGCGATGGCTCTGCCTTAACGGGCTTACCCGCAGGTTACACTAACAGTGATGTAGATACTCACCTCAACTACTCCACAGCAACTACGGGTCAGGTTCTAAG
>Ga0206127_1005644_pt1 | contig 10458 bp, 10 predicted proteins | sample Helgoland_Spring_6_FD_148646 | JGI IMG/M metagenome (GOLD analysis project Ga0206127, IMG submission 148646) | Pelagic subsurface seawater microbial communities from Kabeltonne, Helgoland, North Sea - Helgoland_Spring_Bloom_20160419_1 | ecosystem: Environmental > Aquatic > Marine > Epipelagic ...
TTTATGGCCTGAATTCCGTATGCAAGGCGTCCTTAAGTCAAGCAGCAGGCGCCGTTCTGGGCGCAGCACGCGCGGTGCAAATGCCAGATCCGGATAAACCCTTGATCGGGATGATGTCGCTGGGAACCTCTGCGTTAAAATACGTCATTCCGCTGAAGCCTGCGCTTGAAGCCCGTGGTTTTGAGGTCGCCGTGTTCCACGCAACCGGTATGGGGGGGCGCGCATTTGAAAGCCTCGCGGGACAGGGGGCGTTTGCTTGTGTTTTCGATCTTTGCACACAGGAATTGGGCAATCATGTGCACGGATCCAATATATCTGCTGGAGCGGATCGTTTGACCAATGCCGGCTTAAATGGCACCCCGCAAATCGTGGCGCCGGGATGTTATGATCTTGTTGATGTCGTTGGTTGGCAACCTTTGCCAGACAAATGGTCAGATCACCTGAAACACGAACACAATCGCTTGCTGACTTCGATTGTCTTAAATGATGATGAACGCCGGTTGGTGGCGCGTGCGCATGGCGCGCAATTGGCCAAAGCAACTGGGCCAGTGGCCATGCTATTGCCTGAGAAGGGTCTGGGAGAATGGGACCGAGCGGGTGCTGATTTACATAATCAAGCTGGACTAAACGCGTTTTTGCTGGAACTGGAACATAAACTGCCAAGCAACGTGTTTGCTCATCGGATAGAATGCCACATCAATGACGCGGAATTTGCGGACAAAGCGCTGGAAATTTTTGATGACTGGCGCGCAAAAGGCGTCATCGCGTGATTAACACTTGAGAAGGCACCGTCAGACAAAACAAACCTGAGACGGGGCGGGCTGTTTCGTAGCCTTGCCATATGACAAAACACTCTCCATTCAGATACTTTAAAACGAGCCCAGAGATCATCCGCCTTACGGTATGCTGTTTTCCCACTGGAGGCCACTCCGGACCGCTTAAGGCGATCCACGGGTTGGCTGTAGGGGACCGATTGGCTGCGTGGGGCTGCCCTAACGCCACTTCTACTTACGCACCAATTTAAAGCTAAACCGAGCCGCTGCTCTCGCTGAGTGGCGCCAACTATTGAGCGCATAGCTGAGCTGCCCACATTCACACTGAATATGTCAGGTAAGCAGAAAATATAGCTGGTTCAGTTTGACGGAATTTTGTATGTTTTGGCTGTGAAAAGCTGGACTCTTGATCAATATTAAAACTAAAAGTGCAAGATGATAAGTATGCATTGTTGTGATTGCAGTGCTTCGATTAATTATTAAGGAGAACTCCGTGTATCAAAAAAATATAATTTTTCTTACCTGTATTTTCTTCCTCTTCGGCTGCACGGATAACAGAAAACTGAATAACGAGGCTGATGCTGTTTCTTCCATAGAAAAGAAAAGAGAGAATACGTCCCTTAAGGGCATCACCTTTAAAAAGAACGCCGACGGTAAACACGTTTTATATGAAGGATCATTTTTTAAGCTTGGAAACAAAGAGACTGATCAAGTTGGTCTTCCCGATGGCACTGATCGGGCAGTGACTGATGAAAATGTTAAAAAATCTGGATTTACCGATGTTTTTGCGAACTTGTGGCCAGGGAGCAAAAAAAACAATGAATTGAGTGATCAAAATTTTAAGCGGTCTCAAGCCGATGTCAGCTCCTCAGAAATTGAAACAGTTCTTAAAAAAAGAAAATCGATGTTAGAGCAATTTACCACAATAGTTTGGCCATGGGAAAAATAAGAACTGAGAACTCCACACCCGACTTGATAGTCTGATAAGTGTCGTTATACCTCACCCCACAGCTACGGCATTTGGCTCTCTAGCGTAATTCTTGGACTTCTGGCACACCACTTCAACACGCAGACTAGATTACCTATACAATTCCAATGTTACCGTTCTTTAAAAGGCACTTCTGCGTTACTGAAGGTAAAAGGAAAGCTTATATGTCCTCGCTGGAGTTTTATACAAGTCTCTCTGCTATCTGGATCGCAATAGCTTGGTTTCCTTATATTTTGGATCGGATCATGGTTCACGGTCTTACTGGAACAATGGCAAATCCAACTCCCAGTTTGGCGTGACAATCTGGTTGGGCCATGCGAGCCAAGGCAGCCCATGGTGTGGTAATACAAGCATTCGCAGCATATCCGCCTTTAGCAATCACTGTGAGCCGATTGAACTTGGTCTTAAGGCCTGAGAACAACATTGGTTGTCGCAAGTCTTCTGTAGGGTATTGTCAGACAAAACTAACTTGAGACGGGGTGAGCGGTTTCGTAGCCTCTCCGTATGACAAAACGCGCTCCATTCAGGTACTTCAAAACGAGCCCAGAGATCATCCGCCTGGCTGTGATGCTTTATGTTCGGTTTTCTATCGCTTCTCGTCCCTAAATCCCAACTAAATCCCCAGAAATGCGTCTGTGCGTCCGTTGCGCATATACTTTCAGTAACTCTAAGTCAGCGTAAGTCCACCAAAGAAGTCTATAGAAAACTCATGCGCAACATGCGCACAGACGCAATCGTTAACCAATGGTCAACAACAAGAACACCAACAGCCCCTTTAGTCCCTTTTGTTGAAGCCAAAGAGTGTTTTTTCATTCGGCGAGGCTACGAGGCCGCTCGCCCCGTCTCAAGTTAGTTTTGTCTGACAGTGCCACCTGTGGTGTATTTTATTTGACAGACATCAATATGTGGTATCCAATGACCCACATGAACAATCATCAAGACTTTTTGAAATTCGAAGCTGTATTGGCTCATTGTGAGAAACGAGCACCAGAAGGTTCTCTATTTTCTGCCATGGAATATGGACGTGAAATGCAGTTTTTCGATGGACACAATTCATTGTCAGTATCGGGTCACATCCTCGCTGATATGCTAATGCCTAGCGCAGTAGATTGGTGATCGGAGTTTTGTGTCTAGGAACTTGCTTCAAAGTGTGGCTTATATTGTAGTCTGTTAGGAGGGGCTTCCAGTGAAACTACTATTTGCTTGCATCGTTTTTGGCGTCGCCGTTTTACCAAGTGAATTTGCCTCAAAACTTTTGGAACTATTTTTATAAATACATTCACCAGAGTGGTTCTGTTAGACGAATGAGAACTTGCATTGGATTGCTGGCGCAGCCTGAATCTATGCCCTTAATAATTGGCGCCATTCAGTAAGGGTTTAGCTCTCCCTCTCCCAGACAGCATTTGTGTGAGAGCACGTGTATAGATACCCACCGTACCCCCAGTGGCCCACGCATGGGGTGTCACATAAGTTATACGTGATGTTTTGCGGTTATTGGCAGTAAGCTTTGATCCAGCACGTCCTGTGTTAACGCATGAATCTTTGCGTTCAGCCTGTCGTTTTGTTTAAGTCCATCTAGCTCAGATTGAGTTAGGCTATAGGGATCGTCCTCTAGCTTTAGCCGTAAAGTCATGTCGTTCCAGACGGTGGTGATGATAAGGTGTTCATTATGTGTCATACCAACTAGAACGACAGCGCTGGAGTTTGTGTTAGGTGTCGCTCAAGGTGAATGCCATTGCCAATAGGCCCTGCTCTAGCGGTCTAAGGCAGAATGGTTCCAATAGGGTTAACTAGAGGTATTTATGGTACTATTTACCTCATAGTCTGTGACTCTATTGGGAGAATAATTATGAACATTGGTCTAGCGAGAACATCAACACTTGAGCAGATTGCTGGCCTTGAAGCGCAAGTGCGAGACTTGGAAGCATACGGCTGTGAGCGCATCTTTAAGGAGCAAGTCTCTTCTATCGCAGAGCGTGAACAGCTGGAGGCGGCACTCAATACGCTGCGTGAAGGTGACAAACTCGTTTGTACGAAGCTGGATAGATTGGCAAGGTCAGTGCAACACCGTGGTCAGATCATTGAACTTATCAACTCAGTGGGTGCATCACTTGTGATATTGGACATGGGTGGGACTGCTGTTGATACGAGTAATCCAACAGGGAAGCTGATCTTGAATGTTATGAGTTCTGTAGCTCAATTCGAGAGGGAGATGATGCTGGAACGTCAGCGTGAAGGTATCGCCAAAGCAAAGGCTGAGGGTAAATACAAAGGGCGTAAGCCTACCGCACGTGCCAAGACTGATATGGTTAAGCTTGCGTTGGATGAGGGTGTCAGTAAAGCGCAGATCTGTCGGGACTTGGAGATAAGTAAGACAAGTTTATACCGCATTATTCCGAAGTTGAGGGCTTAAAAATAACATGAAGTACATTGATGAAGTATGCGCTGTTCTAACTGATGAAGTGGAGCGCCGTTACCTGCGCAGTCGTGATGCGTGGCAGATGTTAAGTGACGAGGTGTCTGCTGCTGATGAGGCGACTCCAGAGCAAACCCAGAAAGCTGAGCAAGCCCATAAGGATTACATCAAAGCGTCCAAGGAATATTTAGCTATAGCGTTTAAGAAGAAGTTTTTAGAGCGTTGAACGTGCCTATCCTCAGCTAGATAGTATGTTGTGCTAGCTCATCTCAGAGTTGGATAGAGTTAAACTATGAGAGCCGCCACACCATCAGCTTCCCTATACTAGTAACGGCAAGCATTGATGCGTTTATGGGTGCTGCTAATACAAAGATGGAGGTTGAAGATTAGCGCTGTGTTAGGTTCGATAAGTCAATCCATTCGTGCTTGATTTATTTTTGTGATCACAAATAGTCACAACATAAAATGTGATCACATTTGCAACGTCACACCATTTAGGCGAAAACTATTTGCGGGTCACTGCATGAGATGTCATTCTGATCGTGAGACTTATGGAGCCAGCCAGTAATGATGAAACATATTGCCATACTTCTGGCGTTCCTGATGACGATTGGCTCTCAGGTTGTTGCTTTTGACCCTGCTGACCTACAGAGGCTGATTGACACGAAAAAATGTTCTAAATGCTATCTCACTGATACCGATCTATATCGTGCTAATTTGGCTGGTGCTAATCTGGCTGGTGCTAATCTGGCTGGTGCTAATATGGCTGGTTCTAATCTGAAAGGTGCTTATCTGCGTGGTACTAATCTGGTGGGAACTCATTTGTCTGGTTCCAATCTGGAGGGTGCGTATCTGTCTATTGGTAATTTAAACGGTGCTAATCTGAAGGGTGCTAATCTGAAGGGTTCTTATCTACGTGGTGCTAATCTGGCTGGCGCTGATCTGGCTGATGCTGATCTAGAGGGTGCTGATCTGGAGGGCGCTATCCTAGAGGGTGCCAACTTGATTGGCGCTAACTTGGCGGATGCCAATCTGAGTGCAGCGCTGCTGGAGGGTGCTGATCTTAAGGGTGCAAGAACAAATGGTTCAATCTTCTGCAACACAATCATGCCAGACAGTTCAGTGATCTACAGCGGTTGCTGAAAGCTTTAAAGCGGCCATGAAATGAAACACATTTGTGGGTTACTGCGTGAGATGTCAGTTTGGTTGTGAATTTATGGAGCTAGCTATAGTAAAGATGAAAAATTTTGCCGTACTCCTAGCCTTTCTGGTGACGAATGGGTCGCATGTTAGTGCTTTTGATATTGCGCATCTACAGAAGCTTAAGGATACTAACTATTGCAGGAAGTGTGATCTGAGTAATGCTGATTTGGTTAACGGTTACCTGAAGGGTACGGATCTTAGTGGTGCTAATCTAAACAGTGCTAATCTAAAAGGTGCTAATTTGAAGGGTGCCGATCTTAAGGATGCTAAGCTGCATTTTGCTTTTCTGTGGTATGCTGATCTGGAGGGGGCTACACTACAGGGGGCTAATCTGAAGGGGGCTAAGCTGGATTTTGCTTTTCTGTGGTATGCTGATCTTGAGGAGGCTTATTTGCGTAATGCGGATCTGGAGGGGGCTTATTTGGAGGGTGTTAATCTGAAAGGAGCTTACCTAGGTTTTGCTAATCTGAACGGGGCCACACTGCAGTATGCTGATCTGGAGGGTGCTAACCTAAATAGTGCTAACCTGAATAATGCTAATCTGAACAGTGCTAACCTAAAGGGTGCTAACCTAAATGGTGCTAATCTAAGGGGTGCAAACCTTTGCAATACAATCATGCCAAGCGGGTCAGTGATGTACAGCGGCTGTTGAACTTCTAATGACCAAACTCTCAACCATCCCACAGCACCAACTCAACATCACCTGTGGTCTCTGTGAGTACCATACGCTTCTAGAGGTAGCAAACCTGATAGCAGTCGTAGGAGGCGATACTACAGCCCATGAGGTACGTCAGAGAGCCAGATGCCATAACTGCGGTGTGAAGGGTAACAACACGTATCAGATCGTTTATGCGGGTAACTCTGATATTGCGATGGAGGCGGCTGGGGTTAGGTCAAAGAGCTAGCGCATAGCGGTTTCTACTTGTTCCCGTAGTGGAAGACTTTGGGCCTTGCTTTATTAACTCTCTTCTAACCACTGTGTGTATCGTTTCTGATAGAGCTTCGACACTTTAGTCTTATGTTTACTTAATACACTTTCAAAGTAGCCGTATTCTGTGTGTTTGTAGTGTGTTGCGTGTCTAATATCTACTGTTACTTCATCAAACTCTGACTCAAATGGAAGTGTATGGTTGAGTACATCGTTACAAGCATCATTCATAACTAACTTTAAGAACCGCCTGTCTGTGTTTTTAACTATGTAGGAGTCGTGAACAGGTAGTATCGGTTTATCAGCTTCCACAAACCTTTGTATTACTCCTTCTGTAATCTGACTATCCGTATACATCAGGTCTATACCTTTATCTGAACACAAGTCGCCCTTCAGGAACGGGTACTTATCTATGAATGCTGCTAGGAGGTGGTCTAGCTGAGTATGTGTAAGTTTCTGGTCTTTATTTTGGTTATTATACGCACGGTATGCTGCTTGCTTTGACTTTGCATTGATAGCTATGAGTACAAGTTCCTTAACGATACTGCGTTGTTCTGACATCTTAATGCCATCAAGCACAGGTCTACCAATGTCATACTTGTCACCCTTAAGAAGCTTACCGTGTTCTAAGGCCAAAAGCGTTGGGTGTAGCCCACTAAAGTCTATTTCATCTGTAGCTTCACCATCAATGTAGATGTCTCTACGTAAATCTATTCGTTTCTTTGGGAGCCTCTGCCAGAAACCACCGTACCAACGTCCGTGCTTTCTAAACCTGGTATCGCCCCTACTAAAAACACGATAGGTGAACATATGTTCAGGACCGATAGGAATTACTTCCTTACTTACCACACCATGTTCATTGGTATGCTCTCTCACATAGATGGGTTTACGCAGTGAAGCCACGTCCACGTAATGTCTTTGCATCATCGCATTGTAGCTCTCAACAACCTTCCTCATTCGTATAGTGGCGGGTGTGTCATCGTATTTGATTTTTACTGACTTATCGTCATCTGTATCTTTATCACGTAGCAAGATGGTCTCTTGTTTGTGATGACGAATAATATCGTTGCTTTTTACCTCTATGTGTTCAAATAAGTCTTTCAGTTTCTTCGTAGGCTGAATACGGGACCGCTTGTTAACGTCATCTCCTGCTTTCTTTGACTTACCTGGTTTATACCTAAGATAACGAGCTTTCTTAAGTGTATCTACAACATCAACGATCTTACGTGGGATGCCTTGTCCGTTATATCTGTCATTAACTGTCCAATCAGTGTGTTTACGAGCAAAGCCTGTAGATAGCTTCGGGTCTCGTTTATAGGTGCTGTAAAGGTCAGACAAAATGATAAGTAGTATGTCTTTGACGCTCATGCTGCCTTTGTTGTTGGACCTTCCTGCAAGTTCTAGCTGTGTCCTCTCAGGAAGAGAAACAAACACGGTCTCCACGAGTTGCGCCATCTCTTCACTGTCAGTCCAGGCATGTCTGTTAAACGGAACGCTGTAGTCTGTACCCATTTCTATCAAACCCGCTTACAAGAATTCCAACAATCTGTGTCAATTACCGTCTTTGTTCAGTGTATTCTCACCCGCCATATACACACGTATCTCTGAGAATAACCCATCCCTGACTGTGAAGAAGTTGCAGTTTGATTTATTAACTATTCCACCACCTTTTAACTTATTAGTAACCCTGAAGCGCACTGCGATGTCTTCACTGGATGCTTCTTCTACCCAGCAAAATTGATCGTGCTTAACCCACTGATGATTAGACCAAAGCCGAATAAACATGGCGCTAATCTCTTCACGGCCAGTTAGTTTTATACCATGTGTTTCGACAGTGAATAAGCAATCTGAAGTGATGAGTTTCAGGATGGCCTGCAGGTCTTCAGTATCAACGAAGTGAAAGTAGTCTGTGACCTTTTGCTTGAGCGATGAACCCATGTTGTTTCTCAACTTATTGGTGAATACTACCTTACACCATCGGTCTTCAGCCAGTCTTTGACAACATTTATAGCTAAACACTGCTCACAATATCCTTGATGTAATGTCTCTGCTTGCTTCTTGCAGGACTTGCAGCTTTTGGCTTTATACATCATCGCAGCGAAAGTATCCTTGCTCCTGAGGGTCTTGTATCATCACCAACCACTCACCAGTTCCCCTATACTAGTAACGGTAAGGAATGCTCTGCACTAGTCACAGCATATGTGGTCAAAGTTTATCTTCTGCAGCATTTCATTCTCTGCGTCTAAGACTGGATGTAAGTAGGTCTTATCATCACCTAGCTGCCTCCAGCCCCCTAAAAAGCGCCGCATGGAATCATTAACTCCAGCGCTGTAACATGCTGTTGTGAAAGTTCCTCGTAGGCCGTGTGTCTTAAGGTGCTTAACAAACACTCCATTATCAAACCGTGCGGCCTTAATGTATGGATCTAGTGCCTTTGTTGCGGCTTTTACGCACTTGCCATCTTTGTCTCGTTTAAAGCTGAACAACTGTTCTTCTTTGTCTTTGCCAGCCCCGTATTCCGTTAAGAATGGATAGAGTTGATGGTGGATAGGCACATGGCGTTGAGCGTGTTCTGTTTTAAGCTTTTTGTTGATATCGAAGAGATCAAAGTAATGCACACCAGAGGGACTGACCTTAATGTCCTTCCACTCCAGCGCTGCACCCTCTTCTAACCTGAATCCTGTGCATATTAGTATCTGAAAGAGCATACGAATATCTTTCGGTAGACTCTGTTTAAGCAGTCTCTCAACATCAGCAACATTCCATGTCTCTGTCTTCTTTTTAGCAGTCCCTCGTTTAGCAACCTTAAGACCAAACAAAGGATCGTCAGCTATCCAGTTCAACTGTACCGCTCTGGCTAAAGGCGCTCTCACCCCAGATAGATGCTTTGTGATGGTTCCGTTGGCAGCCTTCTTTTTACTTTCTAAATACTCAATAAACGCTTCTCCGTGAGCTTTAGTTATTTCGCTCACATCTAGATCGCCGAATACCTCTAAGAATATGTTTTGGGAGTTGGTGTACTCGCCTCTCGTCTTAAGGCGTTTCACACCCAGCTCTGGGTTGTCCTGCCGCAACGCCCATTCTGACATTGCATCGCTGTAACTCTTGCCTGTTACTATTTTGGTTCCCAACTTCTGATCGTGCTGATCCACAAACTCTTTATAGGCATCATTAATGTGGTCACGCTTGTTTATGGCGTCATAAGTGGATTGAGGAGATCCTGATGCATACATGATGCTTATAATAGAATGTATTTGTTTCTCCGTATGGCCTTCACTAAGTAGCTGCGATCTGAGCTGCGCAAGCCAGCCTAATGGACGCCAGTTTGCATACCTCGGTGCTGAAAGCTCCAAGCCAATATCTGCATTAGTCGCAACTGCATCCAACGTATCTAACGCCTTCTCTTTCGATACTGCAGATGCATCCATATCCAGCATGATACCTTTGGTTGCACTGAACGAAGCGTCAGAAACTTTAGCTACCAAGCCAGTATCGTATTCCGCATGTAGGACTTTGAAGACCTCATTACGCAGGGTCTGCACAATTCGGTTAAACTCAGTTTTCTCAGTCGAGGGATCACGGGTAAACCTCTTAAGATTGGTTAGCTCTTTTTTACTAATCGGCGCAGGATGCCATTGAGAAACAGGGAGCTTTTTGCCCGTTATGTCGTCACTGTTGCTGAATAGTGCATCGTAAAGACGCTCTGCTGCTACGAGTAAGGGATCATACTTCGCAACTTTAGCCAAAAACTTTTGCTGCTCTTTCTCTTTTACCGTTGGAAGCAACGCTTGTGCGTCAGCTAGTGAGCCAGAACCAAGCCAAGCGGTGGCCTGTGAATCCTTGTAGGCATCCCGATATTCGGCAGGAATCTTTGCTTTACAGTACCAACGCCCTGCTTTCTTTCCGCTCTTAACTTGTAGAATGTCACCGAACTGTAATCTATGAATCATAAAGTCTCCATTAAAATAGGGGACTTTATTAATTGATACTTGCTCATAGTTCCTATAAATAAGTATTATATAGATAAAATGCAAGTATGGCGTCCCCTGAAGGATTCGAACCCTCGACCTGCCGATTAGAAGTCGGCTGCTCTATCCAGCTGAGCTAAGGAGACGCATGCAAGCTTCCTAATACGCCATGCCGGTTTTAT
>Ga0206127_1005653_pt1 | contig 10439 bp, 5 predicted proteins | sample Helgoland_Spring_6_FD_148646 | JGI IMG/M metagenome (GOLD analysis project Ga0206127, IMG submission 148646) | Pelagic subsurface seawater microbial communities from Kabeltonne, Helgoland, North Sea - Helgoland_Spring_Bloom_20160419_1 | ecosystem: Environmental > Aquatic > Marine > Epipelagic ...
GGGATATTTAAAAGAACTTCTTTTAAAAATTTCCAAAACTTAATTGTTGATTTAATTGATGCTCTTTCATCTGGTGAGTGAGCTCCTCTTATAGTAGGTCCAAAGCTTATCATGTCTAATTCAGGATAATGAGACCCTATTATACCACATTCTAAACCTGCATGGCAAGCTGCAACATTTGGCTCAGTATTATTTAAATCTTTATAAACTTTAACTAGTTTATCAAGGATTTCTGAGTTCATATCTGGCTGCCATCCAGGATAATCTCCAGAAAAATTGACATCATATCTTTTATTAATAAAAAGAGATTTAATAATATTTTTTAACTCCTCTTTTGAATCTTCATCAGATGATCTCGTTAAACACTTTATATTTAAATTTCCATCTTTAAGACTTATATTAGCAAGATTGTTAGATGTTTCTACTAAGCCTGGAATATTATCGCTCATTTTATAAACACCATTTGGACAATTTTCAATTAACTTTATTAATTCTGTTTGATTTTCTTTATCTAAAATCTTAAAGTCTTTATCTAATTTAACAATGCTTAATTTTATTGATGGATCAGTATGTGAAAATTGATCTTTAATAACAGCAAATGAGTTTAAAGATTGAGTTTCAATACTTTTAAACTCCGCATCAGTTATACCTAAAATAAATGAACTTTCTCTAGGTATTGCATTTCTTAAACCACCACCATCAATTTCAGAAATATGAATCAAAAAATTATCATTCAAATCATTAATAATTTTATTCAACAACTTATTAGAATTTCCTAAATTTTTATGAATTTCCATTCCTGAATGACCTCCAGACAAACCATTAAGAGTAATTTTAATAAATGAAATATTTTTATTAATAGTCGTATCAAAAGTTTTACTTATTGTAATATCTACACCCCCTGCACATCCAATACCAATTTCATCATCTTCCTCAGTATCTAAATTTAATAATATATCGCCTTTAAGAATATTTTCATCTAATTTTAAAGCTCCAGTCATTCCAGTCTCTTCATCAATTGTAAATAATGCTTCAATTCTTGGATGACTAATATCACTACTTTCTAGAATACTCATTATTGTTGCTACTCCTAAACCATTATCAGCTCCCAATGTAGTACCTTTAGCTTTAACCCAATCATTATCTACATACATTTGAATACCGGATTTTTCAAAATCAAAATCAACATCATTGTTTTTTTCATGAACCATATCCAAATGGGATTGTAAAATGACTGTTTTTCTATTTTCCATTCCAACAGTAGCAGGCTTATATATCACTACATTTCCAACTTTATCAATTTGAGTTTCCAAACCTAAACTAACTCCAAAATCATGCATAAATTTAATTACTTTTTCTTCTTTTTTTGATGGTCTCGGAACAGCATTAAGTTTACAAAAGTTATTCCAAATAACATTGGGTTGTAAATTTCGGATTTCATTACTCATAAATATTTATTTGAATTAGATTTCAAATTTAAATAATACTAGCGTTAAACTAATAGTATTTTACTATTTTTAAATAATGATATTCAAAAAAAAATATATTGGACTATTAATTATACCTCAAATTATATTTATTCATTATATATCTAAATACCCAGATATAATTGAAAAATATTACAGCCTTGGAATTTATCAATTTAGTTCAAAAATATTTAGATTTATTTCCTCCATATTTCCTTTTTCTATTGGTGATATTTTGTATACTCTCATAGTAATCTATTTTAGTAAATCATTAATAAAGAAAATAAGTACAAATAACTTTAATTGGCAAAAAATTATTAAGTCTATATTTTTTTATGCTTCTATATTTCACTTCTTGTTTTATTTTCTATGGGGTTTGAATTATCATAGAACACCATTAAAAGAAAAGCTAATAATTGATTCAACATATACTGTTAAAGATTTAAAAGAAATATCAAAACAATTAATTATAAAATCAAACAAATTACATAGACAAATATCACCAAATGACTCGTCCAAAACAGAAATTCCTTACAATGTTGCAAAAATCAACGAAATGGCTTCCAATGGTTATAATAACCTAAGCTTGCTAAAGCAATATTATCCTGAAATAAATTTAAATAATTTGATTGTAAAGAAATCTTTAATGAGTTTGCCATTAACCTATCTTGGTTTTAGTGGATATATTAATCCTTTTACTAATGAATCTCAAATAAATAGCCAAATTCCTAAAAATAGCGTACCACATACTGCTTCACATGAAATTGCTCATCAATTAGGTTTTTCACAAGAATTAGAATGTAATTTTATTGCTTTTGTAAACTTAACAAATAATGAAGACTTATATTTTAAATATAACGGTTACACATTTGCGTTGAAACAATGTCTAAATGAACTCTACAAATATGATAAACCATCATATAATTCATTGTTAAGACTATTAAATACTGGAATTTTAAAAGATTTTAAAAATAATTCTGACTTTTGGAAAAAATATTCAAACCCAATAGAATCAATTACAAAGTCTGGTTATGATAAGTTTTTGAAGTTTAACAATATTAATGAGGGAATTAAAAGTTATAACCATAGTGTTTCATTAATTATAAATTATTTGAACAATAAACAGAGCTAAGTAGTTAAAATAGTATAATTAAGTAACCTAATAATCCAAAAATTGTATATTTTAGATATCCAAATCAAAAACTATGCAAAAAAGAATTTCTATACTCCTACTATTATTCACATTCAATTCCGTTTTTTCTCAAGATTATTTCCCTACAAATGATGGCATTAGTTTTAACAATTCTAATTATACATTATTTACAAATGCTAAAATTCATTCTAGTCACAAAAATATAATTGATGAAGGATCTATGCTAATTAAAGACGGTAAGATAATCGCTGTTGGCAAAACAGTAGATATTCCTGAAAATTCAATAATAATAAACCTTGAAGGAAAATCAATATACCCTTCATTTATTGACATATACTCTAAATTTGGGATTAAATCACCTGATCGTAATTCTAGTGGAAGAAGATCACCTCAATATAATAATACAAGAAATGGTTATTATTGGAATGATCATATAAGACCAGAACAAAATGCTATTGACTTTTTTAAATATGATGAAAAATCAGCTAATGAGTTAATAAAAAATGGTTTTGGAGCTGTTAACACCCATTTGAGTGATGGAATAATTAGAGGGAAAGGTGCTTTAATAGCATTAACTAATAATGGTGATTCTAATAGTATAATTGATATTAATTCAACTCAATATTTATCGCTATCAAAAAGCGTGACCTCTAGTCAATCTTATCCATCATCCATAATGGGAGCTTTTGCCCTAATTAAACAAGTATACTATGATGCAGACTGGTATTCTAAAGGTCTTTCTAAAACCAATGACAAATCCTTAGAAGCATTGAACAGAAATAAAAATTTAATACAAATTTTTGAAGCTAAAAGTAAAATTAATTCATTGCGAATTGATAAAATAGGAGATGAATTTAATATTCAGTATGTCCTATTGGGTGGTGGGGATGAGTTTGAACGAATTGAAGAAATAAAAGCTACAAATGCTAGTTATATCTTACCTATCAACTTTCCAGATGCATATGATATTGAAGATGTATATTCTGCAAACATATTACAACTTTCTGATATGAGAGAATGGAATCAAAGACCTTCAAATTTAAGTCAATTTGAAGAAAATGGAATACAGTTTGCAATAACAATGGATGGTTTAAAATCTCCAAACAATTTAAAAACTAATATAAAAAAAGCTATTGATAATGGCTTAAGTAAATCAAAAGCATTAGAAGCATTAACAAGTGCCCCCGCTAAAATAATTGGAAGGGATGATGTATTGGGATATCTTAAAAAAGGTTATTTAGCGAATTTTCTAATAACATCTGGAGAAATATTTGATTCTAAAACTATAATTCATGAAAATTGGGTAAAAGGAAATAGAAATATTATAAAATCAATGAATGTTAAAGATATTCGTGGAAAATATAATTTAACTATTAATGAAAAAAGTGCCATTTTAAATATTAATGGTGAAATTGACAAACCAAAAGCTAAGTTAAATGACTCAACTTTATCTGTTAAAAAACTAACCTACAAAAAGGATTGGATTAATATGACCATTAATGATGAATCAAATTTGATTAGACTAAGCTTAAGGTCAAATTTAGAAAACAATGATTTGGAAGGTAAAATTTATTATTCAAATGGAATAGTTAATAACATTTCTGCACAGTTTTTTGAAAACCAAGAATCTAAATCTAGAGAACCAAACACTAGAAATAATAAAGAAAAAAATATTCTTCCTGTTAAGTACCCTAATATGGCCTATGGATTTAATGAACCCCAAAAAAGTGAAGATATTTTAATTAAAAATGCTACGATTTGGACAAATGAAAATCAAGGTATTTTAAAAAATACAGATGTACTAATAACAAAAGGAAAAATATCTAAAATTGGAAATAACTTAAAACATAAAAGCGCGCTAGTAATTGATGGAACAGGAAAACATCTAACATCAGGCATAATTGATGAACATTCTCATATTGCAGCCTCAAGTATAAATGAAGGTGGTCACAATTCCTCCGCAGAGGTAACTATTGAAGAAGTTATAGACCCAGAAGATATAAATATATATAGAAACTTAGCTGGTGGAGTTACTACTATTCAGATTTTACATGGATCTGCTAATCCAATTGGAGGTAGGTCTGCGATTATTAAACTTAAATGGGGAGAAAGTGCAAATAATTTAATTTTTAAAAATTCACCAAAATTTATAAAGTTTGCATTGGGTGAAAATGTAAAGCAATCAAATTGGCAAAGTTATAATAGGTTCCCTCAATCAAGAATGGGAGTTGAACAGCTTTTTATTGATTATTTTAATAGAGCTAAAGAGTATGATAAAATAAAAAAATCTGGTCAAGAATATAGAAAAGATTTAGAATTAGAAGTCTTAGCAGAAATACTTAATAAAGAAATGTTTATTAGTTGTCATTCTTATGTCCAAAGTGAAATCAATATGTTGATGAAAGTAGCGGAAAAGTTTGATTTTAATATAAATACTTTTACTCATATACTTGAGGGTTATAAGGTAGCTGATAAAATGAAGGATCACGGAGTTGGAGCATCAACATTTAGTGATTGGTGGGCTTACAAATTTGAAGTAAATGATGCAATTCCTTACAACGCAGCAATATTACACAATGTTGGAGTTACTACAGCAATTAATAGTGATGATGCAGAAATGTCTAGAAGGCTGAATCAAGAAGCCGCAAAAACTATTAAATATGGTGGTATGAGTGAAGAAGATGCTTGGAAAACAATAACACTAAATCCTGCAAAACTTTTAAGAATAGATGATAAAGTTGGTAGTATTAAGATTGGAAAGGATGCTGATGTTGTTCTTTGGAATCAAAATCCTCTTTCAGTTTATGCTGTAGCTGAAAAAACTATAATTGATGGTGCTATTTATTTCGACAAGGAGAGAGACAAGATGCTTAGAAAAGAGATTAAACAAGAGAGAGCTTTACTTATAAATATGATGATGGAAGAAAAAAATAAGGGTGGTAAAACCCAAGCTGTAAAAAGAAAAGTTAAAACATTATTAACCTGTGAATCAATTTAAGATGAAAAAAACATTAAGTGTATTAATTTTATTAATTTTTATATCCAGTGATATAATAGCACAACAAACTCCAGGAAGTGTTCAAAAAGAAGCGATTACACTACTAGGTGGAACAGCACATATTGGAAATGGTAAGATTATTAAAAATAGTGTAATTGTATTAGAAAATGGAATAATTAAAGCATGTGTTGATGCTACTAGTTCTAAAATCCCTTACAAGGGTAATATCATAAATATAAAAGGACAACATGTTTATCCAGGTTTTATTGCTGCAAACACTTCTTTAGGATTAGTAGAAGTTGATGCAGTAAGAGCAAGTGATGATCAAAGAGAAATTGGAAACAACAACCCAAACATTAATAGTTTAATAGCTTATAATGCTGAATCAAAAGTTGTTGAATCCATGAGACCTAATGGAGTTTTAATTGCTCAAATATCTCCTCAAGGAGGGAGAATTTCTGGAACTTCTTCAATCGTTCAGCTTGATGCTTGGAACTGGGAAGACGCAGTGATAAAGACTAATGATGGTATTCATTTAAATTGGCCAAATAGCTTTTCTAGAGGGAGATGGTGGCTTGGTGAATCACGAGGTTACAAGCAAAATCCAAAATACAACTCTGATATAGAAAAATTATCAGATTATTTTAAAGAATCTGTAGCCTACTTGAGTAGTAATAAAGAAACTATAAACTTAGCTTATGAATCAATGAATGGATTGTTTGATGATAGTCAAACATTATTTATACATGTTGATGATGAAAAAGGGATTGTAGATGCAGTTAATTTTTCTAAAAATTTTAATATAAAAAATACTGTTATAATTGGTGGTTATCAAGCTCACTTAGTTTCAGATTTTTTGGTAAAAAACAATATACCTGTTTTGATACAACACACTCATAGTTTACCAAATTTTGAAGACGAAGATTATAATTCCACCTATATAAATCCTAAAAAATTAATTGATGCTGGTGTACTAGTTGGGATTCATACTGGTTCAGCTTCAAACTTTCAAACTAGAAATTTACCTTTTTATGCTGGACAAGTAGCAGCTCAAGGAGTAGATAAAGAAATTGCATTACAATTAATAACATCCAATACAGCAAAAATATTAAGAATTGATAAAACTCTTGGAACATTAGAAGCTGGAAAAAATGCTACATTATTTGTTAGTAAAGGAGATGCTTTAGATATGAAATCAAATCAACTAACTAGTGCATACATTTCTGGAAGAAAAGTAAGTCTAGAAACCCACCAAACAGAACTTTGGAAACGATATTCAGAAAAATATAAGTTATCAAACTAATTGATGAACAAAAAACTTACAAGTGTTAACAACAAAGAAGTAAAAGCCTTATATCAGCTTACCTTAAAATCAAAACAAAGAAAAATATCAAATACTTTTTTAATTGAGGGTTTAAGAGAAATTAAACTTGCTATGAAGAATGATTGGCAAATTATACAACTCCTTTTTTGTCCAAAAATAATTAGTGAAGAAGATTTAAATAAATCATTCAAAAATAAAGTTAAAAAAACTGAAGTTTCTATTGAAGTTTATAATAAAATTGCTTACAGAAATTCAACAGAGGGAGTAATAGCTATTACAAGTTGTAAAGATCACGATTTAAAAAAAATAAAATTCAAATCTAATAACCCTTTAATCATTGTAATAGAAGCCCCTGAAAAACCTGGCAATATTGGAGCAATATTAAGAACTGCTGATGCTGCAAATATTGATGCAGTAATTATTGCGAATCCAAAAACAGATATTTACAATCCAAATATAATTAGATCTAGTGTTGGCTCTATTTTTACCAATAATATATATGTGGGAAATACAACAGAGGTAATCTCACTATTGAATAATAAAAATATTAAAATATATGCTAGCTCTCTTCAAGCAGATGAATTATATCACAATCAAAATTACTGTGAATCTTGTGCTTTGATATTAGGAACTGAAGACAAAGGAATTTCTAAAGATTGGTCACAAAATTCATATAAAAATGTAAAAATACCTATGCTAGGGGTAGTAGACTCATTAAACTTATCTAATGCAGCAGCAATATTAATTTTTGAGGCCATACGCCAAAGAAACTTCAAATAAAAATATTTATAATACTATTGTCTAATAGAATTGTTTGTGGTATTTTTAATACATATGTCACTATCTGAAGTAGAAATAGAAAATAATGCAATAGCCAAAGAATATAAAGAGCTTCTTAAAATTAGTTATCAAACTCTTTCAGCTGCAGATAAAAAACTCATTAGAAAAGCTTTTGATCTTGCTGTTGAAGCTCATAATGGTCAACGAAGAAGATCTGGAGAAGCATATGTCTTTCATCCCATTGCTGTTGCCAAGATAGTCTCATCTGAAATTGGACTTGATGCGACATCAATTGCTGCTGCATTAATTCATGACGTGGTTGAAGATAATGAAAATTATACCATAAATGACATAGAGCAAATGTTTGGCAAGGTGGTTGCTAAAATTGTTCATGGACTGACTAAAATATCCAAACTTAGTAAAAGTTCTGATGTTTCATTACAAGCTGAAAATTTTAAAAAGATGGTATTAACTCTAAATGATGACATTAGAGTTATTATAATTAAAATTGCAGATAGGTTACATAATATGCAAACTATGTATTCTATGAAACCAGATAAACAAATTAAGATTGCTTCTGAAACACTTTATATTTATGCTCCACTAGCGCACAGAATAGGGTTATATAATATAAAAAGTGAATTAGAAGATTTAGGATTAAAATATCTAGAACCAGATGTTTATAACGATATCTCTAGCAGATTAATTGAAAGTAAAGAAGAACAAGATCATTACATAGAAGAAATTAATAAAACCTTAAGTGGAAAATTAAATTCTGAAAAATTAAAATACCAAATTAAAGGAAGACCAAAATCAATTTATTCTATTAGAAATAAAATGATAAAAAAGGGAGTTTCATTTGATGAAGTATATGATAGGTTTGCGGTAAGGATTATTTATAAGTCAAGTTTAAAAAATGAAAAATTTTTAGCTTGGAAAATTTACTCAATTGTAACTGATTTTTTTACTCCTAATCCAATAAGACTAAGAGATTGGATTTCATCACCAAGATCGACAGGTTATGAGGCTCTTCACATAACTGTTGTTGGCCCTAAGAATAGATGGGTTGAAGTTCAAATAAGAAGTGAAAGGATGAATGAAATTGCAGAAAAAGGATATGCTGCACATTACAAGTATAAACAAGAAGGAGATAATGAGGGTAGTTTAGACCTTTGGTTAAATAAAATTCAAGACACTTTAATTAATAATAATAACAATGCTGTAGATTTTGTAGAGGAATTTAAACTTAATTTATATTCAGAAGAAATATTTGTATTTACACCAACTGGTGAGTTGAAATCATTACCTAAAAATGCAACATCATTAGACTTTGCTTTTAGCATTCATACAGAAATTGGTCTTAAAACTAGAGGTGTTAAAGTAAATGGAAAATTGGTTCCATTAAATTATAAATTACAAAGTGGAGACAGAGTAGAGATTTTAACATCTGAGAAAACTAAACCGAATGCAAACTGGCTTGATTATGCTAATACCGCAAGAGCAAAAAACAAAATAAAATCGTCTCTAAACGAGGAAAAGAAAAAATTAGCTGAAGAAGGAAAAGAAATTCTAAGAAGAAAACTTAAACAACTTAAAATTAAGCTAAACGATAGTTCAATAAATGAACTTATCAGATTTTTTAAATTAAAAACTAGTTTAGATTTATTTTATCGTGTTGGTATTAATACAATAGATAATCCAATGCTAAAGAAATATGCTAGTTCTAGAAGTAATGTATTAATGAGTTTCTTGAAAAATAGTATAAGAAGAAAACCCAAGGAATTTGATTTAAATAAGCAAGAAATTACTCAGAAGTATGATATGCTAGTTTTTGGAAGTGACGAGGAAAAGCTTGAATATAAGCTATCAAAATGCTGTAATCCAATTCAAGGAGATGGTGTATTTGGATTTTTAACAATTAATGATGGAATTAAAGTACATAAATTTAATTGTCCTAATGCATTAAGCTTACAGTCAAATTATGCATACAGAATAATAAATGCAAAATGGATAGACTCTTCACAACAAGATTTTACTGTAATTATTAACATAAGTGGTATAGACACATTTGGACTAGCTAATAATATTACAAAGGTTATTTCAGATAATATGAATGTAAATATGAAAAAGCTAAATTTTCAAACAAATAGCGGTGTTTTTAGTGGAAGTATTACAATGTTAGTTAAGAGTAATAATTATGCTATGAAAGTTATGGAAAAAATAAAAAAACTTAATGGTGTAGAGAAGGTTAAAAGAATATAATTTTTATAAATTAGCAATATGAGTTCAAAGACGCATTCAAAGAATCAAGAGATTGTAAAAAATGCATTTACAAATTTTTTAGAGAGTAATGGTCATAGAAAAACTCCTGAAAGATATGCTATTTTACAGGAGATATATAACAGTGATATACATTTTGATATTGAGTCGCTATATATTAAAATGAAGAATAAAAAATATAGGGTATCAAGAGCTACACTTTACAATACTATTGAATTATTACTAGACTCTTCTTTAGTACGAAGACACCAATTTGGGAACAATCAAGCTCACTATGAAAAATGTTTTTTTGATAAACAACATGATCATTTAATTATAAGTGATACAGGTGAAGTTATCGAATTCTGTGATCCAAGAATTGAAACTATAAAGAAAACAATTGAAGAAGTTTTTGATGTTGAAATTGAAAATCACTCATTGTATTTCTATGGTAAAAAA
>Ga0206127_1005654_pt1 | contig 10439 bp, 12 predicted proteins | sample Helgoland_Spring_6_FD_148646 | JGI IMG/M metagenome (GOLD analysis project Ga0206127, IMG submission 148646) | Pelagic subsurface seawater microbial communities from Kabeltonne, Helgoland, North Sea - Helgoland_Spring_Bloom_20160419_1 | ecosystem: Environmental > Aquatic > Marine > Epipelagic ...
ACGGGACGGCACGATTTTGCCACGCTCAGAGATGTAGCGCTGAAGTAAACGTGTGTCTTTGTAGTCGATTTTTGGTGCATTCTCGCCTGAGAAGGGGCACACTTTACGACGGCGAAAAAATGGTTTTGCAGCCATGGTTTAGGATCCTTTCTTCAGGTTAAATTAGCGACGCTCACGGCGTTCGCCGCGCTCTTCGCGTTTCTGCATTTGAACGGATGGCAATTCAGCATGCTCGTCCATTTTAATCGTCAGAACGCGCATGACATCTTCATGCAAACGCATCAAACGCTCCATCTCCTGCACGGCTGGTGCCGGTGCGTCGGAACGCAAGAAGGCATAGTGGCCTTTGCGGTTCTTATTAATCTTGTAAGCCATCGTTTTGACGCCCCAATATTCGTGATCAACTAGCTTGCCGCCATTGTCTGCGAGGACTGTGCCAAAGTGTTCGATAAGACCTTCTGCTTGCGTGTTGGACAAATCCTGACGCGCAATCATGACATGCTCATATAAAGGCATGTGTGCTCCATTCATGTATCGGCGCATTTCAAAGACCAGAGCAAAAAAGCTTTCCGCGCCCCGGTCACGAGAGACTGCGCAGTGAAAACGTCCTGCGGAAAGTTTGTGTCATCTAACTGGGTTAGGGGGCGCGCGCAAGTGTCTTGGCCATTCGGCGTGAAACTGTCCAAGGCGCGCCGTATTTCAGGCGCAATAGCTAGCAAGATTATCTCTAGAGCAGAAACAAAATGGAAAACCCTATGTCATATATTTCAGCGCACATAATGTTGAAGCCGATCGCGGTAGAGCGTTAGCAAGCCGAGCTAAAACCGATCAATTCGGAGTGCACTGTGCACCGTTTCTTTGGATTGGTCTTTGGGTTTGCAGTTATCGGCCTTTGGTTAGTGCCAGGCGCGCCTGCAACCGAGGATATTGTACTTTTGAAATTTGGTTTCACGGCAATTCTTTGCCTTTGTATTATTATTGCGCTGTTGCCGCGCGTGAAAGACTAACTCCAAAATTATTCGCGACATGTGTGTTCATCAACGCACACGATTTGTTGATCATCGTATGGTTGCGCGCACAAAGAGGAAGACTTCATAGTTGGACATATTGATATGGAGCCTTACCAACGAAATCAGTTATAGTCGCCGCAGCATTCGCACTTGCAGAAACCAGCGCTAATGCTGCGCCCGAGAAATATATGCTCGATGCGAGCCATAGCCAAATTGTGTTTAGATATAACCACATCGGTTTTTCCACGACATACGGCATGTTTTCCGGCTTTGAAGGCGAGATCATGCTCGATCAAGAAGATCCTTCCGCCTCCAGCGTTTCGGTTTCCATGCCAGCTAAATCCATGATCACAGGTTGGGAAAAGCGATTGGGTCACTTCATGTCCCCAGATTTCTTTGACGCTTCTGATGATGAGATGATTTCATTTACGTCTACGGGTATCAAAGTCACAGGTGATAACACAGCAATGATCACCGGTAATTTGATCCTGAATGATGTTACGAAGTCTGTGGTGCTGGATGCAGTTTTGAACAAAGCTGATCAGCATCCGATGGCTGGCAAAGCTTGGGCTGGCTTTGATGCCACAACAACTCTGCTGCTTTCATACTTCGGTCTTGGCGCGTTCGCACCAGCGGTAAGTGATGAAGTTGAAGTTATGATTTCTATCGAAGCTGCAAAAGCTGAATAAAATTTTGCGCAAACAAAAATGAAAAGGCCGCTGAACATGTCAGCGGCCTTTGTGTCTTCCTGATTAGGCCTTTAGGGCGTACGCGTTGCAGTAAGCGTAATATCTACATTCACTTTGAACGCGAGTGAGCTTTCATCTGGCATATTGTCTCCGATCTTGAAATCCCTCCGATCTAGCTCAAGTCGACCCTTCATTTGCGCTGTTTCGCCCTCGATCTGTAGATCGAACGGCATGCTGACCGGAATTGCGGTGCCGCAAATGCTGAGCGTGCCGTCAGCGCTGTAGCCATCGGCCTGAAACATCAGGTCCGCATTGAATTCGGCAGTTGGGTGCGTGTCGGCATCAAAAAAATCAGGCCCCAAGGCTTGTCCTGTGACTGACCCGAGCGTCAGAGATCCAATCGAGATCACAGCGCTCACAGTGCCGTGAGAGCCCGGGCTTTCAAGTTCTGTGTACGTTATATTGGCGGTCCAATCTTCAAAACTGCCGCTGATCAGTGATCCGAATTGGGTAATTTCGAGGCTGAGCACACCGCTATCAACATGCCAGTCGCTTTGGACCTCTTCCAGTGCGGCGCTTTGCGCTATGTCTGAATGGCTGTTGTAAACGCCTATGGCCGACCCGACGCCCAAAGCCGCAATCCAAACCACGATCGCCGTCACAAAGGGCGCAAGCTTGCTCGATGCATGGGGCGTGCCTGCTTCCGTCGTGCCGGGCAAATGCGACGCAGCGTGTCATCTTTGTCGACAAAGTGATGTTTCAGCGCACCTGCCACATGTAAGAAGATTGAAAGCGCTAGAACGCGTTCAAATACGATATGCAAACCTGCGGTCAGCGCAGCGAGGCTTTCGTTTTTGGGCACCATGGGTAGGTTTTGTCCGAACGGCCACCAGATGGGTGCAAAGCCTGAGGTGGATGCGTGATGTATCCATCCACTCAGCGGCACCAACAAGAGCGAGCCGTAGAGGAGCCAGTGCACAAGCTCTGCCAGAAAGCTCTCGGCGCGACGTTCGGGGTGAAGCCCTGCGGGTCCCGGTTGGATCAGCGCCCAGAGAATGCGGGCGAGGGCGACAAAAAATGCGGTGACGCCGACAGTTTTGTGCATAGAGAAGAGAAACGCTTTGAACGCGAGCGCTTCGCTGGTGTCATAAGCGAGTTTGTTGGCAATGATCCCCAGCGGAATGGCCGTTAAAATCAATAAGACCGTGAGCCAGTGGAAGGTTTTGGTGACCGAGCCATAGCTACGGGGTGAGTTCGAGGTTGGCATTCCATTGCTCCAATTAGAAGTGTTCTGCGTGATAACGCGTCAGCTAAAGGATTTATTCGCACAATATCGTGCATAAGTGTTTGTTACAGTCATTTTCTCGACACAGGGTTTGTGCGCCCATGTAGGCAGGCTTGCGATGAACGCGGAGCAGGGTTAGAGCAAAAGAAACGCTTTTTGAGGAGACGCGACATGAGCAAGGCCTTTGTATTCCCCGGTCAAGGGGCGCAATCGATTGGAATGGGTAAAGCGTTGGCGGATACTTATCCTGCGGCGAAAGCGGTCTTTGACGAGGTTGATGAGGCCTTAGGTGAAAAGCTGAGCGCGCTTATTTGGGAAGGCGAGCAGGACACGTTGACGCTAACGCAAAACGCGCAGCCTGCGTTGATGGCTACTTCGCTTGCTGCGATGCGTGCACTCGAGGCGGAAGGCGTTGCGATCACAGATGCTTCTTTTGTAGCGGGCCATTCTTTGGGTGAGTATTCCGCATTGGCCGCAACAGGTGCCTTATCAATTGCAGATACCGCACGTTTGTTGCGCACACGTGGCACTGCCATGCAAGAAGCTGTTCCCGTCGGTGTTGGCGCGATGGCGGCCTTGTTGGGGCTGGATTTTGAAACTGCGCAAGCGGTGGCCAGTGAAGCCGCACAAGGCGATGTGTGTCAGGCTGCGAACGATAATGATCCAAGCCAAGTGGTTGTCTCCGGTCATCTTGGCGCGGTTAAACGCGCTTTGGTGATCGCCAAAGAAAAAGGTGCTAAACGTGCGGTTCTTTTGCCTGTGAGCGCGCCATTTCATTGCGTTTTGATGGAACCAGCGGCGCGCGTTATGGCTGACGCGTTGGGAGCTGTGGAGATCAACACGCCTGTCGTGCCAGTTGTCGCAAATGTGCGCGCTGATGCTGTGAGCGATCCGGCAGCTATTCGCACCTTGCTTGTAGAACAGGTGACTGGTTCCGTGCGTTGGCGCGAAAGCGTTTGCTTTATGGCGGCACAGGGCGTTGATACGATTTGGGAAGTGGGTGCGGGCAAAGCACTGTCTGGCATGATCCGCCGCATCGCGCGCGAAATTGTGTGTAGCCCTGTTGGAACACCTGAAGATATCGCAAAGTTGAAGCGCTAAACGCGCTCTAACACCTATTCAGCGGCGATTACTGCGGTATTCACAGGTCTTACCAGGCCCCCGGGCGCGTAGCTTTTCTGGGAGTCTTGACCGCTGGAATAGCTTTGACTGGGGAAGCATTCGGGCGCGCTGTCGCCTTCAACTAGGGCGCAATCTTCGCTTGGATATCTTTTGAAGCGTTTGATGTGTTCAAGCTGATCACATGAACGCTTGCTAGGTTCAGCGCTTGCCTTACAATTCCTTTTTCTTTTGTCTATTTTCCCAAAGCAGGATCAGCTCCACTAACATCTCGTCCCAAAAGGCATCTGCCCGGACAATCAAACACGCCGATATAAATATTTTTTTTGAATAGCGCTTAGTGCATGTGTGCGCTCTGAACCGGCCGCTTCACGTCCAGGCTTTAGCAAAGCGCCCAGAAGCGTGAGCGCCATAATCATGAAACCGCCGCCAAATTCATTAACTCTAGCTTGCACCAACACGCGCATGTGCGCTTCATCAGGCGTCAGGGCCGGGCGTGTTTCAAAGCTGATCGCACTCACATCTTCTAGCTGTTGAGCGGCTCAGCGAACCACAGGTTGAGGTGCTTTGGGTATGCTTCCAGGAATTTCGCTTGTGTTAACAGAAGAGATTGGTACCTCAGGACTTTCATCTGCTAGGCGCAAAGGCGCGACTTCTCCGGTATTATGAGCATCAGCTTCGCCCAAGTAGGGTTGCGCATAAGCATGGCGACACTTTTGATGCGCGCGATTCTGCGTTGTTTAACGTTTTCAACGCAAACGAGACAAAGGCGACGCCACCAAGCCGATAAAATAATATTCTTGGTTTTGTTGCAGCACCAGTTTATCTTTGAGTACAGGTATAAGCTGCATAATGACTGGAGGATTTGAGTTATCAGTAGCCAGATTCTGCAAGGAACTCAAAAAATTCTCAATTTGTTGTTTCATGCTCTATCTCACTTGGGCTAACCTGGAGTTTGTATGCAAAATGTGTCGAATTGTTAGAACCTACCTTAAGATTGAATTCTGCCGAAAAAACTGCGTGACGGTGAAATTTTTTGAGATCAGTTTTTTGCGTGGGTGTTTGCCAAAAATTGTTTGCATGAGCGAAGGGACACTCTTGAAACAAACTGTCCTTCATTTTTACGTTGAGAAATCGGCAATGCACGGTCACGCTGCGCGTGAGGCAGTTTAAAAAAGTACATTACAATGTAAACGCGCACATTTTTATTAGGTTTTGCCGCCTTGAGCCCGTCAGGGTGCAGCTTATTTAGCAATCGCCCCCAGTTCCCGTGGTACGTGATGACTTCGTTGTCAAAGAGGCACCGGTGCAACAGGACAACATGACGGCCTTTTTGCCAAAGGGCGACACAATCTATTTATCAGGCTCCATTACGAAGATACAGCTGCGGGCGTTGCTGCAGTACGCGAAGCCAATCCGAAAACGAACCTTTTGGTGATCCTTGAAGCAAATGGTCCCGCAGGCAGCGCTGCTAAGATGGGCTTTGGGCGCGCTGTGCGTGAAGCGAATTTTAGCACTCATCTATGCAAAGAAAGTGTGATTAGTGGCCGCGCGGTTGACGCCTTTCTAGGCGGCACGCAACGCACGATGGAAGAGGGCGTCGTGATTGCTGTGGCGCGTGGCGCAGACATTGAGGCGCACAAAGTATTTGCCATGGAAATGACAGGCGGTGATGGTTATGCGCGTTTTGCGGATTAATTTGGTGGCTGCCGTCTTCCTTGGGCGATGACAATCGCTGAGATTGGCGCTATGGGAATTCGTGAGTGCGAATGCGGGCAACGTATTGGCCGCGATTTAACGGGCTTTCCTTTGCTTGAGGGAGAGCAAAGGTAAGGGTTGTTTACATGTTTGATTTGACGGGAAAATGCGCGCTGATCACAGGCGCATCTGGTGGTATCGGCGCGGATATAGCGCGTGGTTTGCACGCTGCAGGCGCAACTGTTGGCTTATCTGGCACACGTGTCGCGCCGCTTGAGGCGTTGGCCGCGGAGCTTGATGCGCGCACGTATGTCTTGCCGTGCAATCTTTCTAACATGGAGGCTGTCGCGGAATTGCCAAAGCAAGCGATTGAAGCGATGGGTGGGGTTGACATCTTGGTGAACAACGCAGGCATAACGCGTGACAATCTGTTTATGCGGATGTCTGACGAGGAATGGCAGTCTGTGCTAGACGTGAACCTGACAGCGACGATGAAGCTGTGCAAAGGTGTGATCCGCGGCATGATGAAGGCGCGTTGGGGGCGTATTGTGAATGTCTCCTCCATAGTTGGGGCCACGGGCAATCCTGGCCAAGCAAACTATGCGGCGTCCAAAGCGGGCATGATTGCGATGGGTAAATCGCTGGCTTATGAGGTCGCATCGCGTGGGATCACCGTAAATGCCATTGCGCCGGGCTTCATTGAGACCGCGATGACCGACAAGCTAACCGATGATCAAAAGGCCGGAATTCTGGGGCAGGTGCCAGCAGGGCGCATGGGTACACCGAATGAGATTGCCGCGGCTGTGATCTATCTTTCAAGCGTTGAGGCGTCTTATGTGACGGGTGCAACGCTGCATGTGAACGGCGGAATGGCGATGCTTTAAAGCGTGACGTGAAGTCTGGCGATTCCGTTTGCCTTATGCGTCGCGTGTGTTATAGGCGGCGCATCATTGGCCTTGGGATTGATTTTCCAAGGTGTTCCGCAAGGAACAAAAGCTGCCCAACCGGGCAATATCAAGTGCCCCTCTGGGTACAGGCACCAAAGGGCAGTATGCCCAAGATATAAGGATTTCGAGATGAGCGACGTTGCAGATCGTGTTAAAAAGATCGTAGTTGAGCACCTTGGTGTGGAAGAAGACAAAGTTGTTGAGGGTGCATCCTTTATCGACGATTTGGGCGCAGACAGCCTCGACACAGTTGAGCTGGTAATGGCGTTTGAAGAAGAGTTTGGCATCGAGATCCCTGATGACGCAGCTGAGAACATCCAGTCCTTCGGTGACGCGGTAAAGTTCATCTCTGAAGCAGCATAAGCTCTCTTAGATTAAGCTTTGAAACGCCTCTTGCTGATAAGCAGGGGGCGTTTTGCGTTTCATCCCCATATATCGCCGACTGTGAAGCCAGTCTGGAACGGATCGGAGGGATCAAGCGTATATTGGCTGATACCAGTAATCCACGCGCGTCCTGAGAGCGTTGGAACGATAGCCTCGTATTTCCCGATTTTTGTGGTTTCAACGATTTTGCCGGTGAAAATCGTGCCAAGTGGTCCTGCATTTACATAGTTTTCATTTATCGCCAGTAGACCCTTGGCATAAAGCACCGCCATTTTGGCGCATGTGCCTGTACCACATGGTGAGCGATCTAAGGCGCCAGTAACTTTGCCTTGAATGTAAGGCCCCGTTGAGACCGAAATAGCACCGCGGCCTTGAGTGCTAGAATTAGTCGGATCTGCTGTGAGTGCACTGATCGTTGGTCCTTTGATATATGGGTTTTCTGGATGGGTGACGGGAAGCTGTTCGAGGCTGGCATGACGCATTGCTTCGCAAGCTTTGACAATATTAGCGCCGTTTTCAGCGATAGGATCAATGTTGAATTGTTTTGAGTCTGCAAGTACGAAGAACATGCCGCCCCAAGCAATATCAACTTGGATCGTGCCGTAATCGGGAACATCGAGCGGGACGTCTATGTGCACGGCAAAGCCAGGGACATTCAAAAACTCTACGCGCTCAACATTGCCGTCTTTACAGGCTGCGGTGACATCGATGAGTCCAGCCGGAGATTCAAGGCGCAGTTTGGTGACCGGTTCTTTCATCTCGATGATGCCTGTTTCTAGCAAAACGGTCGTCACACAGATTATGTTGGAACCAGACATCGGTGGATATTCGGTTTGCTCCATGATGATAAAAGCGGCGTCTGCAGTTGGATTGCAAGGTTCAACAAGTACATTGCAGCAAAGCGCAGGATTGCCACGAGGTTCTTGCAACATAAGCGTGCGAATGCCGTCGTGATGTGTCTGCATGTATTGCATTTTCGCAAAGACGGTATCGCCGATCAGACGTGGCATGCCGCCAGTGATGACGCGACCACTTTCGCCCTCCGCATGGACATCAACTGCGGTGATCATTCGATTAGTGCGCATCAGAAAGTGCCTTTGCTTTCGAAGAGTAGTTTAGCAAAGGATTATGCAGAAAATTAGCATTTGCAATGAAAGCGTGATTTTGCTGGCAAAGTCATGCGGCTCTTGCCCCCAACCCACAAGGCAGGGTAAGTGTGCGTTTAACAGACACAACATAAAGAGGGCAGTTTTATGCGCCGAGTAGTTGTCACAGGTCTTGGATTGGTTACGCCGCTTGCGTGCGGTGTTGAAGAAACATGGAGCCGCATTTTAGACGGTAAGTCTGGCGCCGGGGCTATCACGCGTTTTGACGCGGAGCGGGTCACCACGAAATATGCCTGCGAAGTTCCTCTGGGGGATGGCACCGAAGGCACGTTTAATGCCGATGACTGGATGGCACCAAAAGAGCGACGCAAGGTCGATGATTTCATTCTTTATGGCATCGCAGCGGCTGAGCAAGCGGTTCAGGACGCAGGTTGGACGCCTGAGGATGAAGACAGCAAACTGCGCACGGGCGTGATGATTGGGTCTGGTATTGGTGGTTTGAACTCGATTGCTGAGACCGCTATTTTGATCCACGAACGTGGCCCACGACGTGTATCACCTTTCTTCATTCCAGGTGCACTGATCAACTTGATTTCTGGTCAAGTTGGTATTCGATATGGCTTTAAAGGTCCAAACCACGCAGTTGTAACAGCTTGTTCTACAGGTGCACACGCCATTGGTGATGCGGCACGGCTTATCATGACTTCCGATGCGGATGTGATGATTGCGGGCGGTGCAGAAGCCTCGATTTCAGAGATTGGTATTGCGGGTTTCAATGCGTGTAAGGCGCTGTCCACGAAATGCGCAGATGATCCCACCAAGGCGAGCCGTCCTTATGACAACGACCGCGATGGTTTTGTTATGGGCGAAGGCGCCGGCGTTGTTGTGTTGGAAGAATATGAGCATGCCAAAGCGCGCGGCGCGAAGATTTATGCTGAAGTTATTGGCTATGGTTTGTCGGGTGATGCTTATCACATTACCGCGCCGTCTGAGACTGGTGAAGGTGGTGAGCGTTCAATGCGTGCAGCACTTGGTAAAGCTGGTTTGGAACCCAAAGATATCGATTATATCAACGCGCACGGCACATCGACCATGGCCGACACTATTGAATTGGGTGCGGTTGAGCGGATGATGGGTGAGCATGCTGGATCTGTTACCATGTCTTCGACCAAATCGATGACGGGTCACTTGTTGGGCGCAGCTGGCGCGATTGAGGCAATCTTCTCGATCCTTGCCATTCGCGATCAAGTTGCGCCACCGACGATAAACTTGGATAATCCAGCGGTTGAGACGGCCGTGGATCTGGCACCGAATGCGCCTGTCAAGCGTGAAATCAACGTGGCTTTGAGCAATTCGTTTGGGTTTGGCGGGACGAATGCGAGCGTGTTGTTCGGAAAGGTCGACTAATATGTGGCGGCACATCGCATCTAACGCGGTGACATTTCTCATCGTGGCGCTTTTTCTTTTGGGTGGCGCTATTCTTTGGGGGCAGGGTCAGTACAAAAACGCTGGTCCTTTGGAGCAAGCTATTTGCCTGAAAGTGGATCGTGGAACGACCATGAGCAGGGTCAGTGATGATCTCGGCATGCAAGGAGCGATTTCCAGCCCTGCAGTGTTTCGCATCGGTGCGGATTATGAAGACAAAACCACCAAGTTGAAGGCAGGTAGTTTTCTGGTGCCCGAGAATGCGTCGATGGAAGAGATCGTCAGCATTGTCACGCGAGGTGGGGCGAGCTCGTGCGGTACGGAAGTGGTATATCGTATTGGTGTAACGCGGGCGACCGTGCAAGTGCGTCAGCTTGATCCAAGCACCAATCGTTTTATAGAAATGACCAGTTTCAATCCCGTTGAGGATGCGATCCCTGAGGAGTATTCCCGTGTGCGCGGTGAGGCTGACACGCGCTATCGGATCGCTTTGGCCGAAGGTGTGACCAGCTGGCAGGTGATTGAAGAGTTGAAATCAGTTGAGCTTTTAAGCGGTGAGGTTGCTGAGGTACCAGCGGAAGGCATGCTTGCGCCGGATAGTTATGAGGTGAGCGTGGACGATACGCGCACGGAATTGGTGCAGCGGATGCTGGATGCACAACAGAAACGCATCGCTGATGTGTGGGCCGAGCGGCGCGAAGATGTACCACTGAAAACACCTGAAGAGATGCTGACGCTCGCCTCTATCATCGAGAAAGAGACGGGGATTGCAGAGG
>Ga0206127_1005660_pt1 | contig 10432 bp, 8 predicted proteins | sample Helgoland_Spring_6_FD_148646 | JGI IMG/M metagenome (GOLD analysis project Ga0206127, IMG submission 148646) | Pelagic subsurface seawater microbial communities from Kabeltonne, Helgoland, North Sea - Helgoland_Spring_Bloom_20160419_1 | ecosystem: Environmental > Aquatic > Marine > Epipelagic ...
ATAATCTTTCTGTAGGACTCACAAAATTTCCTGCCGCATTGTTTAAAAGAACATCAATAGGCCCCAGCGTTTCCTGGGTCGTTTTAATGACTTGTTCAACTTGATCATAATCCCTTACATCACAAGCAAGTGGTAATACTTTATTTCCACTCAGTTCATGGATTTCCTGAGCTGTTTTTTCGAGTACCTCTATTTTTCGACTGCAAATCATGACACTTGCTCCCAACTTGGAAAAATAAGTAGTCATTGATTTACCTAATCCAGTACCTCCTCCTGTGACTATTATTACCTTCCCTTTAAAGACGTCATCTTTAAACATTCCCTCCGAGTAATTCATATGTAGTCTGTTAAATAATATTTTTAAGTAATTTAAAATATTTTCGCAATAATGTGAATAATAAATGAATCAATAAAAATGTTTTAAATTGAAATTATTCTTATTACCTAATCCATTTTTTTTAAAAATTAGTTATGAAAAATTTTATTCAATTCCTGATGACTGTCCTTATTTTTTGGATAGGCTTCAACTTAACTTACGCCCAAGGAAGACTAACTGCGGAAGAACTACTTGCCAAATCTATCGAATTCCATGATCCGGAGCATCAATGGAATCAGATTAACTCTATCCTCAATTTTGAGGAGCAACATCCTGAAAAAGCGGTTCGAAAAACCCAAGTACACATCGATAACTCGACAGGCTATTTTAAACTGAATCGCGGAGATGAGGAAATCAGTGGTATGTCTCTAGATTCATGCTTTATTATAAAAGGATCTGTTAGCTGCCAGCGAGCAGAGATGATGAGGGATTATTATCTATACCTGTGGGGACTACCTATGAAGCTCAAGGATGCCAATACTCCACTACAACCAACAGTAAATACTGAAACCATAAAAGACATTGATTACTTTACGATTCAAGTGAATTATCCAATGGATACCTGGACCTTCTTTTTAAATAAAGAGGATTACAGCTTACAAGCCTACCGGTTCATCAAGCCAGATAAAAGCGGTGAATTAATTGAGTTAGCTGATCTAGTCAGCGTAGGAGCTATGAGAATTCCAAAAATCCGAAAATGGTTTACCCTACCCCAAAACAACTATATCGCCACTGATATTTTAATGACCAGTAAAGCTTATTAAAGAATATAAAAAAACAAAAATCCTCACTTAAAACCACAGATCAAAGCAAATAGATTAAACGATCAAAGCCCAAAACTGACTATGGAATTTTTTTTATCTCTGATAATAAAATTTAAAAAGATTTAGTAGTAGTTGATTGAATTTATTTAGGTTAAACGTCTATACGGATCTTCAAATTGGAAGCATTTGATTTAGCATTAAATTCACAGAGCCCACCCTATTATGACGATTCAGGTGAAACTAAACGATTACATCTATTTTAAAAACATTCTAGTCCTAAGTCCACCTTATTTCAATCAATTTCACCTCAGAAAGGCGATATCGGTTACCGCACATATGGGCTTAGTTTCTTCTGATTTAAATAACATATATAGATCATGCATCTCCTCAAATTCAGACACATCAAATTTTAAATTTGAGGGCCCTACATCTAGAAGACCTTGCTCAATATTCAGAGACTGAATTATAGCGCCTCCCGCACTATCCATTCTCAACTCCAAGATACCACCATTCATATATTGAGGATGTTGCAATATGGTAACATTCACTGCACTGATGCCCTTAAAATCAATATCTTCATAGACATAGTATGATCCTGCTTCCCCAATAACCAACGCGAGTGCCTCATCAAGCCCAGGAACCGTACCTGCCTCAACATTCATAGATTGTGTTCTAAATCCATCATCAAAGTTTACCGCAGATATGATTGGTTTTCTCAAAACCAATGTTTGCTGCTGAGTCAAAGGACCGATTATTTTCCCTCCTTTATCCGTATATGAGGCCTTAAAAACATAAACTCCTTGGCTTTCCTTCTTCATATGTTCTTGAAAATTATACTTTCCTGAAGTAGGTAAGTTATTAACTATATCTTGTCGATCCAATGAGAGAATATAATCAACTATTGAACCTGCGTCACTATCGGCTAAAGCCGGATGAGCGGCCATGGCAACTTCTCCCCAAACTCCGGAGCCGCCATTTTGAATCTTCTCAACCAAATAATTTTTTGCAGCTAAATCCATTTGATACTTTTTCGAAATCGCATAAAAAGAAGGTCCAATAGACTTCTTTTTATCTTGATGACAAGAACTACAATCAGAACTTTGAATCAAGAATTTGCCCAAACTCAACTGTTTCAATGTACCATGGCCTATGGCAATCACATTCCTGTCTAATCCTTCGTGAAGATAATCAATGGTCGTGATTACCTCATCTTCCGTAATTCCTGCTCCCAGGGTTCCATCTTCTTCATCTCTCACAGCTATTTGATAGCTCAAGATACTGTTATCCCAATAAAAACTCCTATTACTATTTATATCAATGTTCAGTTGAGGCATCGCATTGCCCACCTTAAATTTAATACTTGAACTTCCCAAAGCACCTTCTTCGTCTTTAACTTCAAGGGATACCGAATATAATCCCGGATCTTCGAATATAAAGGAGGTTTCTTTTTCTATTGAAATAATTTGATCGCCCAAACGCCATTCATAAGTGAGACTATCCCCATCACGATCATAAGAATCTGCTGCAGAAAGTGCTGCACGAAAAGGTGATTTTCCATATTCTATCGGCGTCCCAATTTTTGCTATGGGTTTTCTATTGGATCTATTGTAGGTCAAGTGCACTAACCTTGCATCAGAATTTTGCTGAAACCAGGCCGATCCATATTCGAGCACATACAAATCTCCCTCTGGGCCAAAGGCCATATCTGTTGGATTACTGAATTCTTTCTCCAACAGAAAACGCTCCATCCGGACATAATTCCCTTCCTCATCTAAGGTCACAGACATCATCCATCCCCGCATCCATTCATAAATAAATAATTTACCATCATAATATTTAGGGAATTTACTTTCGGTTTCTGGATAATCATCTTGATAATACGTAGGCCCTGCCATAGCGGTTCGACCCCCATTTCCAAGTAATGGGAATTCCGATGAGTTATCATAAGAATACCACAAGAATGCAGGTTGTGCGGGGGGTAATATTTTCGCTCCTGTATTGTATTGGGAATCATTGATTGGCTTTAAAGGGTCAAAAATCTTTCCCGACTTTTGAGTATCCCAATCATAATCATTATAGGCCAGATTGTTTCCAACAAATAAGGGCCATCCGAAGTTGCCTGCGACACGGGCTTGATTAATCTCATCGTGACCGCGGGGCCCTCTGTTGACATCTGATTCATTCGCATCGGGTCCTACATCTCCCCAATATAAAAACCCTTTATGATCATCAAATGCCATCCTGTATGGATTTCTACAGCCCATCACATAAATTTCAGGTCTGCCTTCGCTTCCGTCTTGCGGAAATAAATTACCCTGAGGAATACTATACCCTTCCTTCTCTACTTTTATTCTTAATATTTTACCCCGCAAATCATCGGTATTTGCAGATGATTTTCTGGCATCCCATGGCTCCCTACCGGAGCGATCATCTATTGGTGAATATCCATCCGATGCATGGGGATTGGTATTGTCCCCAACCGCTATGTAAAGCATTTGATCCGGACCAAACTCCAAGGAACCGGCTGAATGACAGCATTCCAATCTTTGCGTGGGAATGTTAAGCAATATTTGCTCAGATTTTATATCGATTGAACGATAATCAGCATTCATAGTAAATGAAGAAATTATTTGCATAGAGTCCACCGGATGAGATCTGAAAAAGTAGATTTGTCTATTTTGCTCAACTTGTGGATCTAATGCAACTCCCAATAATCCATCTTCAAAATCAGTACATACCTCGAATTTGTGTAGGAGATTGGTTTGCTTGGTTAGTCCATCATATAACATGACCTCACCATGCCTTTGAATAAAAACAACATTCCCATTGGGCAATACCTCAAGCTCCATGGGCTCATTTAAATTCTCATCTAATATCTCAATATCGAAGCGGTTGTCTTCTGGTACAATATTAGATTTCCTATAATCTATCCTTTGCCTTGGACCTGCGGCATACTGAATACCCCCCCATACATGTTCAATAAAAAAGGGTTCAATATAACTCTCCTCTGTGTGTCCCAGACCGGTGTACCACATACGTCCTCCATCAAAATCTCTGTACCAACTGATGGGATGATTGGAGCCATTTTTGCCTCCCTGATAAGTTGCTTCGTTGACCTCCATCAATACATTAATATCCGGATGGATAGCTCTATAATTATACCATTCATCGGTATGAACCCAATTATGGGATAAATGATGCGTTGAAAGATGATCCCTATTTAGCACGTTAATGGTCGCTTCTGCCGGTTCAGGATGACTCTCAAAATAAGCACCTACCAATTGATTGTAGTAAGGCCATTTATATTCCGTATCTGTTGCCGAATGAATTCCGACAAATCCTCCTCCCGCTTGGATAAACCGCTGTAATTCTAATTGCTGATCCTCATCTAAGATGTCTCCAGTCGTATTTAAAAAAACGATTACATTTATGTCTGCCAATACTCTTTCATTGAATACCTCAGCCTCTTCTGAAAAGATCAGCTCAAACCTATTTTGATCCGCTATATTTTGAAGCATTTTTTGTCCATCCTCGATAGAACTGTGTCTGAATCCCTCTGTTTTTGAAAAAACCAAGAGCTTGAGATAATCATTTTGATCCTCTTTTATCAAAAAGAACCATAAGCCTGACATCATAGCTAGCAATCCAAAAAACCATCCTATTTTATTTTTAATACCCTTCATATGAATGCTAAAACAATAAACAACCCTTTACTCTAATATAGTGATCAATGGACAAAGTGTATTCGACATTCTAAAAAAATCAAAGTATATAAAAAAAAATACTTCATAATTCAAAGTGCAAATTTGAAGAAGATCAGGTTATAAAGTAGACATATTGTATTTTTGACTATGCGAATCGCCTCCCTATTAGAAATTAAAAAAGACCTCAAACAAAAAACCAAACAAGAACTTATCGAATTAATACTCAAATTAACTAAATACAAAGTAGAAAATAAAGAACTATTGGCCTACCTACTTTTTGAATCAGCATATGAAAATCATTTTATATCAAAAATTGAATCAGAAATAGACCTTCAATTTGCCCATATCAATTTTAAAAGTAATTATATCATCAATAAGAACATTCGAAAAATTAAAAGATATATTGTAAAACAAATTCGTTTCTCAAAACAAAAAGAAACGGAAATAGCCCTGCGCATTCATTTTTGCAAAAACCTTGTCAAAATACAATCAAAATACAATTTCAATAATATCCGCCATCAAATGCTGACGCGTCAAATTGAAATTATTAGAAAAGCTTTAGCTTATCTACATGAAGATTTACAATTTGACTATGAGCTAGAGTTAAGTACAGTATTGAAGCAAGTAGCCCACTAAAAAAAAAACTTATTAAGGTAACTTTTTACATTTTTGGACGTAAAAGGATCTATTCCTAAAAAAACTTTAAAAGCAGGGGGTCATTTCAATAATAAATTAGCACAGCTTGAGGGTCTTACTGACCAGGAAAAGTAAGCATACAAAATCTAGGTAGAAAATGAAATAAGAACTACAGTGTTCGAGGCATATGGCGCTCTTATCTTGTACTTCGAAGCATTAAAATATGAAGCAACAACAAAAGATGGGGTTTGAAATTTACCAGATGGAGATGACTTTTATCAATACCAATTATCAGAAAATACAACCACCGACTATACCCCTGAAAAGGTACACCAAATTGGATTATCGGAGGTTGCTCGAATCAAAACAGAAATGTGGAATATCTTGATCCTTGAAGGTTATACGGATACTACCAAATCAATCGGAGAAATCATCCAAAAATTAAAAAAGGAAGAACGCTTTCTGTACCAAAATAATGATGAGGGCAGAAAGAAAGTCATTGAACGATACAATGATATCTTAGATCAAATCAACGATGGTCTCAATGAAGCATTTGATATCCGACCCTAACCGTCTAAAGAAGTAAAAAGAGTTCCTGAGTTTAAAGAAGCAGGTGCTGTTCGTGCACATTATGAGCAACCACTTATGGATAGATCAAAAGGTGGTAACTTTTTGCTAACTTAAGAGACGTTACAGAAACTGTTTAGTTTGGGATGAAGACCTTGGCCTATCATGAAGGGATCCCGGGGCATCATTTCCATATAGCGATACAAGGAGAATTGAAAAATGTTCTAATTTTCAGGACATTTCCCTTTTCACGGCATACACAGAGGGCTGGGCATTGTATGCCGAAAGTCTCGCGTGGGAGTTAGGTTTTTATGAAAATGACCCTTTTGGCAATTTAGGAAAACTTCAAGCAGAAATGTTTAGAGCCGTTCGTCTTGTCGTGGATTTAGGTATTCATTATAAAAAATGGACTCGCGAAGAAGCCATTGAATACATGATTTCCAATATAGGAATGACCACAGGAGAAGTTATTACTGAAATCGAACGTTACATCGTAATGCCAGGTCAGGCATGCGGGTATAAAATAGGCATGATGAAGATATTAGAGCTCAGAGAAAAAGCAAAAAGCAAGCCTGGTAATCAGTTTAAATTAAAAGAATTTCACAATGTAGTATTGAAAATTGGCGCAGTTCCTTTAGATATTTTGGAAGAAATTATCAACAATTATATTAATGCGTAGCTGATCAATAGTGATGACTCGTCTGAATATTGATGAACATTAATTTTATTCATTCTTAAATTCTCTCAATACAGGTAACGCTTTATTGTCAAAATCAAATAACGCTTGATTTTCCCAAGTAGAAGCGTCTCGTGATTCATTTCCCTTCCAAGCAATTAATTCAGCTCCCCAATAACAAAAACCAATTCCATTATCTACTTCTTTGGTTAATAATTTGATTTTATTAATAAATTTTCTCTGACCTTTAGCTGTTGCTGGAAATTCGGGTAATATTAATTGCTCATCTGTACCAACGATATTATTTGTCCAATCATTCCAATCAAGTGTAAAGGGGTAAGCTGTTTCAGCAATTAGGATTTTCTTTTGATGATCATTACCTAAATACTGCATTTTAGCCCTAAGGTTATTTAGGGACTTTCCATGCCAAATAGGATAATATGACAAACCAATAATATCATAATCAACAATACTCAATTGATCAAAAAACCAATCAGATCCTTCGATACCGGCAAAATGTAAAATTATTTTAGTTTCAGATGAAGTAGTTCTCATGGCTACAATTGCAGTATCTAATAGTTCTCGAAACTGCTGAAAATTATTTAATATATGTCCATATGGATGAAGAAAACCTGAATTTATTTCATTACCAATCTGGATAAAATCAGGTTGTAATTCGGCCGCAATTTTTTCTGTGTAGTTATACACACTGTCTTTCAATTGCATAAAATTGATCCCTTGCCATTGATTTGGAGTTTCTTGATGGCCAGGGTCAGCCCAGGTATCAGAATAATGTAGGGTTAACCACGTTTTAAAACCATTAACCTTTAAGGTTTTAGAAAACTGTTTTACTACATTAAATCCAGCATATTCATCACTTGGATCAACCCAAAGCTTTAATCTGACTGTATTTACTCCATTGTCTTTAAGTATTGTCAGTAAATCATTTTGATTCCCTTCCAAGTCATAGAATGTAGGGTTTAAATTGGCTATTTCAGGAAATCTTGAAATATCAACAGCAGAAATAAATGTTAAATTCCCATTTTCTTGAATAGGAACATCCAGATCATCCTTATTACAAGCAACAAAACTCAAAAAAGTTATTACGACCTGCAGAGCTCTATTCATATCAGATTATGATTAGCATTGGGTAAATGCTACAGACAAAAAAGAAAATAAAACGCACTAAACTTAATAAAAGAAAATTGCATTTCGAAAAGTACGCCCACAGGGAGTCGAACCCCGAACCCCCGCCTTAGAAGGGCGGTGCTCTATCCAGTTGAGCTATGAGCGCATTTAATATAAAAAAGCGGAGAGAGGGGGATTCGAACCCCCGGTACGGTCACCCGCACGCATGTTTAGCAAACATGTGGTTTCAGCCACTCACCCATCTCTCCGTAGCTCCTCTAAAAAGACTGCAAATATAGTAGGTCAACTGAAAAAATTGGTGCCCTAAGGAAAAAAAAAATTAAAATCAATCCTTAATTTTTGTTAATTGACTGCCAATAAATTTGGACGAATTAACTAGTTGTGCAACATTTGCATGATATATGACGTGGGCACATTCTTTAGGCATTTTTGAATACACAAGCATTATCCTCTTTTTGCTATTTTACGTTAACTACACAAGTAAAGTCCTGCGGGTAAATAACTTCATAAAGAGTTCTTCGAAAAAATTATTATTGAAGTTCCTTTTAAGATTGACCTATTTTTCTTTTTTTTTAATCGCCTTACTAGGCCCTTCCTTTGGAGAGGCTACCAAAGAAGTTAAATCCATGGGGAAGGATATTTTTATTTGTGTTGACTTATCTCAATCTATGAATGCCTTCGATGTTCAGCCCACCCGCCTTGAAAGAGTGAAATTTGAGTTAAAAAATATCATTGAAGCCTTTAACTCTGATCGCAAAGGTCTGATCATGTTCAGCAATGAGGCCTTCATGCAATGCCCGCTTACGTATGATAACAATGCGTTAACGCTGTTTATTCAAACCTTAAATACCTCTTTGGTGCCCAATACGGGGACTGATTTCGGACCCCCTCTGAAACTGGCTTTAGACAAACTAAATTCAGAGAAAAATGCAAGTATCAGACAAAAATCAAAAGTGATCATATTGATCAGTGATGGTGAAGATTTTGGTGAAGAAACGGAAGAAATAGGTAAAAAAATTGAAGAGGCAAATATTAAATTATTTACGCTCGGAGTGGGGACAGAAATGGGCAGTAAAATTAAAACTAACCGAGGTTTCAAAACAGATAGAGCCGGTAACGAAGTCAAATCTAAACTTAACACTATCGCACTCAAGCGATTGGCAAACAAAACTAATGGTAAATATTTTGAAATTAATCAATCGAGAAATGATGTGAATAAGCTCATAAATACAATTAACCAGATAGAGGGAGAACTCAGAGATTCAAAAAATATAGATACAAAATCAAATAAATATTTCTATTTCTTAATATTAGCTGCATTTTTACTCATGAGTGACGTTTTAATCACCCTTAAAATTATCAGATTATGAAATTCGTAATTTTGTTTTTGTCGGTATGGATCAATGATCCAAATGATATCGCCCTGATCAATACTTATAAAGCAGATGCGGAACAATCATTTCTTGCTGAAGACTTCTCCCAAGCCGTCAGTCAATATAAATTTTTGGTGGATTCGCTCAATGTAAATGAAGATGCCATTCATTTGAATTTAGGTCATGCGTATCATCAAATGGGAGATACGGCCCAAGCCAGAACGGCATACAACCGAGCAACCTTATCCTCAAATGCCGCCTTGAAGTCAATTGCTTATCAGCAACTGGGAGTGATCTCAAAATCTAATAAAAACTTAAAAGAATCATTGACCTATCTGAAAGCTTCCATCAAAGCAAACCCAGATAATTCAGATGCAAAATATGATTTTGAATTGGTCAAAAAATTAATGCAAGAAAATCAAGATCAGGAAAACAAAGAAGATCAGGAAAACAAAGAAGATCAGGAAAACAAAGAAGATCAGGAAAACAAAGAAGATCAGGAAAACAAAGAAGATCAGGAAAACAAAGAAGATCAGGAAAACAAAGAAGAGCAGGAAAACAAAGAAGATCAGGAAAAGAAAGAAGATCAGAATCAAGAAAGCGATTCAGAAAATGAAGAGCAAAAAGATCAGGAAGGTGATGAGCAGGAGCAAGATCAAAAAGATGATTCGAGTGAAAAAAAGAATCAAGACGAATCCCCATCAGAAGAAGATCCCACTGATGAAATAGCAAATAAAAGCACTCAAGAAAAATTATCTGAAATGAATATCAGTCCTGAAAAAGCAGAAATGATCCTTGAAGCCATGCGCAATGGAGAAATTCAATATATTCAGCAGCAAAAAAGGAAAGCAACAGAAAAAAAAGACAAAGGAAAACCTGATTGGTGATTTTTATCGATTTTGAAATAAAAGCGGCCTCATCTTTATGTTAATTTTATCTACTATAAGCAACAACACAGCTGTCATCTACGGCATCATTCCTGATGTTATCTAAGAAAAAAATATCATATGCCAACATCTTCATGAGATCTTTGTTGATGCTTTGCTACTTATTTATGAGTCAACTTTGTTGGGGTCAACAAGAAATAAAAACTTATTATGATGAGACTAGAACACTGATCAATGAGGTTTATCATATCGTATGGAAAGATACTGCGATTCTTCAGGGACCCTACAAAAAGTTTGATT
>Ga0206127_1005662_pt1 | contig 10430 bp, 9 predicted proteins | sample Helgoland_Spring_6_FD_148646 | JGI IMG/M metagenome (GOLD analysis project Ga0206127, IMG submission 148646) | Pelagic subsurface seawater microbial communities from Kabeltonne, Helgoland, North Sea - Helgoland_Spring_Bloom_20160419_1 | ecosystem: Environmental > Aquatic > Marine > Epipelagic ...
GTGGCGTCAACTATTGAGCGCATAGATTTTGATTGCCCCATCGATCTGATGCTTGCAATCATTAGTCTGACAGCACCGCTCCAACTCCAAAAGATCACGCTGCTGCCCTTGGTGTACAAGGACAGGGTAGAGAACGTGGTAATAAATACCAAAGTGGAAATGCAGTAAATACTGTAATAGCTCCGTCCCAAGCGCGTAAGTGGCAATGTATCAAATGATACGAAGTCAAAAAAAAATGGTTTGGCAATAGACCTCGTGTGCTCAATGTGACGTTGGTTTATTAGGCAGGACGCTCGTTGATAAAACTTGCGCTGGCTTTGCCGCAGCAACAATAGAACTGAGGACAAAATCCTCGTGTCTACGTTGGGTTTGCGACAGATCGTAAAGATAATTCACCATCGCACCGCTTGATTGGTTCAACCCGTTATCGGTCATGTCGGCTTGCGCATGGATGTCATAGACCTCTGCACCGTTGGTCAGATGGAAGCGCGTCACAGGATCGACAGGCATTCCGTCATCGCGTTTCGCATTTATCAAGTAACGCGCTGCCATCGCGCGAACGTCTTGTGGTTCGGCGCTTTGATCCAAGATCGCCGACGCCACATGTCCATGGTTCGCATCCTCTGTCTGTGTGGCAAGCCAGCGGTTCAATCCCGGGATCGGTGACAACGTTACGAACTTTTCCAACCGCGGAAAAGCAAGCTTCAGTTCAGCAGCAACTTGTTTGATCAATACGTTGCCAAAGCTGATCCCCGTCAGGCCCTTTTGGCAATTCGAGATCGAATAGAAGACCGCAAATCTTGCGTCTTCTGTATCCAGCGGTGCACGGCTGTCCGACAGCAAATCCGAAATGGAATTCGGGATCGCTTTCGTCAACGCAACCTCGACGAAGATCAACGGTTCATTCGGCATTGCGGGGTGGAAAAACGCAAAACAATGACGGTCTGCAGGTTTAAGCCGGCGGCGTAGATCGTCCCAATCGTTGATTTGATGAACCGCCTCATAGGCAACAATTTTGTCGAGGATCGCCGCAGGTGTGTCCCAATCGATTGCTGTCAGAACCAAAAAACCGCGATTGAACCAGCTGCGCAAAAGATGTGCAAAGTCATAGTTCGTGCGCGCAAGCTCGGGGTTCTCTTTGAGGATGTTCAATAGGTCGACCCGCATAGCAACGATGTCAGCTGTTGCACCAGCAGGTTGGTTCAGACGGCGCAGAAATTCTTGGCGTTTTGGCTCAGAGGCCTGCGACAACGCTTCAAACGCTGCCGGTGACGGGTCCGCAGCATAGCCTTGGGAAAGTGCTGCTAATGCATCTGCATCGATGTCGAATTCTTCATTTAGAAAAGTAAAGAATGCAGTTTTTTCATCAGGCGAAAGTGACTTGTATCGATCCAAGACGGTTGCGGCCAATACATAACCCGAAACGGTGCCTTCAGGTGAAAGCAAAGCATGACAAAGCGCGAATATATCCCGCTTATCAACAGCCCCCCGCATGTTGCCACTGCGATCAAACAGTGTGGTTAACATATCCCCCAAGAAGCGATTGCGCGGCATATTCATATTCTGAAACTAACTAACCAATTGATACTGATTGCGACGATAGTGCTATCGAAAAGCTCAGGCTGCCTTCGTTGACCAACCATTTGCGAATGTCATAGCTGCGAGCGCCAACCGCGTGCATCGGGTCGTCATCAGCCAGTGTGCGCGCCGCAGCCAAATTTGTGGCGCGATAAATAATCATACCTTCAGCGTGCATTTCTTCGCCCGTCTCATCTGAAATCGGTCCAGCCATTACCAACGATCCGGCGGCCTCCATTTGCTTTTGATAGGCAAGGTGGTCGGGTAAAGTCGCTTTGACCAACCCCATGTTGCCCGCCGGTCTGCTGCGCACAACGAACAGTTCCATCGCGAGCGCGCCGCGACCCTTAGCTTCGGTTTTGTAGTCATCCCATTTCGGCATCGTCGAATCCTTCTCTTTGACCCAACCCTAACGACGTGTCGGCGACCTGCAAATAAAAAATCGATTTTTCTGGACAAGAGGTGAAAACCACGACACTTTCAAATTGTAAGATTCTGGGAGAGATCATGACCTACGCCACAACATCCGACGAGATACGCGCACACGCCCAGGACGAAGTACGTTCGCTGCGTGGCAAGATCACAACTCTAAGCGAAGCCGAGCTTGGGTTGATCCTGACGCAAGCACGGTCTCACTATGCTTGGACGGACAAGCCGGTTCCCGACGCGGTATTGCACGACATTTTCGACATCATGAAAATGGGTCCGACCAGCATGAACACATGCCCTGCGCGGATCATCTTTGTGAAATCGGCCGAGGGCAAAGCGAAGCTTATCAAGTCATTGAAGCCCGCGAATGTGGCGAAAGTCACGGGCGCACCGATGACGGCGATCATCGCATATGATTTGGAGTTTTGGACCCACCTGCCAAAGCTGTTCCCGCATGAAGATCGTCGCCACTTCTTCGAAGGCAAGGATGCCTACATCAAAGATACCGCATACCGCAATTCAACCTTGCAAGGTGCGTACTTCATGATTGCGGCGCGCGCACTTGGGCTCGATGTCGGTGCGATCTCTGGCTTTGACAATGCGGTCGTGGACGAAGAGTTCTTCAATGGTATGGCGCTGAAGTCGAATTTCCTTTGCAACATTGGCTACGCTGATGAGGCGGCGCTGTTCCAGCGGTTGCCACGCTTCGACTTCGATGACGTTTGCGAAATTCTCTGAACCAGAGCGGCGCGTGAACCATGGCCATTATGCTGAATACTTTGGCCACACAGACAAGGAGGCTGCGTAATAAGGCAAGCTTAATAATGTGTCGACCACTGCCGACAGTCATCAACTGAGACCAGCAAAATCTGGCTAAAGTAACTTTTATGGGAGGAAAATACGATGTTAACACGACAAATCGCACTTGCTGCAGGTCTTGCAATTAGCCTGTCCGGCGCACTTGCAGGGACCGCCTCGGCGCAAGAAACAATTCGCATGACAGCCATCGACGGCTATCCAGAACGGTCCATGTGGGTCAAAGAATTCTCTGCATTCTTTATCCCGCGTGTGAACGAAGAGCTGGCCGCTGACGGCGAATACGAGATTAATTGGATGGAAGCCTACGGCGGCCAGATCGTCAAACCACGTGGCGTGCTGGAAGGCATCAAGTTGGGCTTAGGTGACATCGGTATCGTCACGACGATTTTCCATAACTCGGCATTGCCATCACAGGGTCTGTCGGCGGTCACGCCGTTTATCGCAGCTGATGCGCGAGTTGTCGCACAAGCCGTGGACGAGATTGCGCGTGAATTTCCACAGATGGGTGCTGAACTAGAAGCCGAGAACCAAGTTTACCTGGCGACAGGCGTTGTGCTCGACACGTACCAGATGTTCTCAACGACACCGCTAAATTCACTTGCTGATCTTGAGGGTTTGAAGGTTGCGGGCGCTGGTTACAACTTGCGCTACCTCGAAGGAATTCCAGGTGCAGCTGGCGTGCGTGGCGGTTTGCCAAACTTCTACAATATGCTTCAGACGGGCGTTGTTGAGGCAGCGATGTTGTGGCCAGAAGCGGCCAAGACATTCAAGATTGCCGAAGTAGCACCTTACATGTTGCAAGCTGATCTGGGCGCTGTGAACTCGAAGACAGTCACCGTTAATTCCGACGTTTGGGCAGATTTGCCTGACGAAGTGAAGGACGTATTGCAGTCTGTCGCAATTGAATACCGCGACCACGTTGCAGGCATCGCAATGGACCGCGCAGAAGCATCGCGCCAAGCCTACATCGATGGTGGCGGCACGATTGTAGTGATGAGCCAAGAAGAGCGTCAAGCTTGGGCCGACAGCATGCCGAACATCGCCGCCGAATGGGCGCGTGATCTGGATGCAACTGGTGCGCCGGGGTCCGACATGTTGGTGGCCTACATGGGCAAGCTGGCCGCAGCTGGGTTCGCACCTTTGCGCGACTGGGCAGCAGAGTTGAACTAAGAAAATGATTGTCACGATCTTACGAAAAATCGAAAGCTGGGTCGTGGTAATTTCGATTGCGGCCAATGTCAGCGGTGCATTTGTACTGCTGGCATTAGTTGCTATTATGAATGTCGATGTGGTGTCGCGAAACCTGTTTAACGCCCCGTTTCGCGGCGTGGTCGAGGTGGTAATATTCTCCTTGGCGCTGATCGTATTCCTACAATTGCCTGACGTTGTGCGCAAAGGTCGGTTGACCCGTTCGGACGGATTTTTGGGTTTTTTGCGCGTGATGAACCCACACGTGGGAAATGTTCTGGCACGGGTGCTAGACGGAATCGCTTGTATGTTTATGTGCTTGATCGTCTGGACGGTTTGGCCAGAGTTCACTGAAAGCTTTGAAAGCTGCCACTTCTTCACACCGCCCGAATTTGGCGTACCGCCGACAGGCAACCTTTGGGTTGATTTCAGAACAGCGCTAGAGCGTTGCGACTACTTTGGCACACCCGGAATCTTGCAAGCCCCCTGGTGGCCTGTCCGCCTTGTGATTGCATTCGGCTGCGCATGGGCTGCCATTCTGTTCTTCTTCAAAACCGTCCTTGGCGACACGCAAGAACCGCGTCACATCACCGCCCAAACCAGTCGCGAGGCCTGAGTCATGGATCCACTTACAATTGGCATGCTGTCGGTCGGTGCAATCGTCGTGCTGGTCTACCTTGGGCTATACATCCCAATCGCCCTTGGCCTTGTGTCGTTCGTGTCGATCTGGATCATGTCCGGCAAATCCATCCTTGCGTTCAACTTTCTAAAAGTGGCCGTCGGCGATGGTGTGACCGAGTATAACTTTGCGACCATCCCGCTGTTCACGCTGATGGGCTTGCTGGTGTCCAAGGCAAGGCTGGGCCGCGATATCTATGATGTGATGAACTCCGCTTTCCGCAAAGTGCTTGCGGGGCTCGGCATGGCAACTGTTGGGGCCAACGCGATCTTTGCCGCTGTCACCGGGTCATCCATCGCGTCGGCGTCTGTGTTCACCAAAATCGCAGTCCCACAGATGATGCGCTATAATTATAACAAACGCTTTGCAGTCGGCGTTGTGGCCGGATCCTCTGTGCTGGGCATGATTATCCCACCTTCTGCAATGCTGATTATCTACTCTTTTGTGGCAGAAGTGTCTGTGGGTGACATGTTTCTTGCGGGCATCATTCCGGGGCTGCTTTTGACGGCAGTTTACATGGTTGCGATCTATCTGATGGCCCGTTTCTGGCCGTCCTACATCGGGGCCGACATTAAGACAGATGAGCTACCCGCAATGGATCGCGGCGAGATGTTCCAGAAAGCCTGGCCTATCATAGCATTGATCTTGCTTGTTTTGGGCGGTATTTATACTGGCTGGCTGACCCCTGTTGAAGCAGGCGCTGCGGGGGCATCATTGGCTTTGATCGTCGCTTTGGTGCGCCGGTCAATGTCCCGCCAAGAGTTTTGGGACACACTTGTCGAAACCGGCCACATCACGGCAGCGATCCTGTTACTGATCGCGATGGCGTCGTTCTATAGCCGGATGTTGGGCTATGCGGGCTTGCCAAACCAGCTGGATTCGTTGCTACAAGAATGGAATTTATCGTTCTTTCAGATAATGCTGCTTTACGTGGCCTTGATGCTGATTTTAGGCACATTGCTAGACACGGCATCCATCATCCTAATCGTCGTCCCGCTGTTCATCACACTGATCGAAAGCCAAGGCCTCAGCCTCATTTGGTTCGGCATTGTTACCGTGATCGGCGCTGAGATTGGCCTTCTAACACCGCCGCTGGGGATTTCGTGTTTCGTGATCAAAAGTACGCTGAATGATCCCAACATTTCACTCAAGGATGTGTTCCTCGGCTCGCTGCCTTTCGCCTTTCTTATGCTCTTGGTGCTGATCGTGATTATCCAATATCCGATCTTGTCCACTGCCCTCCTTTAACCCTTAGAGGTCTTTATGAAAAACGTCTCAATCGATACCATCACACAAGCTTTCGTGGATTACTGCGCTGATGACACTGACCCGCGCACGATGTTTGTGCTGACTAAATTAGTTGAGCACTTGCATGCATTCGCTAAGGAAACACAACTGACCCACGCAGAATGGGCGCGCGGCCTGAAATTTGTGACCGACGCTGGCAAGATCACGGATGACGAGCGCAATGAGTTTGTGTTGATCTCTGACGTCACTGGCCTGTCATCTTTGGTTGATATGATTGGGTCCCAACACGATGGTACATCATCCAGCGTGCTTGGGCCGTTCCATTCTGTTGGCGCGCCAGAGCTGCCTGTCGGTGGTGATCTGAAGAAAGACAACGACGGTGCCACTGTGTTGGTTGAAGGGGTCGTGCGCGACACCTACGGTAACCCGATCGAGGGGGCGATGATCGAGCTTTGGCAGACCGCAGAAAACGGTCTGTATTACAGCCAAGACGGCAATCAGGGCGATTTCAACCTGTGTTGTTCAATGAAGACCGGTGCTGATGGTCGCTACGCAATGACCACAGTGAAACCCGCGCCCTACAAAGTCCCGGATGATGGCCCAGTAGGAGAGCTATTCCGCGCCACAGGTCGTACGCCTTGGCGCCCCTCGCATCTGCACTTTATTGTGCAATCCGAAGGGTACAGATCACTCGTGACTGAGGTCTTTGCAAACGACGATCCATACCTCGATTCCGATGCCGTCTTTGGCGTTCGAGAAGACCTGATTATGGACTACGTCGAAACCCACGACCTTGACGCGCTACCCAACGATCTAGAAATTGGACGCAACGCCACTCTCCCCTATTTTAAGGTCGATTTCGATTTCGTCCTTGTAACTGAAAACACATAAATTCTGCTACGAAGAAGGAAGCACCTTATGCGCGAAACACATCTTGAAGACGGTAAATGGTGGGTCAGCCCATACAATTTTGAGGAAGACGTACGTGATAGTTTGAACCTGCCACCTAAGGTCGAAATCCATGATGCGACATTGCGCGACGGTGAACAAACACCCGGCGTTGTGTTCTCTGTTGATGACAAGATCGAGATTGCTACAAAGCTGGACGAGCTTGGTGTGGAGCGCATCGAGGCAGGCATGCCCGCCGTGTCTGAGATGGACCAAACAGCGATCAAAGAAATTTCTAAGCTGGGTCTGAAGTCTAAGATTTTCACTTTCGCACGTGCGATGAAGACAGACATCGATCTGGCTCTCGAATGCGGCGCAGATGGCGTCGTGATCGAGGTGCCGATTGGGTATCCAAAGTTGGTCACGCAGTTCGGTTGGACATGGCGCGACGTGGCGGAAAAGACCGCACCGATCATCAAATACGCCAAGGACAATGGCCTTCACGCCCTGTTCTTTCCGTATGACACAACGCGTGCGCGAAAGGACGATCTGACAAACTTGTGCAACTACATCATGGATCACACAGCGCCGGATTCCATCGGGATTGTAGATACGATGGGTTGTGCGACACCAGAGGCGATCAAACATATGGTCCGCTGGGTCAACGACATGACGGGCCTGCCGATTGAAATCCACACGCACAACGACTTTGGTATGGGCGTGGCGACTGAACTGGCCGCGGTGACGGCTGGCGCCGTTTGCGTGCATTCCTGCGCCAATGGTCTGGGCGAGCGGACGGGTAATGCCGCCCTCGAAGAACTGATGATGGGTCTGCATCTGCTGTACGGCTACGACACCAACTACAAGCTGGACAAAATCCCCGAGCTGGCGGAGATGATCGCGCAGAAATCAAACATCCCAATCGCGCGTAACAAGCCTGTCTTGGGCCACGGCAACTTCATCCGTGAAAGCGGTATCGGCATCAACTACGTCATGAACGACCCGCTGGTTATGTTCGCCACACACCCGTCTTTGACAGGTAAGGTCGGTGAAGTTGTGCTGGGCAAGAAGTCCGGCAAGGCGTCCATCATCTATAAGATGGGCGAACTTGGCATGGGCGAGCTTGAAGACGACAAGATCGGCCTCATCCTGAACGAAGTCAAACTATTGGGTATCTCTAAGCGGGACGTGCTATCGAACGAAGAGTTCGCGAATATCGTTGCGTCCGTCAAAAGAAAATAGGATATACGCTGCATATGAATATCAGCCTTAGTCCCTCTGCCAACGCCCCAGAAAGTTCAGCGACAAAGCTGGCTTATAATACACTGCGGGATTTGATCCTGACGGGGGAATTGGCACCGGGCGAAAAGCTGAAGATAGATCGTTTGCGGGACGTGCTAGGCACCGGCGCGTCCCCCATCCGCGAAGCGCTCAGTTTGCTGGTGTCCGACCAACTAGTCGTGCGGCGCGAACAACGTGGGTTCTATGCCGCTGAGACAAGCCAAGAGAATTTCCAAGAAATCCTAAAGCTGCGATGTTCTTTAGAAAGTATGGCCCTGCGCCAATGCTTTGAGAATCCATTAGACGCCTGGATCGAAGAACTCGTCATCGCGCATCATCGCCTGACCCGTTTGCAAGAGCAGCGTGCCGATACGTTCGAGCAGCAGCACAAGACATTCCACATGACCCTGATCGGTAATTGCAACGCGCCGCTATTGCTGCGGTTCTGCAGTCAACTTTATGATCTCAACATTCGCTACCGTTACCTCGCAGCGCGGTCGAGCGACTATAAAGGCCGCAAGGTCGATGACGAACATCGTAAAATTCTAGATGCTGTCATAGCTGGCGACATCGACACTGCCGACAAACTTCTTGTTTCTCACTACGGAATGACAGGCGCATTCCTTGAGGCGTTTATCGCGTAAATTGATGGTCCTGCTCCTGACAGGGCACATTCACTTATCGAGATGCGGGGGCGCAATCAGCCCATTAGCTTCAGCCTCTGCCCGGTCCCAATGGGCGATGTAGATGCCAGGTGGTTCTTTACCAGCCGCCATCTTTTCAACCATCTGCGGACTACGGGTGATGCGCGTGTGATGCTTACGCGCCCATTCGAAATGCAGCTCTCGCAGGCGTGCAATATGGTCTTGGTGTTCAGCACTTTCGCCAAGATCGTGCAATTCTTCCGGGTCCGTTTTCAGGTCAAACAACATCGGACGCATCAGTTCGACATGCACGTATTTCCAACGTCCATCGAACACCATGACAAGGCGCGCATCACTTTGATCGACATCGACGTGATCGCGAGCATCGCGTGTGGAATAGTCATACTCCGAGACACAGTAATCGCGCCAAGGGGCGTCTTGCCCATGCAAAAGCGGGTGCAGGGAACGGCCTTCCATCATATGCGGCTTGGCTTCGCCGCCCAACAGTTCGTGGAACGTCGGCGCAAGATCGATCCCTTCGATCAGCTTGTCGGTAGACGTGCCACGTGTGCTGTCCGCCTCTGCGCGTGGATCATAAACGATCAATGGAACACGGGCAGAGCAATCGAAGAACAAGTCCTTCTCGCCCAGCCAGTGGTCACCCATGTTGTCACCATGGTCAGAGCAGAACACGACCATCGTGTCTTTCATCCGGCCAGACTCTTCGAGGTATGCGAACAACCGACCCATGTTATCGTCGAGTTCTTTAATCAGGCCCATGTAAACAGGGGCGACCAATTCGCGGACATCTTCGCGCGAAAAGCTTTCACAAATCCGCGTCTTTTCCCAAGCTTCCATCAATGGATGGGAATGTTCACCATCACGCCTATTGACGGGCGGCAGATCATTCTTGGAATACATGTCGTTATATGGTGCAGGCGCCATGTAGGGCCAATGTGGTTTGATATAGCTTAGATGGCACAACCAAGGCTCATCGCCCTGAGTTTCCATAAATTCAATGCCGCGGGTGGTCAGCCAAGAAGTTTCTGAATGGTCCTTTGGGACGCGCGCAGGCAGCGGCGCGTTTTCCAAGAACCAGCCTGACTTCTTTTCACCATCAGGACCAATAGATGTGTTAGCCCATTCTTCCCAAGGTGTTTCCCCGTCCATGCCATGTTCGCGCAGGTAACGCTCATAGTCTGCGGCATGGCGGTTTTTGTCATTGGCAGCGTTTGTACCATCGTCCCGGATGAACTCTTCAAAACCACACTGGCTGACAAGCGCGCCAATCGTGCTTTCGGGATCGATGCCAAGACGTTTCATGCCTTCTTCGTCTGGGCGCATATGGGTCTTGCCGACCAGCGTGCTGGTCACACCAACTTCGCGCAGGTGGTCACCCAAGGTAGGTTCCCCGACTCGCAACGGAAACCCGTTCCACGTCGCACCGTGGCTGCGCACGTAGCGGCCCGTATAAAAGCTCATCCGGCTGGGGCCACAAATCGGCGATTGCACATAGGCGCGGTCAAAACGCACGCCTTTCGCTGCAAGCCGATCGATGTTGGGGGTATCGATATGCTTGGCCCCATAACAGCTAAGGTAATCCCAGCGTAGTTGGTCAGCCATAATCCAAAGAACGTTCATTGATTTACCTTTCTGATTGTTAGCGCGGCGACATA
>Ga0206127_1005663_pt1 | contig 10430 bp, 8 predicted proteins | sample Helgoland_Spring_6_FD_148646 | JGI IMG/M metagenome (GOLD analysis project Ga0206127, IMG submission 148646) | Pelagic subsurface seawater microbial communities from Kabeltonne, Helgoland, North Sea - Helgoland_Spring_Bloom_20160419_1 | ecosystem: Environmental > Aquatic > Marine > Epipelagic ...
CATAATCATCCAAAATATGGATTTGACTTTATTGTTAGTGAAATTGTCGCCATGAGTCCGATACTGAACTAGGAAATCACGCGCCCCAAGGCTCAAAGTACCGGGACTAAACAATCTCAGCCACATATCGTAATCTTCGTGTTTAATCTCATTTTGGTAAACAGAGGGGCAACAGCTCCGGTCAATTACCGCACTTGAGTTAATCATAAAGTTCCGTCGCTTCATCATCACCCAGTCAATCCGCTCCGGCATCACCCTCTCACCAATCAAAGCACCATCAGCGTTGATTACAAACGCCGACGCATGACTAAACGCAACCTTATTAGTCCTGATCATATCAATCTGGATAGAGAGCTTATCTGGAAGCCATATGTCATCGCTATCGCAAAATGCTACAAAGCGACCTAGCGCAAGCCTAAGGCCTGTATTTCTGGCCTTGGCTATACCCTTATTAAATGGGTGAAAAATCGGCTTTACTCGCCTATCCGTATGCGCAAAACTCGTAACAATTTCAACTGTTTTATCGCTACCTCCATCCACAACTATGATCAACTCCAAAGTCTCAAAGCTTTGCATAAGCACTGATTCAATAGACTCTTGGATAAATTTACCAGAATTGTAGGCGGGCATAATGACTGATACAAGTTCACCTGAAAAAACTCTTTCCATTGAACAAATCCTATTCGTTAGGACATCACAAATCCGTTTAATAAATGCTAAGGAATTTTAGAAGCAATAACTTACGTTTTTAATCTACTAATTATCTTGTCTTGGTGTTTAGAGACACTGAATATCGCTAACAAATAAACCCGATATTAATCGTCATTCTTGAAATAGCTGTTAACTATTAGAGGGGACTGTCCTTGTCAGTTTAACTACCCCATAAATAAAATAGAGAAACACACTTAATACTAAATATGCAATTAATGCCTTTAGATATAAAGCATTTCCAAAATTATTGTTGAAAGGCAGATAGATTGCACAGCTTAGAATTATTAGAGAGGATATATGCTGGTTAGGACCAATAGCGAATGCCCTACTGGTCAAAGAAAGGAGCACGCAATTTAGGTATATAACAAGTGGACCGACGATAACCACTAATGAGCCGAACATCACATATCCCTGACCAACATAATGGGAATTCATATTGACCCAACCTTCGCCCACTGAAGGGAAAAAGACTGAAATTACTTCTGCCGCAGGATCAAAAGTGGCCACCCCAAAACGACTTAGCAGCGGCGCCCCTTCGAGTAGCGCATCTAGCCGGATCTCTAGAAATGCCTCCCGGATAAGAATTGCACCCTCAATTTGTACAGTGAATACCCTGTTCACTATAAGGGATATTAGCTCGAAAGCAGACACTCCAGAAATCAGATAGAACGGAACAAATATTACTGCGCAGGATACAACAAATATCTTTACTACTAACCTAATGTTTAATCGATTCCCCTTGTGCATGAAATAAACCGCACAAGCAGCAATCAGGGGCTGTAATGCATAGCTCTTTATCAATGTCAGAGCTGAATACACAACAATAGCAAAGCACAGTATGAAAAAACCTAGAGGTTTTCGAGTCAACATGAAACGCTCAAAAAGCCAAGCTGAGGCAAATATTGGAAAATACCGCATCAGATAGCCTAAGCCCGGTATGCCAGAATCCATACGCTGATTCATAAAGGCACCTTTGGAGGCAATAGCGCCCCCGACATCCCCTTTAAGGGCAATAATCCCGGGAGGAGTCCCAATTAGAGCAAGATCGATAGCTAAGAGTACGATGGCACTCAGTAAAACAACATAATCAAACAACTTGCTATTAGGTAATCTCACGTACGTCGAATAACTATTGCTCCTATCAGGCAAGGTCACCAGCTTGCTGCCGCATCCAAAAATCAGAAAAACAAATATCCAAGATAAGTAGTAATCCACATAAACCCGGCTAACCGTCGCGTCTGATATTTTGGTTTCGACACCAAATGTCATTTTCGCATCGGTTAAAAAAAAGATATTTATCCCAAAAATAGTGACAAACATCGCGGCATAGAAAATAACCGACCACAAATCAAGCGCCCCGGGGCATAGATTCATCCGTTTCCTATAGAATATAACCGCTCCCAGAAGAACTAGATTAAGAGTTACTGCAATTGTTACATCCACGACAGAACCTTCACCGGGCAGCCCTATCAAATGCCGGAGCATAACCGCAGATCAATACAAGCCACTGGACTGTAGTATTAGTCATGAAAAAAGGGCTATCACTCTGTAAATAAGATACTGAGGATTCAAAGCTTTTAGTATCCGGCACGTCATATCTTCAAATTTAGTCGTACTTCGTAACTGCTTTAGCTGGGTAAATGTGCCTATCTTCGAAAAAATTCCTGGGGCTAAGCGATGATTCTCGACAAGCAGCAATTCAACATCATCTTTTATTGGATTATGTTTTCTGAGATTCTTATCATTTTTCTTATAGTTATCAGATAGCGACGTATCGTGAGTACGATAGCGGACGAGGTATCCGCTCAATATAATAAAGTCGAACCCATTTAGTATTCCATAGCGTAATATCGGCCAATCCTCAACATTTCGAGCTCCCGTAGTATTTAGCGAGTGGAGTAGCGCCAACCGGCCAATCATGACTGTTGGGGCTAATAGCGGATTAATATATAAATTTATGTGCCTTACAAAGTGATTTGAGAAAAGCAATTTGCTAGGTGCGTTCGAATAACCGGTAATATTGGACATTTTGTCTATATTCACCATACCGGAACTAAATATCGCATTCTCAGAGCTAACCGACATAGAAGCTAGCCGATACTCTACTAGCGCATACTGTGTAAGTTCATCATCTGCTGCCAGCAGCTTGATCCATTCGTAATCTACACCTTTTATACATTTAGTAATTCCAGCGTTTACACCAACATTTTGACTGCTATGTAAAAGAGTCCATCTACTGGTCTCATCTGTATGGTTGCCGATGAAGTTTTGTACTATTTCTCTGCTATTATCAGTAGAACAATCGTCGTGTATAAGAACGTCAAATTCAGTTTGGTCGTTTCCAATGATCGATTTTAGAGTTAACTCAATGTACTCCGCGCTGTTGTAACAAAGTACTAATAATAAAAATTTATTCAATTTCAGCTAACCTCATGTCAAATGAGCACTTTATTAATACACTAGACCAATTGGGCTCGGTTTAAATATTGGACCTGGATTTATTTTTCAGTTTGTTTTGTATGCGCCTGATACTGCTTTGCAAGAGTAAGATATGAACCATAGGCCTTGTCCACACATGTTTTATCCCAAGGTTTGCTGTGTGCGAAGTGTTTGATTGATGCATCCTCGTTAAGCGCTAGCTTCTGCCAATTCCAACCTTGGTCCAAAATCATAATATCGTCAAAAAAGGCCCTATTAATGGCATCTTGGTCGGCATACTTTAAGTATTTAGATTGCGCAATTCTTTTAGCCTCAGTGAATTTCTCGTGGGATCTTGTATTTTCCAAATCAATCAATAACACACCGGCGTTTATAATTTTTGGAAATATCAGATTCTGAAAATAAGACAACCCCCGCCCAGTACCAGAATCAAGACTACAGGCAATTGGAAAATTGAGCATATCAATGTCATACAATGCCGATAGTGGCTTTAAGACTACGATATCAATGTCCAAGTAAAGTACCCGTTCCTCTTTTTTTATAAGTTTGGGGATAAGTAAGCGACCAAAGCAAATAGGAGGAAAGTTTGAGTTGAGTCTAAAGCTTAGAATAAAGTCCGATGCATCCAAATCAATCACAATAGCACCAAGGCAACTCCACTTTGATTTGAAGGCAGTAAGAGTCTCAACATCAATGCCATCATGGATCAGATATACCTTAAAACCCGCCTCTTCCGACAGGACTACGCTCCAAAGTAAGACATCCAAGTGTTTAAGGTAGCTTTTTGTGCAGTTAACGGCCAACGTGAGCATAGGTTCCTCGTTCAAACTAGTGATTCCGCTCTACATGTATAGTTGATGCTTTTTATATACCAGTTAGTTAGGGTTTCAGAGTCTCAACACCGGTACCTAGAGTCATTTAAAGCGATTAGATAGCATTAGCGGGAGTTGCGGCCAAGCCTAAAAGTGCCTCGACATCCTCTTGTAAAGCATACATTTCCTGAATCAGGGGTGATTTTTGATTTTTTAGGACTGATCCGATACCTATATTCTTAACCGACTTGAGAAAGATATTCTCAGCCGCTTCTTCCGAGATCACAGCTTGAGGTAGACCGCGTGAGTGAAGGAATGAATTAACACCGGTTATTGATTGCTGAGTGTTCAGAATTAAGTCTTCAAATCTAACCACAAGTAACATAGTTGGGTATTGGTTGATCAATCGCTTCAGGTTGGTCACGCGCGATCTAAGAGTGTTTAACATTAAGCGAAGCTGCTGGCTTTCCGACCCCAGCTCAAGATCGCCCATGGCACCTATAAAGAAACTCTCTCGAATAGAAGATACATTTAGTAATTGCGCATTATTAATCAAGTCTTGCACTTGGTCGAATACATCCCTGACCACAAATATACAAGCAGGAGCCTCCAAAAGGCTGAGGCTCTCGTCACTAATCTGTTCCACAAACAACGGCTGATCATAGACAAATACAGAGTTTTTACTACCGAATAGCCGCCTAAATATCATTAAAAACGTTTTTAGTCCCGGCTGATTATTGAAAGGATTGATGGACTGTGTTAGGGCAATAAATAGACTAAAGGCTAACTTTGCACTACTCGCAATCGCTCTTAGTTGACCCTTGATATAGGAAGGATAAATAAGGCATTTAATCAAATTTTTGATCATTACCTTAACAGTAATACATATCTCCCTGATAGCTACCTTGCGAAATTCAGGCTCATTTTTACAGGCCCATAGCCCGCCAGGTTTTCGCCAAAAATCTAATTCATATGGATATCTATCAACGTTTCCGGCTTTTTCGAACAAGTCAATAAGGGCTCCAGATCCAGACCAGCCAAGCCCTACGATTGCAATATTATGCCTCTCCACTTTCGAGATCCTTGTGCTGATGGGTAATTGAGATGAAGATAATTATGGATATAAAAAGCATTATTAAATTGCTTAAAATATAGGCGTAATTGAGTCCCGAAACACCATACTGAGAAATCAACATATTAGAGGAAGCTAGTAGCATTAACCCATAGATAATACTCGTACTGAGATACAAAAATACCTTAGCTCGAACCACTAAGATAAAGCCAAAGATCCATACTAAAACACGTAGAAATTCGCCCATGGCCCGAGTCATTAGCAATTCTTCGCTGAAGTTAAAGTCAGAGGTATAAATTAGGCTATAAATATAAAACCGAAAAAGATAAATACATAAAAAACTTATAAGTGCCAGTAAAGCAATAGACGCTGCATTCTTTAAAATCTCAAATCTTAGACTATATCCATCTGCCATTTTCGACATTTTTGGCAGTAAAACCATTGAAAAATATGTTGTTAGCAAAGCTGTAATGAGATCCATGAGCCTTCTCGACGACTCCCAGTCGCCCGTAACATTCAACCCGTCTGATTGAATTAACCAACTGCGTATGGATATCAGCACGAATGTGGCCATAACAAATGAACAGATTGCCATAACCATATAACCACTGAGGGGTCTTATGGTTGTAAAATCTAGACGCCCAAATGAACAGGGCAACATATACTGATGTTTGATCAGGAAACCAATCTGAAATAAACCTATCAGCCCCAAGTAGACTGCTGGGGCCAATATGATGAATTGCCCCCCTAGATAGATCAGCACCAAAAGAACTACAACCAGCGACCCCAAAATACTCAATATGTTGGTTTTTATCACTAAGAGTAATTTCTGCAACCCATTTGATATGGATACTAGGAGCGTCCCAATAGAGGCAAATACAGCTGCCAAAAGGAATACAGTCATTTGAAAGCTTGTTATGTCCCCTATGTTCAACCAAGCTACTATTTGAGTGCGTAAGAGCCAGGTAATAAAGGCCATAACAAGGGCGCAAAAGCTCACCAACTGTAACGCGCTTGTTTTTATAGATTCTGTTCTAGCTGGACGTTCAGCTACCAGTTTGACCACGCCATTACCGGCACTACTGACCAAAATACCGTTAACTAATGTTACTGCGCTTTGTGCCTGAGCATAAATAGCTACTCCGGGAGCGCCCGAAATCAAGGCAACTACTTTTAATAGCATGAGACCTGAAAGTAGCCTCACGAACGTTAACGTACTCGAACCAAAAAACACTCCCGCTTTTTTAATTAGCGAGCTGAATGTCTGTGAAACAATTAATGACTTCATATCTAGCTAAGTGATGCTCGAAGACATGACCTTCGCAATATGTCGGCCAAGTCTAGTTTACTTACCCTTCGAATATTGTTGCCGGCCCTACTAGGGTTCATCATTTCCGACTGAAGTGACATTACTTGCTCAGTTGAACTGAGATGCTCTTTTAGATAGGTATTGAAATCGTATTTAATCAGGATATCGGAAACAAGCCGCTCAATACTTATATTTCCTAACTGGGTTTCTATAGCCCTAAGATCATTTTGAATAAACTCTGAGTTAAACTCCAAAACGTCCAGCATTGAAAATGCACAAGCCATTCCATGGCTAAGTCCAAACTTCATAGTTAATGGGTATGAGATTGAATGGCAGATAGCAGTTCGTGTTTGACTAATGGCGCATCCTGCGAATACGCTTGCCATTGCTAAATCATTAGCGACCGCAGGCTCTAACCTGATATTTTCTAGCTGATTCAAGGACGTTAAACTGACCACAACCGCTTTTACCGCTATGGCTCTCGTGTATTCATTGGCATTAACATTCCAAAGGGACTCAAGAGCCTGATTAAGCGCATCTAATCCGGTGGACAGAGCAACACCAAGCGGCAAGCCCTGCAACAGCTCACTGTCTACATAGGCATTTTTTGCATACATCAAGCTGTGGCTAAGGGATTTTTTTTCACATTTCTCATAGTCCCACACGGTTGCGAAGGGCGTCACTTCACTGCCCGTTCCGGCTGTAGTAGGGACTTGGAGGCAATCAATAGGTGAAAGTTTGGAAACAAGGTGGTTGTCATCAAGTAGTTCAGTCAAGGAAAAGCCACGTTCGAATGCGGGAATAGCCACAGCTGAAATTTTGGCTACATCCATAGCACTGCCACCGCCTAGTCCGATTATAAAATCAATTCTCTGAGAAGCATACCGAGCTGCTATGCCCGTCATGTCGGTTAGTGATGGATTACTCGAAAATCCGTGTTCAAATTCAACATTCCCTGAAGACAAGAACCCTCCGAGATACTTATCCCCTCGAAGTCGGGCTACCATCGACTCTGAGCAAAATACCAACACCGATGCATCCGCGCAAATCTCGACTAACTCAGCTCGCGCGCCTGGATACATAGTGATGCCAACAGGATTATAAAAATTCATTCTATGTTTTCTTCAAATAATCAATAAGCGCCACTATATTGTCGCGTGGGCTAGATCCAGGGCGTCCAAGATTGGACCTAGCACCTTTGTTAATTTTGATTTCGACAAAATGTGGTCCCATTGAATTCTGACATATTTCAATCACAGAAGAGATCTCATCATTGGAAGTGACAACGGCGGCTGTTTTATAGCCACTAGCCAGAGCTATGGCAGCTAGGTCTATGCCAAATCCGCAGGTTGGCTGGCCACCGACTGAGTCATGGGCGCCGTTATTAAGCAGGACATGAATAAGATTATGACTGTCTGACTGCCCAACCGTAGTCAGATTACCCAGGTGCATTATTGATGCTCCGTCGCCATCAAGGCAGACGATCGTTTTAGCACTCTGTGTCTCTGCAATACCAAGAGCGATCATGCTTGCATGGCCCATTGAACCAACAGTTAAAAAGTCTCGGTCGTGCGCATGGTTGTTTCGCTCTCGAATTTCATATAGCTCTCTCGAGGGCATCCCAGTAGTCGAAACAAAAATACATCGCTCATCACAGGATTTCACGACTGCCTCTATGGCCTGTTCTCGAAACATTTCCAAGTCTTGACTCGGCTTGTCTTTCCAACTGTAAGGTTGAAACGTACCTTTTTTGACCAGAACGACGACAGGAGAGCTTTTTGAAACGGCCATAGTCACCATATTCTTAACAAAGCAGCTCACATCTTCACTGTCCGACGACAGGATCTTATAGGGAATCTGACAAGCCTCTAAGAGTGATTCCATTACTGCACCTTGCTTGACATGTTGAGGCTCATCCTTAACGCCAGGCTCACCTCTCCAACCAATCATTATCAGCATAGGAACGCCGTAAACTAATGGATCAGCGAGGGATAACAACGGGTTCACGGCATTACCAAAACCAGAGTTCTGCATATAGACAAGTGACGGGCTACCTGTCGCTATATACTGCCCTGCGGCAAGTGCAATAGCTGAGCCCTCATTTGCAGTGATAGTATGATTGTCAGAAGCTGAATGCTCTGAGACATAGCCACAGAAGCTTTTCAGCAATGAATCAGGTACTCCACAAAATTTTGTGATCTCGCTCTCTAGCAGTGCCTCGTAGAATTGTTTGGGGGAGATCACTATTTTGTTCCTGGAATAAGTTCAAGAATCTGCTTAATAGGCATCATGTTCACATCACATTCGGCAGAACGACCATTTTCAAGAATTGACAGTGCTGTGCTCTGCATTGCGGGATAGGCGCTACGCAAAAGCTGATTGGCATAGATAACAATATTCACACCGGCCGCTTGAAGCTCGGCCTCAGTAACCGTATTGAAGCTAGAGGGAACAACTACCAAGGGCATTCGACTCGGGATTTGGTTATACCTTCTGCAAAACTCAAATATCTCTGCGGGATCCTTTAAACGACTATGAATCATAATACCATCGGCCCCAGCCTTCAGATAAGCCATTGCACGCTCAATGGCATCATCCATTCCTTTTTCCAAGATCAGGCTCTCAATTCGAGCAATAATCATAAAGTCTTCAGTAACCTGCACACTCTTGGCTTGTGCAATCTTATGACTGAAGTTAGCAATGGTGTCCTGTGTCTGAGCAACGTCATTGCCAAATAGGGAGTTCTTCTTTAACCCTGTTTTGTCTTCAATAATGACTGCTGAAACGCCTAGTCGCTCTAATGTTCTGACGGTAAATTTAAAATGTTCAACTTGACCACCTGTATCAGCATCGTAAATAATAGGCTTGCTAGTAACCTCAAGAACTTCACCCAAAGTATTCATTCGAGAGCTAACGTCAACCGCTTCGATATCAGGTTTTCCTTTAGCCGTTGAGTCAGTAAGACTGCTGCCCCACATACCATCAAATTCACGGATTTCGTTACCAAACTTTACTTTCGAATGCTCGACAATTAGACCACTCAACGCATTATGAATGTCTAAGAATCTGACCAACTTACGAGCGTTAAGTAACCGTCTCAGGCTGCTCAGGCGGATCTGGGGTGTAGTACCTAACTCCTTGATTGCTTTATTTAGCGCAGTAGAAGAGATCCCATCGGTATAGGGAACCTCAACCAACTTTCCTCCCCACTCAGCTAAAGTGTCAATCACCAACTGACGAGTATTCTTCTGTACCCCGTCCTTCCAGTCGTCACCATGAACAACATATGTGGGCCTAAGATTGCGAAGATTTTCTGTGTAATCTAAACTAGTTTGTGGAATGACGTCCTGCACCTGCTTTAGGTTTCGCACAACTTCCACCCTATGCTCGAACTTCATATAGGGTAAACGCTTATAACTAGCAATCGCTTCATCGGTCAAGACCCCGACAGTCACTGCACCTAGCTCAGCGGCCTTATTTAATATATTTAGATGCCCGGGATGTACCAGATCGGCGCTCATACCAACATATACCAGCGTTTCTTTCATTAAGATTCCTTTCTATAAAATGACAAAATTAAGTTCTAATAAGGTAACGAATTTTCAAGATAAAAAAGCATTACATGAAGCAACGACATGCTCGACTTGGCTCGCAGTCATTATAGGACTGATCGGCAAGCTTAATATTTCGTTATGGATTGATGTTGTTATTGGCAAGTCTAATTCACGAAATTCGCTATAAGCTGCCTGATGATGTGGAGGGACTGGATAATGGATTAACGTCTCTATTCCACAGCTGTTCAAAAACGACGCTAACTCGTCTCTTCGTTTTGACCTAATGACAAAAAGATGATACACATGATCAAAACTTACTATGGGAAAGGTTTCAATATAGGGATTAACTATCCCTCTAACATATCCTGATGCGACTGCACGCCGATTATCATTACAGTTATCTAAATCGGCCAACTTTACAGAAAGCACTCCCGCCTGTAATTCGTCCATCCTACTATTTACACCCTTTAGCTCGTGCTGATACTTTTTTTCACTGCCATAATTTCCTAGCATACGCACCGTAGACGCTAAAA
>Ga0206127_1005664_pt1 | contig 10430 bp, 6 predicted proteins | sample Helgoland_Spring_6_FD_148646 | JGI IMG/M metagenome (GOLD analysis project Ga0206127, IMG submission 148646) | Pelagic subsurface seawater microbial communities from Kabeltonne, Helgoland, North Sea - Helgoland_Spring_Bloom_20160419_1 | ecosystem: Environmental > Aquatic > Marine > Epipelagic ...
TGAAGCCAAACAAAAGAACTGCGTTTGGGGAAAAAATCGCATTGAAGGCCCAACGCCATTACATCTCTTAAAGCTTGGTGCCAATTTAACCAATGCTGCAAACACATCCAAAGTCTATGCAGAGATGAATCCTGTCGGGTTAAATTCAAACAATTTAGTATCAAATTGTTTGGCCAATGAGAAAGATCAGATCGACTTGCTTCTTAAATTTAAAAAAATCGATGAGAAACTAAAACCTGATTTCATTTTAGGTTCCATGGACGAAATGGACAAGGCTAATTACAGTTGAATTTCTACAACCCCAACCACAGTCCAGAACCAAGTATTACTGATGGTGAAATTGACCTGATAAAACTGGCCGCCTCACTGTGGCGGGGCAAATGGATAATGCTAGCATTTGCTTTTTTTTTTGTAGGCGTTGGAGACTTCTATTTTAGGCATATTGTCGTTCATGTATATCCTGCGACTGCAAAGATTGCATTAAAAGAGCACCAGCCTGAAAAAATACTCACTGACATAGAAAGCCTCATGCCGAATGGACCAATAACAGACACGGGTATCAACACTGAGCTCGAGGTTTTACGGTCGCGCGAACTTGTCAGCACGCTCGTGGATTCGCTTGACCTCACCAACGATGCCGCTTTTAATCCACTTTTGCGAGAGCCTCGGCTATCCAGTCAAATCAGAACGCAACTCTCCAATTTTTTTGGTTTTGCGCCAGAAAAACCTCGATCTCCCGAGGAAGTCCGTTTAATGGTCATCAATTCTGTGCTCAATAGTATGGTATTCTCAAACACTAAGAACACACGGGTAATCAATATTTTAGTCACGACGACTGACGCTGCTCTGTCTGCTCTAATGGCTAACAAAATGGCGACGCTGTACATTGAAAGTCAGGTTCAAGTTAAATCGGAAATACTCGCAAGTGCCACAGACTTTCTCTCCAGCCGTGCATCTGAATTGAAGCACGAGTTCGAGAACTTGAAGACAAAATTGGCTAATTTTTCTAGTCAGTCAGAACTTGTCAATCCCACTGTTTTTAAGTCACAAAAAACTCAACTTCGTGAAATGAGCACACGCCGGAGGGAGAAAGCTGAAATTGTTCAAGTGAAAACGGACACTTTGACAATCCTGCGATCATTTAGAGAAGCCGGTAATCTGCAAGCCATCATTAAACTTTCAAAGGACTTTCGCCTAAACCAAGCGATTTCTGGTTATCGCAATAATAAGATATCGCTAGACGACCTCAGCCTGCAAGTAGAGCATTTTATGCTCAACAAGGAGGAGGAGGCAGAGCGAGAACAAAAGCAGCTATCAGCTCTTGAAACATCTGAATTTCTCCTCGCAAAACAGATCGAGCGGCAGTCTCTAGAACTGATAGTCCTCCAGCAGCTTGAGCGTGAGACAGAGGGTGCTCGCCTTCTCTATGAAAGCTTTTTCACGCGTCTGCTAGAGATGAATGTTCAGCTGGGGCTTGAAACGGCTGACGGTCGCCTCCTCTCCAAAGCAATTCAAACAGGTCCGTCCAGCCAAAAAAAAAGCCGACTTCTATTTCTTGGTGGCTCCATTGGGTTAATGATGGGAGCCAGTCTTTTAATCTTTTGGGAATTGCGTTTTTCAGGCTTTCGATCGGTAAACGAGTTGCGTGACCAAACCGGCTACAGCGTTCTGACGGCCGTGACCCTCATTCCTGTCCGTGATAGAAAGAATATCATTTCCTACCTCAAGACTAAGCCCAATTCGATGGTTTCAGAGGCTGTTCGCAATCTTCGCACATCCATTCTCTTGACCAACCCAAATCAAGTCAAACAAGTCATTATGTTGACGTCTTCGGTTCCTAAAGAGGGCAAGACATTACTATCTTTTGCCCTCGCTCAAAACATGGTGGGCCTCGGTAAACGCATTCTTTTAATAGAAGCGGATGTCAGGAGACACGTCCACTCGGTCGAGTTTGATAGGAGCAATTCAGTTAGCCTCCTCGATCTCGTAGCGGGTGATAAGAATTTGAATGAAGTGAGCCTTTATGTGGAAGAGTTAGGATTTGACATTCTCACGGCTACTAGGAGCGATAAGAACGCCGCTGACATCTTCGCATCTCAACGTTTCTCCAAACTTCTTACTGATCTCCGCGAGCATTATGATTATATAATAATAGACTCACCCCCTATTCTGGCCGTTCCTGACGCTCGCTTGATCGGTAGCATTAGTGACGTCAATATTTACATTGTTAAGTGGAACGAAAGTACCCGCGCGCAGGTGGATCAAGGCCTTGATATGCTTTCAAGCATCGGCATTAACACAATCGGGCTGGTTCTGAACCAAATCGACACACGCAAGACAAAGACTTATGGCTACACAGGCTCATATGGATCTGGCCCATACGGATCTGGCGCATACGGATCTGAATATTATGAAAGCTGAATACAGCCAGAAAAACCGTTGGGTGGCGCTCGGCGCTTTCGCGGTTGACTATAACGGACACAAATACGTGGATAACGGATCAACACAGAATTTAGTTGTAAGGTCTATGAACCGCGCAATATTAGTCTTTATCGCACTCACACTGACCGGATGTGGTATTGTGTATCAGCCCACCTTCGTGCGCGACGACGCTAGCGCGAATATTCGTGTTGTTCACCTGACACCGGAGACAATTTTAGAGGCGAATAGCTCGCCTTATACACCTCAGAGTTGGCCAAATGCTTTTGTATCTATTGATGAATCAGAAGACAGTGAAGATAAACTTAAGGATCCAATTTTTGACCCCCAAAGGCTAGTTGGCGTTATTGAGTGGCATATGCCTAAGCTGGAATCTATGACTTATAAGATCGGTGTTGGTGATGTTATAACTCTGAACATGCAGCTGAAGGAGAGCCTCGGTGATGTGTTGAATGGCCTCATTGCATCACAAAACAGTCAGCGGGGATACAGGGTTCAGGAAGACGGAGCTGTCTCAATTCCTGACATTGGACGCGTTGTTATCGGCAGTTTAACTCTTCAGGAAGCTGAATCAGTTGTCTATCAACGACTTCTTACAGCGGGTGTGGCTCCATCGTTCAGTATTAATATTACCGAATTCAACTCTCAAAAAATTTCTATCAGCGGAAATATAAAATCACCAGGAATATTGCCGCTTACTCTGCAACCTCTATACTTGGACGAGGCTATATACGAGAGCGGTGGTTTCACTATTAGGGATGCATCCTTTATTATCGTTAGGCTTTATCGAAAAGGCTCAATCTACCAAATTTTTGGTCCTGAAGTGTATAACCAGGATGATACTAAGAGAATATTGCTTAGAGATGGTGACACTATTGTTGTGGATGTTACGGATGAATTCGACGAAATTTTAGGTCTCCGCCAGGAGGCTAGGGAAAAAAAATTGCAAGAGATTGAATTAGAAACTGAGGCCAAAGCAAATCATGCTGAAAGCCTCCTTTCCAGGATAGAGTATGGAAGTATTCCCAGGGAATATGTTTACATCATTGGTGAAGTATTTCAGCAGTCTCGATACACACTACCCTTTGGGCATAAGGCCTTCCTTGCAGATGCATTATTGGAGATTGGCGGTGGGGTGTCATCTCTTACGGGAAACCCTAAACAGATTTATGTTCTAAGAGGGGGGGCAGGCCTAAAAAACTTTACACCGATTACGGCCCTGCATCTCGATGCGACAAATGCGGCCAATTTCCTTCTTGCGACACGCCTGGAACTAAGGCCCAAGGACGTTATCTTCGTGGGAACGCAGCCCATCACGAATTGGAATCGCATGATCCAGCAGATTATACCCTCGCTCGGCCTTCCCAACATAAATATACCCACTATGAAATAATACTTTCAGTTCTTGGCTTGGAGGAAGCCGTGTAACAGACTGAGAGCGAGAAGCTTTCTCGAAGAATTGCACTTACTTATTCAAAATTTAAGTGACAATATGTTTGTAAGAGGTAATTAAGTAATGGCGGAAATCACTCAAAAATGGAAGGTGCCACAGCGCTTTTGGGGGGGCATGGTTGTCCTCAGTGCCCTAAGTTAAATAGTAATTTTTGCATTGTACTCAATCTTAGGGACCACTAATTTTACTCTTGTTACGTCACCTTTTTTGTGGCGTCGGCTGCGGATCTCAGTTTCCACATGTCACTCCCTCGAGTATGCCTACCGCGATTACTTTAAGTTTTTGATGATATACAGACAGCAAAGTTCTAATGAGGTCGCCAGATGAAATTCCACGGTCGAGGTGCAAGTTGGTTTTCGGCGCAGGTGAAACTGAATTCCGCCAAATACGCCGAGATGAACTAAAAGTACGAGAGGTTCCAGACTAGTGCGCCTGGGTCCTCATGGATATTATGGGTGGTCAAATCTGGGGTGTGGTTGGTACAGCTTGACAGCGGACTATGTGAAAAAGGTTGATTGGTGGCTAAAGGGCAGAAAAAATTTAGGCCAATAGTGATTGGCAGCATAGTGACGCTTGTATTCTTAGTGATTATTACCTTGCTATCGTTGGCGCCGATCCACCCGAGTGGTTCTTTTGGCCCTGTTGGCGTTGATAAAGTCTACCACGTCGTAGCGTATTTTTGCTTTGCGTTCCCTCTTCCGCTAACGCGGCCAAGACTGACGGCTTGGGTCGTTCTGGGAGTTATAGCATTCGGCGGCTCGATAGAATTGATCCAATACTTATTCGGTCGGGAGGTCTCATTTGGAGATTTTGTAGCAAACGGGATTGGTGCAATCGCCGGTGCGGTGATTGCGCGCCAGCTGGGGCTTTTGTTTTTCTGGTCAGGTGAATTTAACAACGTTAATAATTAGCCCATGCAAGACGCCTGACTGGCTGAAGATGATATTTAGTTGATGGTTTTGGTTGCGATGCAGACAGATCTCTATAGGGTCCTTTGCAATTAGTGTTAATGGACCAATAAATATTTTATATTTACAGGGATCAAAGGCGTAGGTCAGATTTAAAATACACTTGCGTAAAAAAGAGCTTATTCACGAAACGCTGTGTCTTTCATCTTAGCCACAGGTTGCCAAAAGTATTCAAGAATGGTTCGCTCTCCACGAATGATATCAACCTGTGCAATCATACCAGGGACGATAGAAACTGGGACATCGTCACTCTCATAAATTTCCGTATCAATAGACACATTCACTGAGTATGCAGATGACTTAGTTTCCTCACGAAACACCGTATCTGCCGACACTTTGGTAAGTGTTCCCAATAAAAACCCGTATTTAGATGGATCATATGCAGTGAGACTGATCTTGGCAGCTTGGCCTGGCTCAATTGTAGCTATGTCCTTTGGATCAACGAAGGCTTCAATGAGCAATTGCCCCCCTGTTGGAACGATTTCAGCAACAACTTCCCCACTGGAAACTACCGCTCCCACAGAGTTAAAAAATACGCGGTTCACAATGCCATTAATTGGTGAGCGGATTTCAGTTTCATTAAGCCGTTGACGGATCGCAGGAAGACGTACTTCCAGTTCAGCAATTTCACCAGTAACCTGAGATCGTTCCTGATAGATTTCAGTGTTATAGTTAATTTGGACAGCGCTTAGCTGGCTATCAATTTGCTCAATCTCCAACTCAGTCTGAGCAACTTGCTCCGACAATACCAGAAGCTGAGTTCGAATTGATGCTTCTTCACGCTCAAGCCTAAAGCGTTCGGAGCTTCCCAAGACCCCAGCATCGACCAATGGTAGCACCTCAAGCATTTCCTTGTTCAAAAGCGTTTGAAGTATACCTTGGCCATCAATTTCGGCCTCAAGGCTAAGTAGAGCTTTACCCTTGCGCTGTTTGTCTTGGTTCAATTTCGTCAACTCTGCGTTGAGGCTTTCGCGCCGAGAGGCCATAAGTTCAATCTCAGCATTTAAAAGAGCATTTGAATAATCAGTGGCTTTGTCGCGAACGCTGGCAATAGAGTTTCCATTCAATTCAGAATCCAAGCGGATCATCTTTAGTCTCAGATTGCTTAGGCGAGCCTCAAGCTCTTCTAAGACGCCCTCAGCTTCGATTGGATTGATGGTGGCGATGACTTGCCTTGCATTGACCGAACTGCCCTCTTCGACCACGTAGGTGGCTATTGTGCCGCGCTCAGGGGACTGTACGTTCTTATTTTGGCCATCAGCAATAACACGACCGCTGCCGCGCGTAACCAAATCCAATTGAGTATAATTGGCCCACACTAAGAAGACTGCAAAAATGGCAGTGACCAACGTAATCAGAAAGTATTCGCGACCACTGGATGTGTTGTTTTGAGCGAGACGCATCTTAGGTCTTCTTCTCTGATTGTTTTTTCAGAAGCTCAAAATACGCGTCCTTAGTGCCATCACCAACAATCCTACCCTGATCCATTACAATGACACGATCACACATAGCCACTACAGGCATTTTATGAGTGACAATGACAAGCGTTCGATCATCTAACTGCTCTGACAAATGCTTAATTACATCCGCTTCAGTCAAACCATCCATTGCACTCGTAGGTTCATCAAACAGCAAAAGAGCGGGCTTAAATGCAAGGGCACGCGCCATCATAACCGCTTGCTTTTGACCACCTGACAAATTGCTGCCTTGGTCTTGAATGGCAAACTCTAAAGCAGCAGTCGTTCCATCCCCTACAAAGTCAGCACCAGCCGCTTTTAAACATTCTAAAATATGCTCTTCTGAGCAGTCATCTTGGCCCAAACCAACGTTATCTCGTAAAGTCCCTGCAAACAGCCATGGCTCTTGGAATACTGTCCCAATTGCTCGGAACAGATCGGCACGAGGATACTGCCTTATATCTGAGCCATTGATTGTGACAGAACCAGTCTCAGGCTTTAGAAGACCTACGATCATCTTTACCAATGTCGTTTTTCCAGAGCCTGTACGTCCTACAATAGCAACCTTTTCACCCTTCTTGATAGAAAGATTGACACCGTTAAACAGTGGGCGGCCCATTTCCGACAAGCGAAGAGTCGCACCGCTTATTTCTACTGCAACATTCTGTGTGTTCCTGATTGCAGACCCGCTCCCATCACCTTGAGTGCGCGCTGCGGACAAGAACTTCTTCAAATTACCCCGAGCAACAAATGCAGCATTCGCCCGTCCAAGCGTTTGCCCAACCTTTGCAAGTGGCCCAAGAGCGCGACCAGATAAGATAACCGTCGCAATGATGGCACCCATTGTAATCACTTGGTCAGCAAACAAATGGAACCCATAAACAATGATCGCAACTTGGGATATTTGTTGGATTATCGTGATAGTGTTTCCATTAATCTGCGCATAGCTTTTAGCCTGATGAGATGTCTTTGCATAAAAGTTGGATTGCGTGAGGAACTTCCGTTTCATCAGTGCAAAAGCACCGTTGACCCGAAGCGCATCCAAGCCCCCCAAGACCTCAACAAGCAGACTTTGGCGCGATTGTGCGGATGCTGAAACAGCAGCTGAATTGCGAACCAGCAATGGTTGAACCGCTAATATTAGGATTAAAATGACAGGGATACATATCAATGGAATGAGGAACAAAGGACCCCCAATAATGTAAATCACTCCCACAAAAACAAGAACGAAAGGCAAATCAATCAAGGTCAGGATTGTGGCTGAACTCATAAAGTCTCTGTAAACTTCAAAGTCACGCATAACAGAGGCTAGTTCACCAACGGACTTACGGTCTTTGGTGTTAGACACTTCGATAAACTGCTCAAATATGTCCTCATTCACGGCAATATCAGCACCAACAGATGCACGCTCCACAATACGGCTGCGTGCGCCCTTCAGAAGCATATCAAACAAGACAGCAAACCCAACCCCAATGGCTAGAGCATAAAGCGATTGTGTCGCTTGGTTGGGCAAAACTCTGTCATAAACCACCATTACAAAAAGTGAGGTGGACAATCCTAAGATATTGGAAAGCAAGGCTGCGATCGCAATCCAAGAAAACCGTGCCGTTCCCAATGTCTTCAAGGGACTGAGAGCTTTCAGGCGCGCTTTTACCGTCTTATGCCCTTCAAGTTCAGGCTGGGCATATATGAGTTGTCCAGAATACCACTGTTTGAACTCTGCTTTGTTCAGCTTGCGCTTTTTCCGCTTATTGCCGTCAAATATTGTGAACTCATCACCACGCACATTTTCTAAAATGGCAAGGTCACCCTCTTTGCCCAGCAAGAGTGAGGGACATAACCCAGCAGAAATCTCAGAGACTCTCGCACTTCCTGAATTACAAATGAAGCCAAAGCCACTTATAGCGTCACTGGCCCACTCTATCGTTGCTTCTCTAGGACTGGATGAGACAGCCTCTTTCACTTCGTTGTAAGTGTTCTTTGATCCCAGACGTTGTAATAACGCATGAACAACAAAAGCATCCCGCACCTGGCTGGGAGCAGCTACTTCCGCAGCTTCAACCGCTGTCATTTAGAAATTCCAGTACCAATAGCATCGCAAAGGCGAACCAACTCGCAAGTTTGTCCCGTGACACCGAGCGCAGATAGCGTCTTTGTCTTACGATCAAAATTAAGTCGCTCGATAGCTATCTCAGTCCGAGCAAGAGCCAAAAACTCTTTGGCAAGTGCGCTGACATCGGCTCGTCCAGATTTTAGCTTCAATTCAAGTTCAGCAGAACGATCCTCTGCAATACGCTTTCGCTCATTCAGAAGGACTTTCTGTTTTTCATAATAAGCAAAGAAGTTATCCAGCCCCTGCTGAGCAAGGGTCACCTCTTGCTCATAAGTCGAAACCTCTAAGGCGTTTACTTCAAGCTCTTTTTGCAAAGCAGTGATTGTGGCCGCAGACCGACCACCATCTTTAATCGGAAAATTCATGGTAATCCCAGCAAACAAGGTACTACCCGCCCCACGAGATTTTGGGCTGCTAACTGTAGATTGCCAATTTGTGGTGAGCGTTTTCGATAATTTCTGAAGTTCGATTTCAGTCTGAATTTGTGATTTTTTCAACTCTAGAAGAGTGACCTGATTGGAATTTTTTGTCGATAACTTGGAGCCACTTGTCGGTGTGTAGCGTTTTACGAGTTCAGTCATTGCCGCGTCATAATTACTTCCGAGAGACGTTCTCAGAAAGCTGGCAGACGTATTTGACTGAAACACAGATTGAGCTTGTTCAGAGAGAATTTCATTTTTCAAAGACTGTAGCTCTAGATAGTCTGAATTTGACAGCACACCCGCATCAACTGCGGTTTGGACCAAATCTTCGCGTTCGTTAAACAAAGTCACGTAGTACGTAATGATGCGATCAACCTCTAAGGCTGTGCTTTGAGCAATATAGGCGTCCAAGATTTGTTGTAATGCCTGATTAAAAGCAAGCTGGCTTTCCAACCGGGCTGTTTCTGCAAGTAATTCGCTTAAATATATTGAGCGATCTGTCTTACCATTATCACTAAGAAGCTTTTGAGCAGTGACGCCGACGATTAATACTCCTTCAGAGCCATCATCTGTGTCAGCTTCAAAACCAGAGGAACCACTGGCACTCATCGTCATCTTTTTTTGTGATCGGGTAATCGCCACACGCTCTTTTGCCACTGCAGCTGAAGTTAAGGCTCTGGAGACAGCAGGCTTGCTGGCAATAGCCTGAACTAAGGCGGACGAATTGGTTTTGAGAGCTAATGGCTTATTGTACGTGAGCGCAGAACTTGGCTGAAAAGGTTCCACTTTGGGATTGTTGTTACCCATGCAGCCGACTAAGGCAAAGCACACTAAGAAAATGAAGCTTGTTTTGATTTTTAGTGAAATGCTCAGATAGTTTTCTGTCATTCTATTATGCGATATCTACTGTTTCATAATAATCATCTGAAAGTGAGCTTGCATTGATCCCTTGCAAGATTGCGAGGTACTCCTCTGATCCTTTGGAAATGATAGTATCATTGGCATAAACACCAGAACCTTGAGCGATCACGAGTTGCGAAAACAGCAAACCACCATCAAGGCGTAATTTGTCGCTTCCATCTGTGAAATCTGTGATTATGTCCGCGTCTGATAATGTGTTGCCACCGTCACCAATCCGAAGAATTATTTTATCCAAACCTGGGCCAGTTGTTATTGTATCGGAGCCAGTGCCACCGTCAATTTGATCATTGCCACCACGGCCAAGAAGGTCATCATTTCCGGCGTTACCAAATAGGATATCATTACCAGCGTAACCAGAACCACCGTCTCCCGTTATCGTATCATCGCCATCGCCACCTATTAGCGTATCATGGCCTTTCCAGCCATTTATGCTATCATTTCCATCTCCACCATCAAAAGTATCGTGTCCAATACTGCCAAAAATATTATCGTTACCAACGCCGTAAATATTATTTTTGCCAGCACCGCTTCCATCTCCATTGAGATCAAGGTTAAACTTTTGTTCATCTTCCCATAACTTAGCTTTAATACTCGAGACTAAGTTGCCTGACGTATCAACCTTCCAGACATCATATTTGTTACTAGAGGGATTTGTCC